>ERZ1292633.3318-Hain-H41-02um-R1-3318-length-15768-cov-24_pt1 | contig 15768 bp, 14 predicted proteins | sample MGYA00564406_ERZ1292633 | MGnify/ENA primary metagenome ERZ1292633 (study PRJEB36523, sample SAMEA6512639) | groundwater metagenome | collected 2019-01-08 | study: AquaDiva: Metagenomics assemblies of 32 groundwater samples | reverse complement strand
CCTCGTGCCTCTCGCCTAGCCTGTTGGCACGATTTCGCGATGAACCGTCATGAATAATGCGGGCTACCGTTTGAGATTCACCAATTCCTGCAACATCTCATCGCTCGTCGTAATGGCCCTGGAATTCGCTTGAAACGCCCGCTGGGTGATGATCATGTCGACGAATTCCTTCCCGAGGTCCACATTGGACTGCTCGATGGTTTGGGAAATGAGCCGCCCTAACCCATTGTTCGTCGGCGCCCCCGCCAATGGTGCGCCAGAGTCTACCGTTTCAGCGAACCCATTCTCACCGGAGCGTGTCAATCCATTCGGATTCGTGAATCGATTCAGCACAACCTGAGCTAGGGTTCTGGTTTGACCGTTGGTAAACTGCGCCACAACTCTCCCCACCGAATCGACCGACAAGTTCTGAAACGACCCGGAGGTAAATCCATCTTGGGTTTGATTAGTCAAATTCGACGCAGCGCCATATTGCGTGATATCTGAGAAATCCATGGCGACACTCTGTGGCGTGGCGCCCCCACCAGCGATGGTCAATGAAAATGTTTGCGCGCCCCCTCCCGTCAGAACGCCGCTCGAATTGAATACTAAGTCGGTTCGTGCTGTCGTGGCGCCACCGTCAATTTGAGAATGGAGGTCCCAGGTGTTCGCTGTTGCAGTTTTCACATAATACAACCGAAGCTGGTGTTGGGTTCCAAGCGTGTCGTAGACGGAGATGCCATTGGAGAAGTTATACGTTGTGGCATCGGTCACATCGAATGCGGCCGCCGGAACGGTGGCCGCTGAATTGAGATTCGCCTCTATCGCCGCGGTGCTGGTAGCCTGGGGAGCGACTGTGGCTGTTGATAACACAATATTTCCGACTGTTCCCAAGACGACTCCCGTTGGTGATGCTTGATAGCCTTGCAAGAATCGACCGCTCGGGTCCACAACCTCCCCGAGATTGTTCACCTCAAATTGGCCGGCGCGAGTATAGGACACGACTCCCGCGTTATCGTGCAACTCGAAAAACCCAGTCCCATCGATTGCCAAGTCTAAGGTGTTGCCCGTATTCGAGAGGGAGCCCTGAGAAAAACTAGTCTGCACGTCGTTCAGAAACACGCCCAATCCAACCGGAGTGGTACTTGACCCGCCGCCAAGTGAAGCGGAGACCAGATCAGCAAATGTCGCGCGACTCGACTTGAACCCTGCTGTCCCGACATTCGCAATATTGTTCCCGATCACGCCCATAGCGTTCCCATATGAATTGAGCCCGCTTACAGCCGTAAACATTGAAGTCAGAATTCCCATAATTCGTCTCCTTTACGCATGGTGAAGTCTCAGCAACCGAGGCATGAAGGTCTGCCCCCTAGCCGACACAGATTGGCCTGTCCCCTATGCCTGTTGCGCTCTTGGTGTCTGACTCGATATGAGAGCCGATTCCTGCAGTTCAACGCTCCGCTTCATCAATTTGACGAGGTCGGTCATTTGATTCAGCTGGCTGAACTGCGCCGTCTGCGCAATGAAGTCCTGGTTCTCGAGAGGCTTGAGCGGGTCCTGATACTTGAGCTGGGTGACGAGCAGCTTTAAGAACTCATCCTGGCCGAGTTCTTTGGGTCCGGTGGCCGGCGTGGAGGGCGTGGCTGTTGAATTGTTTATCGCAGCAAAGTCGATCATGATTCTGTCCTTTCTTTAAAAAGAGGTAATTACTCAGGTGTTCAGGCTGAAGGCTGAAGGTCATGAATTATCTCGCAAAACACGAATCGCGCCATTCAACACCTTCTCGGTTTCTACGACCTTGGGTTCGAGAAGAGATGAATCCTCGTTGCGCAAGAAGCCTAACCCCTAATAGCCTTCAGCCTATCTACCTGAGTCGTTGTTCCGCGGCTAAGCAAACAGACTCAATGCACGCGGAGGTCGATGATTCTGCCGCTCGCGATCTTGGGCTTGCTGGTTGCGATCCTGTGAAGCCGGCTGCTGCTCCGGCGCTTCACCATTCCGTCTCGATTGCCGATCCGGCAACGGCTCTTGTTGGCTCCGCTGATCGATGTGTACCTGGAATTGACCGAGTTCCAGTCCGGACTTGGCCAAATTCTGTTGAAGCTGATCCTGTCGCGTGAACAGGAGTGCGCCAAGATCATTTCGATCGGTGGTGAACTGTGTATGCACCATCTGATCTGTCATGGAGATCCTCACGCTGAGTGGACCTGAATCATGCGCGGGCAGCTCCACATGGACGGACTGAACCTTTCCAGGCGCCGCTGTCACGGTCGCCGAATGATCCTCACCGAGAAAGGCCTGTGTCATCTTAAGACGGTCAGCCACCGGCGTTACAACAGACGAACCCTCTCCCGGCGCCGATGACTGCGCCTGCATCGCCGACGTGAATTGGCCGTTAATGAACTGGGACAGATTTCCTCGCGTCACCGATTCAGGCGTTCCACTCTCCCCGAAACGAAAAAAGGTTCCATCTCCTGCTCCCTGCGCATCAGTCCCGAATGGTTCTTGTTCCCCTCCCCCGCTAACACCAATCACAGGGACTGATAGAGATTGACCAGGCAACGTAGTCGGTTGAGTCCCCTGCTCTTGGACCATCGCCAATGGCTGAACTCCTGCCGATGTCCGGTCAATAGATTGCCCCCCCACATTCACAGATGTGGCAGAAAGTACTATCTTCGCACCTTGGCCCTCCATAACAGGAGCAGGCCCTTGATCGGTAATCAGGGAGCCCGGTAGCGGCTTGATGGGAAGTGTCGCGTTACCGGACGGTTGTTCGAGGGGGACAGGAGGAAGAGCAACTGGAGTGCTACGATCGTGTCGAATGGGTCCTCCATCCGTGGTTCGTGCACCTTCTTGTCTCGCAGAGGTCTCACCCGAACGATCAAGATCAAGGGCCGGCTTCGGCAGAGAATTGATGGAAGCGTCCGTGGTCCTGGGCTTAAGCAGATCGACAGGCACAGGTTCCGTTCTCACCGTCCGGTTGTCTGGAAGCGCAACGACGGTCACTCCCTGCGGGAGGAGAGGAGTCGATTCGACGTTCTGCAGTTGAATCTCCGTGGAGCCCTCTAAAGACTCGGCCTTGTCGGCCACTGGAGAAGCCTCCGCAGGAAGATCCTGCATTGCAACGTACGACGCGACCGCAATACCACTCAACGCCGACCCCGTTGCATGGTCATCGGTTTCCGTCGATGGAGCTGGTTCTATGGGATCGTCGGTATTGGCGAAAGGGGGGAGCTGCGCATCTGATAAATTCTGTGCCACGTCCTTGAGAAGGGCAGAAAAGGTTCCGCTCTGAGCAGGCTGCTGAAGCTGACCCGCCTCGCTCAACACATTCGAATTCGTTGAAGCGGAAGAACAGTCGGACGGCGGAATGAGAATCCCAATATCCATGGTTGCAAGAAACTCCTTTAACCTCTGCACAGAAGATCCAAATCTTGGATCTGAACATCTTCAAGCTCTATGCCATCTTGATAAACATCGAATATGCTATTCGGCGCAGAGTTGGAGCAGGGATTAAGAGTTGACGGTGGAAAATAGGGAAGAAGGTGCAGGGTCGCAGGCAAAAACTTCCGTGTAGTGGAATGAATTGAACTAAGGGGCGGCGAGAAGCTCTTCCGTCAATTTAGCCGCACGATCGACTTTCACCTGTGCCAGGATGGCTCCAGCGGATTTGGTCTTGATAATACGGAGAATCTCCAACGCTTTCCGATCTGCCATTCGCTCGATTCGTGCAGCTGCCTCCTCTGCAGGCATGCTCTCATACATCTTTGCCAGCTGCGCGAGTTGTTGCGTCCGTAACTCGGCCGCTTGTTTGCCGCGTGAAGCTTGTTGACCCACAGCTGCTTTCTCCTGCTCGAGACGACGCTTTTCTACCGCCTCGACTTTGGTCAATATCTGATCGACTTCAGCTTTGAGAACCGCTAACTGCCCCTCAGCAGTCCGAACCGCTTTCTCGCGACGCTCCAAATCCTGCTTCCGCTGTTGGAGCATGGCGACCATTTCCTCCGGTACGATGAGCGCTGGTCCTTGGACCAACTCTGCTTCCGACGCGGATAATTCGCCTTCAGATTTATTCATCGGCCCTGTCGATACAGGCCGCGTTGACGCATCTTCGGCAGGAGCAGAAACAGTTAATCCCGGCGAAAGCCGCTGCGGCGCCAGCCCCTGCTCAGCCGAGGCCTGGACGAGTTGTATCATCGTCCAGATCATCGCGATGATGACACTTGTTCCAGCGCCGACTGCCCACAACCGACCGCTCCACGCAGGAGGCTCAAACCGGTTTGGTTGGTTGATCTGGTTTCTCTGGTTCATTTGGTTGATCTGGTTTGTTTTGTTTATTTGGTTCATCTGGTTAGTTCGCTCAACCAAACAAACGAGAAAAACCAAACAAACCAAATAACAATCTTATTGGCGCTGATGTCTTCACATCACACTCGTACGACGTGCCGCCTCATCCATTTCCATTTGATCGATTCTATCTTGCACAAGCTGACGTTGCTGGCGCATCCGTTCAGCCAGCCGATCAACGGTGCGACGATCTTGCACCGCATCGCGCAATTCATTCTGTTTCTGACTCCAGGCCTCACTGAGCCGCACTTCCTCCTGCCGAGCTTGCGCCAATAATGATGTCCCGGCCTGAAAACGGGACTGCCACACGAGAAACTCATCCAGCGCGACCACTCCTTCGGCCTTGGCCAGATATGCGTCTGTCGTAAGCCTCATATGCTCATTGAGCAGCCGAGCGCGCGCTTCTGCCTCATGGAGATCTTTACGCAGCTGGAAGAGGTCCATCCGCACGACCTCTTCCAACTGGGCCCGATAGCGCCGCAATACATCGAGCTTCATGCTGTCGCCTTCACTAGAGCAAGTAATTCTTGGATCGAGGCGTCGATCGGGACGGATTGCTCGATATCCTGACGAAGAAAGGCGTTGATGCCATCCTGAGCCCCCACGGCTTTGTCGAGATCGCGGTTCGTGCCGGCCTTATAGGCCCCCAGCAGGATGAGATCCTCAGATTGCTGGTACCGCGCCTGAAGCTCGATCATGGACCGGACTGCCCTATAGTGGTCGCGCCCCACAATATCTTTCATCACCCGACTAGTACTGTTCAAGATGTCGATCGCCGGAAAATGGTTGCGCGCGGCCAACTGCCTTGAGAGCACGATATGGCCATCCAGGATCGACCGGACCGTTTCTGCAATGGGGTCGGAGAGCTCGTCACTCTCCATGAGAACCGTATAGAGCCCGGTGATCGCGCCGGAGCCGGAGCCGGTCCCGACCCGTTCCAGAAGCTTGGGCAACATCGTAAAGACGGAGGGGGTATACCCTTTCGTTGTCGGAGGCTCCCCGATGGCGAGTCCGACTTCGCGTTGGCTATGGGCCAGGCGGGTGAGAGAATCCATCATCAAGAGGACCTGCTTGCCGCAGTCGCGGAAATACTCCGCAATCGAGGTCGCAATCGACGCGCCTCGTAATCGCACGAGTGGTGGTTGGTCAGATGTCGCGACAATCACCACCGAGCGGCTGAGCGCTTCAGGGGTCAAATCGCGTTCCAGAAATTCGTTGACTTCCCGTCCCCGTTCGCCGATGAAGGCAATGACATTCACGTCGGCCTTGGTGTAGCGGCTGATCATCCCGAGCAACACGCTCTTCCCGACGCCGGAGCTGGCAAAGATGCCGACCTTCTGACCACGGCCACAAGTCAGACAGGCGTTGATCGCCCGGATACCCAAATCGAGCGGCTCTGCGATGCGCGTTCTCTTCAAAGGATTGATCGGCGCGGCATGCAACGGATAGCGTTGTTCGGTCATGAGGGGACCGCGGCCATCTAACGGCTCCCCAAGCCCATTGAGCACACGACCAAGCAGTTGTGGGCCGACTGGAACCGAGGCACAGTGCCCTTTCATAAGCAGTCGACTGCCTGGCCCAATCCCGCGCATCTCACCGAGCGGCATCAGTAACACGCGATCGCCGCGAAATCCCACTACCTCCGCCTGCACGATTCCCTCTCCATCTTCGCGCGTAACGTCGCACAGCTCCCCGACCGATGTCATGGGACCATAGCCTTCGATCACAATCCCAACGGCTTGCGCCACACGCCCCGAGACGGCAAGAGGGTCTGCCTGTTCAATCAGATCAACGAGATTCACGGCGGCCTCGCTTCTGTAGGGTCTCTCCGAGTCGCAGCAACTGCTGATCCAGTGAGGCATCCACCAGTCGATTCGTCGATTGCACGACACAGCTTCCACGAGAGAGAGACGCATCGCCTTCGATATGCATCGCAAAATCCGGGGGCCGATCGCGGCACAACTCCGCGCGAGCCGCCTCTAAGACAGGGGCATCTGACGGATGCGTTCGCACAGTGACGACCCCCGCCTCCCGAACCGTCGCCAATGCCGACTTCAGCAATGCGGTCACGGCATCCTGACGTTCGATCATCGTGTCGCGCAGAATGCGCGTCGCCAGGCTGAAGGCCAGCGCCGTCACGTCATCTTCAATGGTCTGATGCAGCGATGCCCGGGTGTCGTCGAAGCGCCGAACTGCGTCGGCCAAGAGCGTCTGCTCCTGTCGCCTGGCTGCCACGACTCGTGCATCGGCTCGCCGTTCACCCTCCGCAATGCCTTGATCGTAGTCCGAGGGGCCCTGATCGCCGATAAATCGATCGCCGGTGTCAAAATCGGTCAGCGCAAGACTGCGGCAGCGGACCCCGGAGGCCCGAATCACCGCCTGTTTGAGGACTGCATTCTCCGAACGCAGGTAATACAGATCGAGGAGGCGATTCACGGCCAGCTGTAGCGCTTCGGTTTCGAACGGTTTCATCAGAAACTCCGCTGCTCCTGCCTTCATCGCCTGAACGGCGAGATCCACGGTCCCATATCCGGTCATCACCAGCCCCATCAGGCGGTGATCGAGCTCACAGGCCTGCTGGAGCAGCGCGATGCCGTCTTGGTCCGGCAATTTGACGTCGGTGATCAAGAGCGAGACGGGAGACTCTTTCAATGCCGCATAGGCTTCCCGTGCGGACCCGACCGCGCGCACACGATGCCCAGCCGATTGCAACAGCCTCACTAATAGTTCCCTGATCGCCTCCTCATCGTCGACGACTAAGATCGAACTATTACGTTGGCCACGGGGGCCTGCGTATGGTTGGGCGACGGCCGCCTGTCCATTCGAAGCACGTTCCATTTACAGCATCGCCTCCTCTCCACCAGCGCCTGCAATCACGATACGCCCTTCCTCTTCAAGTTTCCGGCAGACTTTGAGTATATTCTGCTGCGCCTTCTCGACATCCGCCACCTTCATCGGTCCCCTTGCCTCCATGTCGTCTTTCAACATCTCCGACGCCCGGCTCGACATATTTTTCAGGAACTTCTCCTTGGTTTCCGGGCTCGCTCCACGCAACGCCACAGGAAGATCTTCCTTGCTGACCTCTTTCATGAGTTCTTGCATGCCACGGTCATCGAGCTTAATCAGATCGTCGAAGACGAACATCAACCCTCGAATGGTGTCGGCCAATTGCTGATCGCGCTCGGCAATCTTCGACATGATGCCCCCCTCCGTAGCTTTATCGAGAGTTGTCAGAATATTCGCGGCCGCTTCGGCGCCTCCGACACTGGTCGCTCGAGTGCCTGCACTCGCGACGAGTGAACTCTGCAATGCGTCGCTGAGTTCCTCCAGTACGCTTGGCTGCAAGTCCTCCATCGTGGCGAGGCGCAAGGCAACATCCGCGCGAAGGGCCTCAGGTAAGTCGGTCATGACGACGCCGGCTTGATCCGGATCCATGTGCGCCAGGATCACGGAGATCGTCTGGGGATGCTCGGTCTTGATCATTTGCGAAACGGCCTTGGCATCGACCCACTTCATCGCGTCAAGCCCCGGATACACCTTGCTGGTCATGGACTCGAGCATACGTCCGGCTTTTTCAGGACCGAGCGCCTTGGACAGAATGGTTTTAATGTAATCTTTTCCTTGGAATGATATCTGACCGTTTGCGCTTGCCTTCTCAAATTCATCGATGACGATCGATTCCTCTTCCCTGCTGATATTGGCCGTCGCATTCATGGAGACCCCCAGTCGGCGAATCTCCTTGGGATCAAGGCTCTTCATCACCATCGCCGCGGCGTCCTCTCCAATGGCTTTCAGGAGAATAGCCGCCTTTTGCTCACCGCTGAGTTCCGTGGCCATCGCTACATGCGCCTCACTAGCTGGTCTTCAGCCACTGTTTGACAACCAGCGCCGTAGTGTCAGGGTTGCCCCGAGCCATATCGACAATCTGTGAACGGGGCCTTCCCGTCAATGACGCTTCGATCTGACTCACCGAAGCGGGAAGCGGCGGCGTAGCCCCTTCAGCTGATGACCCCGTAGATGCCCCAGTCGCCCCCAGCATCGACATCAAGGGACGCACCACCATAAAGAGGATCAGAAGAAAGAGGCCTCCCCCAACCCCATAGCGAATATAAGGCGTAAAGGAGTTGGCCGGTTCTGCCGCGGCCTCAATGCCCTGCGCTGGAGGCTCTTCCGTCGCGATGTCAAATTGCACGTTGGTCACCTGGACTTGATCCTGCCGCTCTGCAGAATAGCCCATGGCTTTTTTGACAATCTCTTCGATGCGCTTCATGTCCTCTTCAGGCCGTGCCATATATTTCTTCGCCGTATCGCTTCCGGCCTTCCTCGCCTCGGACGGTGCAGCCATTTCATAGATACCATCCACCAGCACCGCCACGGAGAGTTGCTTGATGCTGCCGCTGGATTCCACGACCCGGGAGACCGTCCGACTGATTTCGTAATTTACAGTTTCGTTCTTGGTCTGATTGTTGCTCGAACTCGTTTGAGCCGGCTCTTGCGCTGTCCCTTCCGGGACATTCGACTGGACGCCCGGCACGCCACCGGATACGCCATTGACCCCATTGGCCTTTTCCTGGCCCCGCTGCTCGCTTCGGACGACTTGACTGTTCGGATCGTACCGCTCTTCGGTCGTTTCCACCTTTCGGAAGTCGAGAATACTGGACACCCGCACCACCGCTTTATTCACCCCGACGATTCGTTCCAACATCGTTTGGATGCGTGTCTCGATATCCTTTTCAACCGTTCGCTGGTATTCCAGCTGCGATCCGGTGAGTCCCGCGGCGTCATCGCTCCCGGCTGCAGATGAAAGGAGCCGTCCATGTCCATCCACCACGGTGACATCTTTAACTTGCAGACCCTCAACGCTGCTCGACACGAGGTGGACGATCCCATTGACTTGTGTCTTGGCAAGGGCTTGTCCATTCCGCAACGACAAGACAACGGAAGCGCGCGACCGATTGTTCTCATCGTTGGAGAACAATCGCCGTTCCGGAGTCGCGAGATGCACACGAGCTCGTTCGATCTCCGGCATTTGCGCGATAGTCCGCGCCAGCTCCCCTTGCAGCGCTCGACGATAATTGAGTTTCTGGACGAAATCGGACATGCCGATCGACGTTCGGTCGAAAATTTCAAAACCCACTCCTCCCCCATGGGGGAGCCCCTGGGTGGCCAATTGCAATCGCAACTCATGAACTTGTGCGCTGGGAACAAGGACCGTGTTGCCGCCTCCGGTCGTCTCATACGGCACTTTCGTTTCTTTCAGCTTATCCACGATCCCCGCCGCATCCTCGGGATTGAGGTTCGTGAATAGCACCTGCATGTCAGGCTGTTGCGTCCACAGGGCGATGGCGATGAGACCGGCAATAGAGCCGGCAAGCGCAACCAGAACGATCATGCGTTGATTGATGGAAAACTTGGACAGCATAAGTGGCCCTTCTCCTCAGTAACCGACATGGCACAATACGAACAGCTCCTGCAGGATGCTCAAAAAGGCCGTCCAGCAAGGCCGCAGGAAGTAGGCTGAGGTCGAGGTTGAGGTTGAGTGAAGATACGGCTTTTTTCATCTCAGCCTTGACCTTAGCCTAAACCTTCCGTAACGCTGGCGGGCTTTTTCAGCATCCGTTAAATTTGCATCCGCTGAATTTCTTCATACGCCGACACCAACTTGTTCCTGATCTGCATCATCAGCTGGAAGGACACATCGGCTTCCTGTAGGGCCACCATCGTCTGATGGATATTCTGTGTCTGGCCGGTCATCAGCGCCTCGGTTGCCTGGCCCGCTTCCAGTTGGATGTCGTTGGCTTTACCGATCGCTTGCTGCAGCGCATTCATGAATCCGCTTGATGGAGCGCCGCCGGCCGCATGAGAAGCGGCGGCGTTTTCCAGCCGAGGCACAGTCGGCATTGTGATCGCGTTGATCTGATTCACGACTACCTCCCAATCTCCAGCGCCTTATTCCACATGGCGCGGGTTGCGTTGATCGCCTGCACATTGGCTTCGTAGGAACGGGACGCCCCCATCATGTTCACCATTTCTTCCATGACGTTGATGTTCGGCATCTTGACGAATCCTTTCTTGTCGGCGTCCGGATGGCGAGGATCATAGATCACCTGCCCGGGTCTCTTGTCTTCCTGCACTCGCAATACCTTGACGCCATCGAGCGAATGAGCCCCCGGACCCGTCGACACCTGCCGAAACGTCCGTTGGAACGGGCTGGCGACCGGCGTGGATTGAAACACCACATCCCGGCGCTTGTACGGGCCGCCTTCTGGCGTATGTGTGGACTGTGCATTCGCCAGATTGCTGGAAATCACATTCAGCCGTTGGCGTTGTGCATCTAAGGCGGTTACAGACACCGCCATGCTGTCGGTCATGTCCACGGTCTACCTCCATAGTAAAAGGTTGAGGTTAAGGCCAAGGTTAAGGGTACGCTAAAGAAGAGATCAGTGTTCACTCGGCCTCAACCTTAACCTCAGCCTGATTGTTTATCTCCCCTCGCGGATTGCACCCATCAGCTGCCGAAAACGGATCGCCATAATCGACGCTGCACTGTTGTACAGCATCGCGTTTTCAGACATTTTCGCCATCTCCAGCTCGATGTTCACCGAGTTGGCATCCAAGGGAATATCTCCCGCCGGCACGGAGCCGAGCTTACCCGTTACCTGTTGCACCGAGTTTCCGCTTGGACCGATGTGTTGGCCCTGAGTCACCGCGAGTGAAACAAAACCTCTCCCTCGATGCGCGGCCTGCAAGGAATCTTGAAAATTGAGCTCAGTGGCGCGATAGCCCGGCGTTTCTTCGTTCGCGATGTTCGAAGCGATCACCCGCTGCCTGGCTTGCCGCAAATCCAGCGTGCGATTGAGCAATTGCATGGTGCGATCAATGAGCATCATGGTATATCCCTCCTGTTATCGTATCGAAACTACCCAGGTGTTCAGGCTGAAGGGGTTCAGGCTGAAGTGTTCGGAACTTCGACCTCAGGCTGAACCCCTTCAGCCTATCTACCTGACCAGTCACATCTGCCGATCGGCAAAGAGTGCCGACTGTTTCCTGCCCACACCATGATGGATGGCCGGGTTATGCAGAGTCCTGGCAACTTACCCCTCGATATTCTCGAAGCTTGTTACGTAACGTACGGATGCTGATCCCGAGTTCTTTCGCAGCATGAGTACGATTCTCCCTCACGCGTGTGAGGGTCTGAAAAATCAGTTCCCGCTCCATCTCCCATAGCGAACCGTTTCCAGAAGGCAGCGGTACGGATGAGACTGGAGCGGGAGGCACCGGCTGGCCTCCGGACTCCACCAACAAGTGGCCGGGAAGGATCGGCTCCTTTCCGGCTAAGAGCACGGCACGTTCTATGACGTTTTGCAGTTCACGCACGTTCCCTTTCCATCGTCTGCCCTGGAGCATCGAGTAGGCCTCCGCCGACATTGTCGGCAACGGAAGGCTGTTGCGCGCCGCGGAGACTGCCACGAAATGCCTCGCGAGCAGCGGAATGTCCGCGGGCCGATCCCGCAACGGAGGGACCGTGATGGGGAATACATTCAACCGGTAATACAAGTCTTCCCGAAACCGCCCCTGCTCCACTTCCTGGTAGAGCGATCGGTTGGTCGTCGCAATAACCCGAATATTCACGGGTACGGGATCCCTCCCTCCGACTCGATCCACTTCCCGCTCCTGGATCACCCGGAGGAGCTTCGCCTGCAGCCCCATGTTCATTTCGCTGATTTCATCCAGCAACAACGTTCCGGAATGCGCCATCTCAAACTTGCCGATTTTCTTCATGATGGCTCCGGTAAATGCGCCGCGCTCATGGCCGAACAGTTCACTCTCTAGCAGTCCGTCCGGTAACGCTGCGCAATTCACGGCAATAAACGGTCGGTGTGCACGGGGGCTCCTACTATGAATAAAGCGGGCCAGCAGCTCTTTCCCTGTGCCGCTTTCTCCATTAATTAGGATCGTGGCTTGACTCGCGGCGACCCCCTCAATGGTACTGAGCAGGCGGGCCATGCCAGGGTCTTGAGTCAGGATAGACCGTTGGTCGATCGGCGCAAGAGATGCCGCCGAGGCATCAACGCCACGCGCTTTCAGATTGGCGATCACTCGCTCGAACAAGTCGGTAGAGAATGGCTTGAGAATGTAATCGCTCGCCCCATATTTCATCGCCTCTACGGCGGTCTCCACCGTTCCATAGGCGGTCATTAAGACCATCAGCGTCTGTGGCGAGCGACGTTTGATCTCCTTGATCAAATCGAGGCCACCAAGACGCGGCATCTTCAAATCGGTCACCACCAACCAGGGTTTATAACAGCTGACCCGGTCCACGGCGTCAGCGCCATCGAGCGCACCTTGTACCTCATAGCCCAGACGACGGGCCGACTCCATTAAGGCTGTCCGCATGGATGGATCGTCATCGACGATCAAGATTCGCTCGGTTTGCGCAGGAACGTCCGTCGCAAGGCCTACTGTGTCGTGTTCGCTCATGCGGAAGTCTCCTCTTCAACGAAGTGGCTCTCGCCGATCATGGCAGAGGCACCGGCCCCGTCTCCACGATCAGAATCAGACGGCTGTGGCGTCTCGACACGATCCGCCTCCCGACGATGGGGAAGCACGATCGTAAATGTCGTACCGCGCCCTTCAACGCTCTCCACATCGATCCGGCCCCGATGCGCTTCGATAATTGCATGGACGATGGCCAGCCCTAACCCGGTACCTTCGTCCCTCGTGGTGAAAAATGGGTCGAAAATCTTCGAGCGCTGGGCCGCAGCAATGCCTACGCCGGTATCCGAGACCGAGAGACAAAGCGCCGGCCCTCCGGGAGCCTGTTCCTCTGTGAGGGTCGCCGACAACGTCAGCGTTCCACTGCCTGGCATGGCGTGGATGCTGTTCAGAATCAAGTTCAGGAGCACTTGCTTCATTTGCCCCGCGTCGCACCACATCCTGGATGCCAGAGGATCGACTTCCAGGCGGATGTCGATCCTGGTATTGGCGACGGCATGGGCGGCGAGCGTCAATGCATCGAGCATGAGCGCTTCCGTCTCATGCCACTCCCCATGTGAGCAATCCGGCTTGGTATAGAGCAGAAGATTGGTCAGCAGACGATTCATCATGTGGACAGACGATGAAATATGCTCGGCGTATCCTTGCAATGCCGGCGCGCCGTTCAAATCACGGCGCAACATCGATGCAAACAGTTCGATACTGCCGAGGGGATTCCGGATTTCATGGGCAATCCGACCAACCATCTCGCCCATAGCCGCCAGCCGATTGCGGCGCTGCAACCGATCCTCCAGTTCTCGTACCGCCGTGACGTCCTGAATCAAGAGCAAACTCCCGGCGTGGTGCCCTTCGCTGGTCCGCAAGGCGCGGCGGGAGAGTGCAACAGCCGCACCCTTTTGCGTCGTTAAGGGATAGACGTCGCCGTCCAGCGCTGCCTCCTTGAGACAGACGGCTAAGGATCGGCCAATAATCTGTCCGCGCATGAGCCCGAGGAATTGCTCGCCGGCCTGGTTACACCGTGTGATCGACCCTTCCGTATCCATGACGAGCAATCCCGTCGAAAGCGACTCCACAATTGCCGTTAAGTGTTCCCGCAATTCTTCATTCGCACGCAAATTCCGATTGAGCGCCTCATTGCGGTCGGCTAATTCTACGTCTAGCTGCTCTAATCGTGACGTCAACGTCTGATAGGACTGTTGCAACGTTGCTGCCGCATCATCGAAACTGCGAAAGGCTTCGTGTAACAACTCGCTATCCGCAGTCGCCGAGACAGGATGTACGTTCATCACATTATTCTCCTTCATTCTCCATGACCGCTTGGAGGCCTATTTGCTTCGCTCCCACAGCCCGATGGAACAGTGGATCGTCAAATTCTGCGTCCGGCGCACTGGCAATTGATCCGGCCCCATTACGATTCTTGCCCCCCAGATTCAGCATGATCTGCACCCTGGCCCATTCGGCCTCTGCAGGGCCAGGTCCGGATTTCAGCACCTGCCGGTAGAGATCCAAGGCACGTTCCGGTAGATTCAGTTGCAAAAGCAGATCGGCGTACGACAGAAGATCCTGCGGCTCACGGAGGACGTTGTTTCTCAAGGCATTCTCGAATGCTGCGGCGGCCTCCTCCCGCTTCCCTTCCTCTCCCAATGTCCGCGCAAGCGTCAAAGACATCCAGCCTTGCGCCGTGTCCCGCGGATGTAACTTCGTCCAGTGTTTCATAACTCTGATGGCGCTCCGGCGGTCTCCCTGCTCAAGCATGGCCGTCGTCAATTGTCGTGAGACCATCGGCGACCGTGCGCTCTGCGGATACTGGAGACGGAAACTTTCGAATACGTTCCGGGCAGCCGCAGGATCCAGCTGATCCAAATAACTCTCACCGAGACCGAGAAGCGCCTCTTCGTGAAATGCAGTCGCCTTCCTGTTTTTCACCAATGTTTGATAGAGGTGTACCGCTTCGGTTGAGAAGCCCAACCGGCGATGCCTGTCGGCTACCTCCAATAATGTCCGCGTCCCTATGTAGTATTGTTCCGGAGCATGGCCATGGCTATGGAACAACATGACCGCCAGGACATCATTCTTGTCCTTGAGTGCCACTTCTAGCCGGGGTTTCAGAAGAGAGGCCAGATGGAGTCCGGCAGTCTGAGGCCAGGGATCATCTGGAACGACACCGATTCGCTGAGTGACGTCTTGATAGACCTTGATGCCTCGTACAGGGTTTCCTCGTAATTCATAGAGCTCAGCCAAGTAATAGAGCGCTTCACTACCGAGAATATCGCCCTGATGCTCAAGCGCAATGGCCTTATAGATTTCCTCCCCTTTGGAGGCATCCAGATAGGAGCTGCCGCTCCCTTGGATCATGCCTTCAACTTTTTTTCGCAAGAAACCCTCTCCTGCCGACGCCGCAACTTCCTGCTCTTGCCGTGACAGGCGTATACGAGCGACGATCGCTGCGGCCGTATCTGCATACTGCATCCGGGCTGCAGTATAAAAAAATTCTGCCTGCGCGCTCAGACCGAGCCAGCGGTGACTGTCTCCAAGGCGCACGAGCGCCGTGCCGGCATGCCCGCTCGAAGGAAAGAGGTTGTACAGGAGCAGGTCGATCTCGCATGCTTTTTTTAGTTCCTGAACTTCAAAGAGGGCATCGCCATACTGCTGCAACGCATCAGGATTTTGCTTGAGAAGATTCGGCCAGCGCCGATACAGGAAATCGTATAGCGGTACCGCGTCTCGCTTGCGCCTTTGTACGTAGAGTGCGTTGGCCAGATCGAACGTCGCCCTCACAACAAGACGATCGTCCATCGCGCGTGTTCGAACCGTTTCGAAAGCCCGCTCCGCTTCCGTCCATCGCTCTAACTTTCCAAGTGTGACTCCCAGCGCGAGCAACGATCGATCCGCATCGTGACGAGGCAGGTCGCGGGAAAGAGCATATTCATAGGCAACAATGGCGTC
>ERZ1292633.3317-Hain-H41-02um-R1-3317-length-15771-cov-7_pt1 | contig 15771 bp, 20 predicted proteins | sample MGYA00564406_ERZ1292633 | MGnify/ENA primary metagenome ERZ1292633 (study PRJEB36523, sample SAMEA6512639) | groundwater metagenome | collected 2019-01-08 | study: AquaDiva: Metagenomics assemblies of 32 groundwater samples | reverse complement strand
TGAATGTCATATTTCCGTCATTGCGAGGCAAAGTTGATCGTTGCCGAAGCAATCTACTCGAGTGGATTGCTTCGTCGGGATTACCCTCCTCGCAATGACGAGGAGCTTTTTATGTTCACGATACACGTGAGGATAGCCTTTTCGGTTTATTCTGGGAAGGAAAGAGGATTTATGGTACGCTCCAGGCAATTCCGCGATGTATGACATTGGCTGATAAATTTCGCGAACGATTTGGCGCGCAGTGTAAGGAACATGAGCCATTGGCTCGTCACCTGAATATTCGTATTGGTGGGCCGGCTGCGTTTTTTGTGGAAGCACGCAGCACGCAAGACCTGATCGACGCCGTGAACATGGCACAAAGTTTTGCTGTCGATTATTTCATCCTTGGCGGTGGTTCGAATACATTGGTAGCTGATGAAGGATTTTCGGGGCTCGTCATCAAGGCAGCGAATCGTGCATTGCGCATCGAGGGAGAACGGGTGTTTGCGGAAGCCGGCGTGATTGCCGCGGCAGCGGCGCGTGCTTCGGCCGAAGCAGGGTTGCGAGGATTTGAATGGGCGATTTCGTTGCCGGGCACGATTGGTGGGGGAGTTCGGGGAAATGCCGGGTGTTTTGGTGGAGAGATCAGGGACACGCTCGAGTCGGCACGTATTCTTCGTCGTGGCGAAGTGTTGACGTTGTCGAATGACGAGCTTCAGTTTGCGTATCGTCATAGTCTTTTGAAAGAAGAAGGGAATGACGATGTTGTTCTCGATGTGGTGTTGAAACTCATGTCTGGGAATCGAGAGGAGGCTCTCGCGCAAGTTGAAAAGAATCTTGCAGGCCGAAAAGCATCACAACCACTTGGGTCGTCGTCGGCAGGATGCATGTTTAAAAATTTTGAATGGAAGGATGATGCAACGATCGAGGCACTCCGTGCTCGAACCGAAGTGCCTACAGAGTTCCTGACCCGTCATCGTATTCCCGCGGGATGGATTATTGAGCAGTTGGGATTGAAAGGGACTGCGGTCGGTGATGCGGAAGTGTCGGTGCAACATGGAAACTTTTTGCTTAACAAAGGTCACGCCACGGCGAAGGACATTGTGAAGCTCGTCAATACCCTCAAGAGCCGTATCGAGGAGGAGGTGGGAGTGAAACTGCAGGAAGAAGTGCAGCACGTGGGATTTTAAATTGCCCACTGTCTGCCCTTTGCTCGAATCGCACATCGCGCTATAAAGGAGAGAGAGTTCATTCTTTAATGACGTTTGCACTATGCGAATTACTGAAATGCGCGCGATGAACATGGACATGACAGACGCGATTCGTAATTACGCCACGGAGAAAGTGATGGGTTTAGAAAAGTTTGCCAAGAAATTTGATCCGTGCGACGTTTCCATTGAAATGGGAAAAACGAGTGAGCATCATCAAAAAGGCGATGTTTTTTTTACGGAAATGACGGTAAGCATTCCCGGTGACGTGATTCGGACACGGGTGGTGAAAGATGATTTGTACGCATCGATTGACGAAGCGAAGGACGATGTGAAGCGTCAGCTTGTTGATAGGAAAGAAAAAATGGTTGATGCGCGAACCGATGATGACGAGCCAGTTTTTAGCGACGATAGCGAAGAATAAGGAACGTATGGATCTTCAATCGTACAAACACATTCACTGCATTGGGATTGGAGGGATCGGTATTAGTGGTGTGGTAAAGTTTTTACAGGCCAAAGGTGTTTCCGTCTCGGGAAGCGATGTAAAGCAATCGATGATTACGGATGGCTGCGTTGCGTTCGGCATTCCGGTTTCGATTGGTCATGCTGTTGAGAATATCCCAGAGGAAACTGACCTCGTGGTCTACACCGAGGCCGCTCCCGAGGAGAACGTGGAACGTGCCGAGGCGGCTCGGCGGAACATTCCACAGATGGGACATTTTGATTTTCTTGGTGAGCTTTCGAAGGACTATCGGACGATTTGTATTACGGGAACGAATGGCAAGTCGACAACGACGGCCATGACGGCAGCTATTTTTGAAGCAGCCGGTTTTGATCCGACGGTGTTTGTGGGCAGTATCGTGCCAGGATGGCCGTTGGGAAATGTGCGAGTAGGAAAGAGCGATTGGTTGATTATTGAAGGTGACGAGTACAAGCGGAAGATGTTGGCTCTGCATCCAGAGATTACCGTCATCACGAACGTTGAGATGGATCACTTGGATTGCTATGCCGACCTTGCCGACATCGAAGCGGCGTTTGCGCAGCTTGGTCGTCAAACGCAGAAAACGGTGTGGATCACGATGGACATGCAGCATCGCTGTATTTACCTTTGCGACGGAACTGCGAAGATTGGGATTTTTGGATACGAAATGATGCCGTCATGTTTTGTTTCATTGGCTGAACCAACGCCTTCGGTCGCGCGATATTTTGGAGAAGGCACGCAGTCGCTCGACATCTTGGAACCAGACGGTGTGATGAATCCTGCAAAGAAACTTGGAACCGTCACGCTGCATCTTCCCGGTGAGTTCAACATGATGAATGCGCTCGCTGCGAAAGCGGTTTCACTCGAATGTGGTATCTCGCTCGACGTTATTTGCCGAGCGCTCGAAAAATTCCCAGGGATTTGGCGACGATTTGAACGCGTTGGAACATTCAATGGCGCGCAAATTATTTCGGACTACGGTCATCATCCAGCGGCGATCCGCGGAACGTTGGCTGGTGCGCGAGAGTTTTTTCCAAACAAGAGAATTGTTCTTCTTTTTGAACCGCATCACCACAATCGTACGCGAGAGTTGTTTGATGATTTTGTAACTTCCTTCGAGGGTGCTGATGTTTTGATCCTGTCAGAAATTTACGGTGTGCTTGGCAGAGATAGCGAAGAAGATGCGGCGATGTCCAGTACGTTACTTCTCGACGCCGTGAAAGCATCATCCAAAGCACCAAAGGAAAGTCATTATGCAGCAAACCTTCCAGAGGCGGAGGCTGTTTTGCGCAGTGTGATTCAAGAAGGGGATGTGGTGATTGTGATGGGAGCGGGAGATGTGGATGTGGTGGCGAGGAATTTGGTCGCGTGACCTCCCCTAGCCCCTCCTTAGTAAGGAGGGGGAACTTCATCTGAAACTGATTCATTGCAACCCGATCCTCGTCGCGTTTCAGAGGTAGCCTCCGCGACCCTCCCCCTTACCAAGGGGGAGCTGGAGGGGGTCTCTGTTCCTCGTCATTATGACCCGCATTTTCAATCCCCAATGGAGTCTTGATCGTCGACGTCAACTTCGCCGAGACATGACTGGACCAGAACGAATTCTTTGGAATGCTCTTCGCGCAGGACAAATTGGTGCAAAATTTCGTCGACAAGTTGGTATCAGTGGCTACATCGCAGATTTTTACTGTCCTAAAGCGAGACTTGTTATCGAGGTTGATGGCGATTCGCATTTTGAAGAGGCGGCTCGCGCGTACGATGCGGAAAGAGATGCTTTTATGGCTGCCCTTGGATTGCGCGTTTTGAAAATCACGAATGAAGAGGTAACAAAAAATATCGATGGTGTTCTTGAACGTATTACGGAAAGTATTTCTTAAACGTGCAACGCCACCCCGTTCCGGGTGGCGTGCGTGGATGATGGGGCGGTTGTTCACCTCATCGTGGTGATGGTGATGCTGCCGTCACCGATTGTGAGCGTGTTGCGGGAAGGTCGGGTAGCGCCGACGATGGGCATGACCATGTCCCCGGCGGCGGAGTGCCATGTTCCTTTCTCCAGAACCGAAGCTCCCCTGAGCTTCACTTGCAGACGAAGCTCGTCGTCCGCGTCGCTTTCCCCCGGCGGTAATGCGTTCGCCCGACAGATCAGAACGACGCTCAGTACCCCTCGGTACTGTTTCCCGTCTCGCGTGATGTCGGCCTGGGACCCGGGGTCGCAGACCGCCATGAACTCCATGACTACTTCTCTTGCCGTTGCAGTACTCATTGCTTGATCGAGCCTCCCACAAGAGATTAGCCTGATCGGAGCAATCAAACAAGAAACCTCTCCAAACGCGCAACGCCACCTACACCCTTGCGGGGAGGTGGCGTTCGTGGCGTTGGTCGTGACGTGTCGTTCTGCCGCTCGGCTAGGCGGCCGCCGCGAACCGTTCCTGTTCCTTCTGGGAGAGGGGGCTGCACAGGTGGTGCAGCGGCCGGAGCTTGCGGGCGAAGGCGATGATCTTGAACGCCTCCGTTCCGCGCTCGCCTCCGCGCTCGCCGATCAGGGCCGGCAGGGCCAGCCGGGCGGCACGGCGGACGGCACGCTCCGGGTAGCCGTCGCGGATCATCGGAAGCAGACTCGGTTCCGTGACTGCCAGGATGAGCATGTCGCGCAGCGCCGCGGTTCGCGCCCCTCCGGTGGAGGAGCTGACGACCTCATCGCACAGGTTGAGCAGCGCCTCGCGGTCGCTCTCGACGGTGCTCAGGTTGTACAGCTTCGTGATCCGTTCGAGCGCTACGGTGATGTGCACCCCCTGGTGGTGTTCGCGACGGGCGGCCCAGAGGAGGATGATGACCACCCCCAGGGTGAAGGCGATGAGCGGTCCGAGGACCACCCAGACCGGGTTGATGTTGACGAAGTTGAGGAGCGGTTCGAGTGACAAGTTCAGGTTCTGCACGGTGTGACCTCCATGGTGACCGTGCGCGAACACTAGCCGATTTCTGGCTTTTCGTCAATGTTTTCATGACGTACAGGCCAGAATGCGCGGGATTGGTTCGAGGTTGTTTTTCTAGCTTCCGTCAACGTTCTTGGCTTGTGAAAAACCGTCGCTTCGGGCACAATCTGTCCATTCTATGGCCTCCCTACTCTCTGTCATTTTTGGTGATCCGAACGCGAAAGTTATTAAAAACTTTGGGAAAGACGTGGCAAAAATTGCCGGTTTTGAGGCGGGATTGCAGGCACTTTCGGCGGAGGAGTTGAAGGGGAAGACACAGGTTTTTCGTGAACGATTAGCAAAAGATGAAAGTCTTGATGAGATGACGCACGAAGCGTTTGCCGTCGTTCGCGAGGCGAGTAAACGTGTACTTGGACAACGTCATTTCGACGTTCAGATGATGGGTGGTTTGGCACTTCATAAAGGGAGTATCGCCGAAATGCGGACGGGTGAAGGAAAGACGTTGACTGCGACCGCACCGACGTATCTGAATGCGCTGACGGGAAAGGGTGTGCACGTGGTGACGGTGAACGATTACCTCGCTAAACGTGACGCCGTGTGGATGGGAAAGGTATTTGCGGCCCTTGGGTTAACCGTGGGTTGTATCCAGCACGAGAGCGGATACGTGTATGACGCGGAGTACAAGGTTGAGGTGCCAGAGGGCGAGGAGACGACTGCATCGTTTCATGTAGCCTCTGATTCGCTCCGACCCGTGTCGCGCAAAGATGCATATGCTGCAGACATCACCTACGGCACGAACAATGAATTCGGTTTTGATTACTTGCGCGACAACATGGCACCGAGTATCGAGGAGGTGGTGCAGCGTCCACTGCATTACGCCATTGTTGACGAAGTTGACTCTATTTTGATCGACGAAGCCCGCACGCCGCTCATCATCAGCGCGCCTGCGCAAGAATCGGCAGATTTGTATTACCGTTTTGCCGACGTCATTAAGCACTGCGTGGTGAATGTTGACTTTAACGTCGACGAAAAAATGCGCGTCGCCACGTTTAGTGAGGCCGGTTTACAGAAGCTGGAGCAATTGCTCGGCGTGAAGAATTTGTACGAAGAAGGATTGGCGATGGTGCATCATGCCGAACAGTCGCTGAAGGCGCATGCGCTCTTTAAGCTCGATCGTGATTACGTCGTCCGCAATGGCGAGGTATTGATCGTTGACGAGTTTACTGGTCGTATTATGGAAGGTCGTCGCTATTCGGAAGGTTTGCACCAAGCGATCGAGGCGAAGGAAGGTGTGAAGATTCAACGCGAGAGCAAAACGCTCGCGACGATTACGTTCCAGAACTATTTTCGCATGTACGAAAAGCTGTCCGGCATGACCGGAACGGCGAGTACCGAGGCCGAGGAGTTTGCGAAGATTTATAAGCTTGATGTGGTGACGGTGCCGACGAACCACGAAGCGAAGCGTACAGACTTTCCCGATCGCATTTACAAAAACGAAAATGGAAAGTGGCTTGCGGTTGTTGAAGAGGTGAAGCGTCTACACGAGAAAGGACAGCCGGTTCTCATTGGTACGGTGTCTATTGATAAGAATGAAGGATTATCACGCTACTTGCAGTTGGCGGGGATTCCCCACAACACGTTGAACGCCAAGAACCATGAACGCGAAGGTGAAATCATCGCGCAGGCTGGTCGCCGGGGTGCGGTCACGCTTGCCACGAACATGGCGGGTCGTGGTGTCGACATTTTACTTGGTGGAAATCCGATCGATCCGGCGATGGCGGCCGAAGTGAAGTCATTGGGTGGTCTGCATGTCATTGGAACGGAACGTCACGAGTCACGTCGCATCGACAACCAGCTTCGTGGTCGTGCCGGACGTCAGGGCGATCTTGGAAGCACACAGTTCTTTGTTTCCCTCGACGACGACTTGATGCGCATTTTCGGATCCGATCGCGTGAAGGGCATGATGGATCGGTTGGGTATCGACGATGCAACGCCGATCGAAAGTAAAATGGTGACGCGATCGCTTGAGAAAGCGCAGCAGCGCGTGGAAGGCCACCACTTTGATACTCGTAAGCACGTTTTGGAATACGACGACGTGTTGAACAAGCACCGTACGGCCGTCTATGCCGAACGTCGCGAAGTAATGGGCAGTGCTGAACAAGCGCATGAGTTGGTGATGTCGACATTGGAAAAAGAAGTCGAACGTGTGGTGTTTTTCCACACAAGCAAAGCGGACAGTGATGTGCCGGCAGATTTTGTGGAAGGATCCGAGCAACACGATTGGGATCCAAAGGAGATCGTGGAAAGTTTGAGCACGATGGTGAAGCTTGGTGATGAGGAGAAGAACGCGATTGGGAACGAGTTGAAGGAACTGTCGAAGGATAAGGAAAAAATGGCGCATCAACGCACCGCGGTCATCACGATCGTTATGTCGACGATGAAGCGTTTGTACGACGATGCCGTTGCCAAGTTTGGTGAGGCGAAGCGTTTGATGAATATCGAGCGTTCCGTGTTGTTACGCGCAACCGATGCCATGTGGATGCAACACCTGGATGACATGACGTATCTTCGTCGCACGATCGGCTTGCAAGGCTATGCGCAGCGCGATCCACTCGTGGAATACAAGCGTGAGGCCTATCGTCTTTATACCACCATGCGTGCCGAAATCGGCCGCGAAGTTTCATACAACCTCTTCAAAATCATTGACCAGTCCCTTGCGACCAAATCAATCCTCGAAGCCGCGCCACAACTCATCCGTCAAGCTGCTGCATTTTTATCAGCCCAAGGAACCGACGCGACAACCGTGGTGAATATGCCTGCGACGAAGAGTGAGGGCAAAGGGCAAGGGGCAGAGGTGGTCGCTCCGGACTCTGTCATCCCGACGAAAGGAGGGATCTCTGGCGAGAAGAAACCTCGTCCCAACGAGCCATGTTTTTGTGGGAGTGGGAGGAAATATAAGAAATGTCACGGGACTTAGAGATGTATGTCTGTATTTTCAGAGTCGGTTTCGGTAACTCAAGCAATCGCATATCTCAGTACTTTTGTTGGTGGAGGACTTGGAGGAACCGTATTGAATCATTTTCTTGAAAAGGGAAAATATCGAGATGAGAAATTGTTCGAAAGACGTTGTGAAGTTTATAAGGCGTTATTAGATCGACTTCGTCATGCGCCTCGGGAAGACGCTGCTTTTGAATCTGCAACAATTGTGTACATTACTGAAGCGTTGTTACTTGTGACATTTCCAGAAGCGAAGGACATCCTGAGGAAAACTGCTGCTGAGCTTAGGGCGAGAAGGTATTGGAACAGCAGCTCGAGGATCAAGCCACGCGATATCCGTCGGCTTGAAGAGCTTATGCAACAGGAGATGGGGATCCGAGTCCCATTTTGGAGGAGACTGAGCTTCCACCTTTCTGGAGCGAGGTACAAGAACGTTCGAGGTAACGACAGCTGTCCATGTGGAGGTGGGAAGAAATATAAGAAGTGTCATGGAGCCTAAATTTGAAATCAAGGATTGCGGAGAGCGTGGTAAGGGATTGTTTCTTACTGTTTCTTTTCGGCGTGGGGAAGAGGTGTATCGGTATGAGCCAAGAATAGTGCAAGAAGAAGAGCTTGCGTCGTTGACGCCCGATGAGCGAACCCACCTCGACGTTATTTCTTCCGGAGTGTACGCGTTGATCGGTGAACCGTTTTGTTATGTAAATCACTCGTGTGAGCCCAACATCGTCGAGAAGGATCGTGTTGGATATGCAGCGCGGGATATTAGTGTTGGTGAAGAGATCACAATTGATTATTCCGTCGACAGTTTCTTTGATGAGACAATGCGATGCTTTTGTGGATCACAAAAGTGTCGGGGTATGATCGAGGGAAAGAAATAGATAAGGATCTGTTATGGATAATGTAAAACTTGTCGTCACGGTTCCTTTATCACACGCCGATATTGTGCGTGAGACAATTGGAAAGGCTGGAGCGGGCGTTGTGGGGAATTATGAGTTTTGTAGTTTTTCAGTCAGGGGAGTTGGGAGATTCTTGCCAGTTGAAGGTGCGAACCCAGCTATCGGTAGTGTTGGTAATCTTGAAATGGTTGAAGAGGAGAGGGTCGAGGTTACTTGCTTAAAAGAGCACGCGATGGGCATTGTGGCCGCAATTAAATTAGTGCATCCTTACGAAGAGCCCGCGATCGACATTTATACACTCCTGTCCTGATAAAGATCATTCAAATAATATGTTGACCACAAAACAAAAAGTGTGGGCTGTGGTGGCGGTTGTGGTACTTGCGACCGGAGGTTTCTTTGCTTTTGCGACAAGAGATCGGGATTGTGATCAGGCGGTTGCAGCAGTGAAGGAGAAGGTTGGGGAGTTTCAACAGAAAGAAGGGGAGATTGGACGATGCGATGGAGTATGTGTGGATTGGTCGGCGATGGGTTGTACTGTTTCTGACGATTTCAACACCTGGATCGTGACGCCGTTTGGCGACATTATGGGACCGGATGAAGCCGAAGCGCCATCCGCTGATTGGCAAACGATTACCATTGGCGGTGTGGTGACGTTCGAAGTGCCCGCAGCGTGTCACATCGATCCTGGTGCTGGAAATGCGTATCTTGTTTGTCCGACTGAAGAGAATCCCACACCGACTCCGGAAATACACTTCTCGTCCGACGGTCAAACAGTGAACGTTCGTCGTTGGGAAAATCTCGAATCACCATATTGGAATCATATGGTTGCGAGTATGAAGGTGGTCCAGCCGATGACGCGTGACATCACGATCAACATTCAAAAGTAGTTCACATTCACACGCCGCCCTGAGCCTGTCGAAGGGGCGGTTTTGTGATAGGGTAATCGTGTATGAACGTTACAAACTATACCCGCTGGTGTTTACTTATCAAAAAATATGAAACGCGCGATTATCGTTCATGGTTGGGGAGGGAATCCACAAGAAGGATGGTTTCTGTGGTTGAAGGGGGAGTTGGGGAAACGCGGGTATGTAGTCGATGTTCCTGAAATGCCCGATACGATGCGTCCGACGATCGATGCGTGGGTGGGGAAGTTGCGTGAAGTGGTAGGAAAGCCGGACAGCGATCTTCTCCTTGTTGGCCACAGCGTTGGTTGTCAGACGATTCTTCGGTACCTTGCATCGATCGATAATGTTATTGGTCGTGTTGTGTTGGTTGCGCCCTGGGTCGGACTTGTGGGGCTTGGTGATGACGAAGAATGGAGTATCGCGCGACCATGGCTGGAGACGTCGATTGATTTCGTATCGGCGAGAAAACACGCACGATTATTCTCGTTGATTTTTTCAGACAACGATCCGTTTGTGGAACTCACGAATCAAAAGACGCTCGAAGAATCGTTGGGAGCCTCGTCGATCGTTCTTCATAACAAAGGACATTTGAGCGAAGAGCATGGAGTGGTAGAGTTACCAGAGATCCTTAAACTGATCGAAAGGTAATTCATACTTCTATGAACAACCAACCAGCAACACCAGAGGAACAGAAGAAGGGAATGATTGTGCTTGCGATATGGCTCGTGTTGCTTTTGGCGATCACGATCTATCTCCTTGTTGATCAACCTGTGCCGGTACAATGGATTATCAACGTGGTTGCCGACCAGGAAGGGATGTATTCCGGAAGAGTCGTGAGCGGAATCGTCTTTATCCTCGTGGCCGTCATCACGTATCCGTTGGCCTTGCTCGTCAGCAGGCTCCTTTTTCGAAAGAACGATGTGGTTGAGATTGAGTAGGAAGATATGAGGAGTGTTGTGAAATGACAATGAAAGACTACCACGCTATGTCTTTTGATTTTCCTCGAGTTGGTGCCGGCGTCATGGTGTTTAAAGATGGAAAAGTATTGTTGGGCAAACGCAAAGGATCCACGGCAGCAGGTGATTGGGGATTTCCCGGTGGAATGTTGGAAGTTGGGGAATCGTTTGAAGATGCCGTGCAACGAGAAGTGTGGGAAGAAGCAGGATTGAAGATTGAGAATATTCGTTTTCTCTATATTGCGAATGTCCAGAAGTATCTTCCAAAGCATTTTGTGTTTGTGGGATTTGTTGCGGATTGGAAGAGTGGAGAGCCGGTGTTGAAGGAGCCCGAGAAATGCGAAGGCTGGGAATGGCACGATTTGGCGCATTTGCCCGAGGGAGAAAAGACGCTCATCACGACCGCGGCAGAGGCGTACTTTGCGCAGAAACCGTATTTTTCGAATGTATGAGTATTTTTCCTGGGGTATATGAGCATTACAAGGGAAAGCGGTACGACGTGCTTGGTGTTGCGACGCATACCGAAACGCAAGAAGTTTTTGTGGTCTATTGTCCGCTGTATAACGACGAAGGGCTGAAGATTCGTCCTTTGGAGATGTTTGAGCAGGACGTGTTGGTGGACGGCGTGACGATGCCGCGATTTCGGAAAATTGAGCTGAATGATGCGTAATGTGGAGTTTGGAAAACGTGATACGATACCTCCGCTTTTGAAATTTCTATGCCCAAATTGGAAGAAGTCCACAACCGTTTACAGACCAAAAAGAAAGAGCGACGAGAACTGAAGAGTTCGTTTCAGGACGAATTGCGAAACAATGCGCGATACATGGAGATTATGGAACAGATGGAAGTGTTGAAGGCCGAAAAGAAATCGATCGAGAATGAGATTCGATCCCGAGAAGTCGATGCGGCAAAGCTCGATGAGCTGAAGATCGATATTCAGTCCGATACGATTTTGCTCGCCGACATCGCACTGAACATGTACGTCCAGCAAATGCCGGTCGAAATTGTGGACGAGCTTAATGCTCGCTGGGTGCCGGTGTTTGGAGTACGATTCAAAAAATCGTAATTTCTCCTTATGACCCTTGCGAAACGCATCAGCATTGCCCGAACGCTCTCGATTGTTCAGATCGTGATCACGCTCTTGATCGCGGTTGTTGCTTTAGGCACGGCGGCCCTTATTCTTCTTGGGCCCCTCATGAATGGTGTTCATCCAGAAGCTGAAGCGGGAGGAAAAGTCATGATCATTATCATGTTGATCGTCGGAATCATCGCCATTCTTCTTTCGGTGGCATTGCCGTTTGTCGTGCTCACTGCGCTGAAGAAGCGAACAGAAGCCTGGGCAACAGCGGCATTCGTCTGTCTCATTATCCAGATCGTGGTTGGCGGAGGATTGCTTTCCGTTTTTCCGATCATCACATTGGTCCTTCTCTTGGATAAAGAAGCAAGTGCGTATATTGGGATGAAGTAATAGCGGGGGTCTGAGAGCGCAGTCATTGCGAGCGCAGCGAAGCAATCCACTCGGGTAGATTGCTTCGTCGGGATTACCCTCCTCGCAATGACGGGATTTGATTACTTCATGTTACAATCCTCGCATATGCAGGGTGCACAAGGCGGAAATGCGGCGGGGTTGTTGTGGGAAGTGGGCGGGGACGTTTTGCGATTTCCTGCTTGGTGGTACGGAAGGGGACTTTTGAATGCGGCAAAATATTTATCGACGTTTGTGCAGGGGTATTCACGATCCCTCGGGCTTATGGTGTGGGTGAAGAATGTTTTTACCCCGATGTTTGGACGCTACGACTGGCAGAGCCGCATCATTAGTGTGTTCATGCGTTTGGTGAATATCGTGGGCCGAGGATTTGCGGTGTTCATGGTGGCGATCATCGCAACACTGATCTTTGTGCTGTACACACTCTTACCGGCGGTGGCGGCGGTGTTTGCGCTCTACCACGCAGCTGCGCTGTTTTCCGTATGAGCCTCGACCTTGCGGATTTGATGCAGAACGATGTGGCGGATGCGGGTATTCCCGGTGTTTTGATTGATGGACATTTTTGGTATTGGGACGGGGTGATTGATGCTGATGCCATTGCCTATCGGGCACAAGCAAGAGGAATTACGAAAATGTTGCGCATCGTCGGTGCGATCGGCGCGGTGTTATCGTTCGTTATCTTCCTGATCGGCATCGTGACTGTGCATGCCACGGATCTTCTGACGTTGTCGTTTTGGACAACGCCACACATCGATCTCTTTGCCTTCTGGATCGGTATTTTGTTTACCTGTTTCATTTGGTACAAAACGCGCTCGATTGCGGAGATGAATGCAGAGATTCCGCGGATCAAACATAACCCTCCCGAAAAGACGGCGATTCCGTCACTCGCCGCGACGAGCATGAAGAACGGTATGTTTTGTGCGTTGACGGACGATGCAGTGACTGCGCTCGAGGATGCCTTCGACCTTGCGCAGAAATCGAATCACGCAGATGTCAGTGCACTCCATATGTTTGCTGGTGCGACGAGTGACCGGGATGTTCGTGTGCTCTTTGCTCGTCTTGGTGTGTCACTCGCCGCCGTGATCGATCCGCTTCGTCGCAAGATGGCAGCGTTGCCTACCGGGGAGACCGGTTTCCGTTTGCCCGCGATCACTGTTGTGCGCGACGCATTTTTTGCGGCAGCGACGCATAACGTTCCACGGGTGGCAGCGCTTGATGTGTTTGCGGCATGTTACGAAGCGGATGAGTTTTTGCAGGAAGTATTTTTTGCCGCCGGCGTTGATCACGATGCGTTTCAAAATGCTCTGGCGTGGTTGCGCATTCAAGATGCTTTGCGGCGTCGCTATCAGGAGTTCCGCAAAGCAGCATCGCTCAAGCCTACGGGAAACATGGATCGTGCCTACACCGCTGTTGCCACACCATTTCTCGACGGTGTCTCGGAAGATCTCACACGCGATGCGGTATATGGTCGTCTTGGTTTTTGTGTCGGGCGTGAGTTTGAAATTACGGCGGCGCTGCGGGCCATTGAGGGCGGACGACAGAGTGTGGTGTTGGTGGGGTCGCCGGGCGTGGGCAAAGGATCAATCATTGATGGTATTGCGGAATTGATGGTGGCGGAGCGCGTGCCAGATATTTTGAAAGATAAGCGTCTGCTCAAATTAAATGTGGCGCACATCGTGAGTGCGCAAGGAGGGAATGGGGCCGAGGAACGTCTCCTCTTCGCGTTACAAGAGGTGGCGATGAGCGGCAACATTGTGTTGGTGATCGAAAATATTCATGAACTCGTCGGCATCGGTGGATCGATTGATTTGTCGTCGATTTTGGCTGGGGAGTTAGAAAAGGGATACACATTTGTGTTGGCAACGGCCACGCCGAGTGGCTACGTTGATAAATTAGAACGATCGAGCCTGGGGCCAAAGTTGCAGCGTATTACTGTGGACGAACCGGAACGAAATCTGGCGATTCAAATTGTGGAATCGCACGCTGGCATGATCGAGTCGCAGAACGGTGTGGCGTTTACCTATCAAGCGATCGCTGCCTGTATCGATCTTGCAACTCGCTACCTCCACGACAATGTCCTCCCAACATCGGCGCTGGAGATTGCTCGTGATGCGGCATTTGTTGTTGGAAAAAAGCCAAAAGAAGGACCGGTGTCGTGGGTAACGCGTGAAGATGTCGCGGCGCGTGTTTCTGAGAAGTCGAAAGTTCCGGTGACGTCGGTGTCACAAGATGAAGGACAAAAGCTTCTCCAGCTTGAATCGCGATTGCACGAGCGCGTGGTTGGCCAAGAGCAAGCGATCAAGGCAATTTCGTCAGCCCTTCGTCGTGCCAGAACTGAGCTGCGATCTGGCAGTCGGCCAATGGCGAACTTTTTGTTCCTTGGTCCGACGGGTGTGGGAAAAACTGAACTCGCGAAGACAACATCGGAAGTGTATTTCGGAAACGAAAATGCCATGGTGCGTTTTGATATGTCGGAATACCAAGATCAAGCATCGGTGGCGCGTTTGATCGGCGGAAACGGTCAGGCGGGTTTGCTGACCGAGGCAATTCGTCGCGCGCCGTTCTCGCTTCTTCTCCTCGACGAGCTTGAAAAAGCCCATCCCGATATTTTGAATTTGTTCTTGCAGGTGATGGATGATGGACGGTTGACCGATGGACTCGGTCGCACGATTGATTTCACAAACGTCATTTTGATTGCAACGTCGAATGCCGGAACGCAGTTTATTCAAGACGAGGTGAAGAAGGGGACGGACCTCGTCGCGATCAAAACGGCGCTGATGGAAAATGAACTTCGACAAATTTATCGTCCAGAGTTTTTGAACCGTTTTGACGACGTCATCGTCTTTACGCCACTGACGGCGGATGATGTGGCAGCGATTGCTTACTTGATGGTGAATAAGATTGAAGAGCGGATTAAGGCGAAAGGCTTGTCCTTCCGTATTGACGATGAGGCGATCCATGAGCTTGCGGCGCTTGGGTACGATCCCAAGTTCGGTGCGCGCCCGCTGCGTCGCGTGCTCCAAGAACGTGTGGAAAACGTTATTGCGGAGCGTATTTTGCAAGGAGACGTCGGACGTCGCGATACGGTGGTGTATCGCAAAGGAGGCGAGGTGACGGTGGAAAAAGCGGCCGCATTGTGATGAAATGCTCGGCATGACCCCCACAATCCTGTACGAAGATAATCACGTCATTGCGGTGCGCAAGCCGCATGGACTTTTGGTGCAAGGTGACGATACTGGCGATCCAACGTTGATTAACGAGGTGCGATACTTTTTGAAGCAACGCGAGAATAAACCGGGAAATGTTTTTCTGGGCATGGTGCATCGTCTCGACCGTCCCGTGGGCGGCGTCGTTATTTTTGGAAAGACGAGTAAGGGTGCGGCGCGATTGTCCGAGCAGTTTCGGAGTCGTGGAGTGGAGAAGGTGTATTGGTGTGTGGTGGAGGGAGGAGTTGGGCGAAGGGGCGAGTTGGGCGAAGGGGGCGTTGTGAAACAGTGGCTACTGAAAGATGAACAGCGAAACGTCGTGACGGCGTTTGATCACGAGGTACCGAATGCACAGTATGCGGAAACGGCATGGAAGGTGATGAAAGAACTCGGTGATGATCGATGGCTCATCGAGGTGAGACCGAAGACCGGACGACCACATCAAATTCGTCTTGCGATGAAGACGATCGGCATGCCGATTGTGGGTGATGTAAAATATGGAGCGAATGACCCCCTCCAGCTCCCCCTTGGTAAGGGGGAGGGACGCAGCTGCATCGCACTCATGGCGCGAGCGTTGAGTTTTGATCATGTGGTGACGAAGGAACGAATGACGGTGATTGCGGAGCCGGAGTTGGAGATTTTTTATGGCTAAACGTGTTCTCTTGGGGATGTCCGGTGGGGTCGACAGTAGCGTGTCGGCGGTGTTGTTGTTGGAACAGGGGTACGA
>ERZ1292633.3316-Hain-H41-02um-R1-3316-length-15772-cov-6_pt1 | contig 15772 bp, 15 predicted proteins | sample MGYA00564406_ERZ1292633 | MGnify/ENA primary metagenome ERZ1292633 (study PRJEB36523, sample SAMEA6512639) | groundwater metagenome | collected 2019-01-08 | study: AquaDiva: Metagenomics assemblies of 32 groundwater samples | reverse complement strand
TCGCCGCGCCGATGCCGCTGGTGATATGGTCATAGCCCGGCGCGATGTCGGTGGTGAGCGGCCCAAGCGTGTAGAAGGGCGCTTCGCCGCACACTTCCAGCTGCTTGGTCATATTCTCGCGGATTTTGTGCATCGGCACATGGCCCGGCCCTTCGATCATCACCTGCACATCGGATGCCCAAGCGCGGTGGGTCAGTTCGCCCAGCGTATAAAGTTCGGCAAATTGCGCTTCGTCATTGGCGTCGGCGATGCTGCCGGGGCGCAGGCCATCGCCCAAGCTATAGGCGATGTCATAGGCCTTCATAATCTCTGTGATGTCGTCGAAATGGTCGTAGAGGAAGCTTTCCTTGTGGTGATACAGGCACCATTTTGCCATGATCGACCCGCCGCGAGAGACGATGCCGGTCACGCGCTTGGCGGCGAGCGGGACGTAGGGCAGGCGCACGCCCGCGTGGATGGTGAAATAATCGACGCCCTGTTCGGCTTGCTCGATCAGCGTGTCGCGGAAGATTTCCCACGTCAGGTCTTCGGCAACGCCGCCGACTTTCTCCAGCGCCTGATAGATCGGCACGGTGCCGATGGGGACGGGCGAATTGCGGATGATCCATTCGCGCGTGTCGTGGATGTTGCGGCCGGTGGACAGGTCCATGACGGTGTCCGCGCCCCAGCGGATCGACCAGACCATCTTGTCAACTTCGCTCGCCACGTCGGATGCGACCGCGCTGTTGCCGATGTTGGCGTTGATCTTGACGAGGAAGTTGCGGCCAATCGCCATTGGCTCGCTCTCGGGGTGGTTGATGTTCGACGGGATGATCGCGCGGCCACGCGCCACTTCGTCACGGACAAACTCTGGTGTGACATAATCGGGGATGCTGGCGCCAAAGCTCTCCCCGTCGCGGGTGTAGCTGGCGAGGCGGGCACGGCCGAGATTCTCGCGTTCAGCCACATAGACCATTTCAGGGGTGATGATGCCAGCCCTCGCATAGTGCATTTGGCTGACGTTCGCGCCGAGTTTGGCACGCAGTACCGTCTTGCGGACATTGGGGAAGGGCGCCACTCCTCCGCTTCTGTCTGGGCCGAGCTGGCCATTATCTTCGGGGCGCAGTTCGCGCGCAGCAATCTCCTCGACGTCGCCACGTTCACGGATCCAGGTGCGGCGCAGTTCGCTCAGGCCGGCATTGATGTCGATGGTGACGCCGGGGTCGGTATAAGGGCCGGAGGTGTCGTAAACGCGCACCGGCGCGTCGTTGCACGATGGGTCGAGGTGAATTTCGCGCATCGCGACCTTCACATCCTGGCTCCCTTGGGCTGGCACATGGATTTTCTTTGATCCACGAATGGGGCCGGTGGTGACGCCGATTTCGGCCCCAGTCTTTTCGGTGCGCGCGGGAACATCTGCCATAAAATCTCACTCCAAAGGGCGGGTGGAGTGATAGCGGGGTTCACTTATGAAGCCGCTCCCTCCCTCCGCCCGCATCAACGGGATCAGGTTCAGCGGGTTTCGGCCTTTGCCGATCTCAGTCGCGCCTGGAGCAATTTCGAACTGCATGAAATGCAATGACTAGGAAATTGCGACCACAATCACGCGCGACGCCCCGGGGATGGGTGCATGATAGGCGTGTTGCGGGCACTGCGCAACGTTCCCGTCAAATGCTGATGCTGGGCAGTGGCGCGGTGGGGATACCGGCGGCAACGACGCTGCGCAGCGCGGCAAAACACCCCGCATCAATGGCGCTGCCAACCTCGTCGGCCATGATCTCCAGTGCCTGTTCCACCGACAGCGCGGTGCGATAGGGGCGATCAGCGGTCAGCGCATCAAAGAAATCCGCGACCGTGATGATCCGCGTTTCGAGCGCGATCATCGTCGCATCGAGGCCGAGCGGGTAGCCGCCACCGTCGAGCCGTTCATGGTGCGCGCCCGCGATCATCGCCATGTCGCGCATTACACAAACCCGGCTCAATATATTGGCGGTCTCGGCGGCATGACCCTTCATCACAATCCATTCTTCGGCGTCGAGGCTGCCCGGTTTTTCAAGCACTGCGCTGCTGACGCCAAGTTTGCCGACGTCGTGCAACATCGCGGCACGGCGCAGGCGGCGGCGGTCGGCGGGTGCCATGCCCAACCGTTCAGCAACCTTATCCGCGAACAGGCCGACGCGTTCGCTATGACCGCCGGTATAGGCGCTTTTGGCGTCGATCACCTGGCCAAATGCGGTCGCAATGTCATCGAGATAATCCTCGTCTACATGGATCCGGTGCTGTGCGGGTTCGAGCGCGAACAATGATGCTTCGATGTCGGGCGATGACAAATCATCCCAAAAGCGGGGGTCAGCCGACAGTGTCAGGAATGCAGCGCACAGTTCGGGGTCTAGCCAACCGCCGCTGCGGGCTGCGACTTCGCGACGGGCTGCCTCGGTGCCCTTGGCGCTGTGGAACACATCGACGATCTGCGCGAGCAGAGCGATCCGTGCGCCGATGGGGATAGCAGTTCCGCTCGCGCCGCACGGCAGGCCCGCCCCGTCCCAATGTTCGTCGAGGTGGGCGATGGCGCTCGCCACGCCTTCGCCAAAGCGCAATCGCCGGGCGATGTCGGCACCACGGGTGCAGCGCGTGTCCATGATCCCGGTCATGATCGCCGCGCCATTGGCGGCGAGGTTGGCAATCGCGGCATCGCGCGTCTGTTCGGTCGCGTCGATCCCGACTTTGCCCATGATGAATGCGCCAAAATCTTCCGGCGCGGGGCCGATCAGTTTGAAACTAGCTTTGAGTGCGCGGTCGTCGCCCACGAACAGCTCGGCGACACGCGCGGCGTTACTGCTGCACCCCAAATCTTTGAGCAAGACGGCATAAAACACATCCCATAACTGGTTATCGGCCAGACCGATGGCTGCGCCTAGCCGTGTCGCGATCCAACAGCTGCGGACACTATGCCCGGCGGGCTGCCCCTCGGTCAGGTCGAGCGCATAGGAAAAGGCACCGAGAATTTCGGCGAGCGATGCGTTGGCCGCTGCTGCGACCGGGGCAATCGGGTCGTGGTGTTTATAAAACACGGGTCAGCCTCTCTCGATCAAGGCCCCCCGATCAAGCCGCTTTTACTAGCAAGCGACCCGCTACTTTTTCGTTAAGATGTGCGCTGGTCGATGGCGGGGTCGATGAGGGCGGGTTTCAAAGGTGAAGCCGCTCCCTCCCTCCGCCCGCATCAACGGGATCAGGTTCAGCGGGTCGTGCGACGTTACGCGCACCTCTCAGTCATTCTTTTATCCAACCGCGCTTCCGCGCTAGGACCTGCGCCCCGGGGATGGTTGCATGATAGGCGTAGGCAGACTAGCTGTCCAGCGATGCTGGGCCATGGACACGCCCGTCACGAACCATCGATAACCGGGCGCACGCGGCGTTGCAGGGCAGTTGTCATAGGGCAGGGTAGGTCCGGCTAGCTGACGGTGAGGGCCTCGCGCGGTTCGGCCTCAGTTTTTTGACCGTCATAGACAAACTCTGCCCCGTCCAAGTTGATCGCAGGAAACTCATGACGTTCCGCCCAATAGTCCTGATTATGACGCCATTCAGGCTTGTCGCCGCGTCGCGGCAGCTGATCCAACCCGCGCATCAGATAACCGGGATTGAAATTATCCGCATCAATCCAAGGCAGGATGGCCATGTCCTTGTCCTGTTTGCGTAACTTTACCTCAACGCGCTTGGCCCCTTTTGCGTCCATATGGTTGAGCAAGTTACAGACAAAATCCCCCATCATGTCGACGCGCAATGTCCAGCTGGCGCGGAAATAGCCCATCACCCAGAGCATGTTGGGCACGCCGGTGAACATCATGCCGCGATAGGTGATGGTGTCGCCCCAGTTGACAGGTTTGGCATCCACGCTGAACGGAATATCGCCCATCACCGAAAGTCGGAACCCGGTGCAGGCGACGATGATATCGGCCTCTATTTCCTCACCAGAACTGGTGCGCACGCCCTTTTCGGTGAAGCGGTCAATTGTATCGGTGACGACCGTCAGTTGGCCCGCCACGGCGGCACGGAAAATGTCGCCTTCTGGACAAAAGGCCAGCCGTTGCTGCCATAGGCGATATTTGGGGATGAAATGCGGTTCAAATTGGAAGTCGGGCTTGCCGGTAAAGGCGCGGACAGCTTCCTTAAGTTCTTCGAACACGACATCGGGCTCCGTGATGGCGCGCTTAGTGATGACATCCTGATCATGCATGATTTGCTGGCGGACGACGCGGTGGATGGTCGGCTCGTCGATACCCACTTCGCGCAAACGGTCGGCCAGCTCATTTTTGTTTTCGCTACAGTAAAAATAGGTTGGCGAGCGCTGTAGCATCGTCACATGGGCGGCCTTTTCTGCAAAGGAGGGGATCACAGTTGCCGCAGTCGCCCCAGATCCGATGACCAGAATTCGCTTGCCTGCATAATCTGTCGCAGGGTCCCACAGCTGGGCATGAACGAATTGGCCCTTATAGTCGGCAAGCCCGGGCCAATCAGGAATATAGGGCTTTTCATGGTCATAATATCCCTGACACATCCACAGGAAATTGCAGGTGAATGTGTGTGATTTTCCATCGGCCTTGCTGACGGCCTCTACGCTCCAAAGGTTGTCCGCACTCGACCATTTGCAGGCGGTGATCCGGTGCCCGTATCGGATATGATCGGCGATGCCATTCTCTTCGATCACTTCGCCCATATATTTGAGGATTGCACCAGCGCTGGCGATTGGCGCGCCCACCCATGGCTTAAACCGATAGCCAAAGGTGTAGAGGTCGCTGTCGGAGCGCACGCCGGGATATTTGTGCGTTTCCCATGTCCCTCCAAAGCTATCCTTCATCTCAAGGATGAGATAGCTCTTGTCTGGGCATTGATCCTGTAGATGATAGGCCGCACCTATGCCCGATATACCCGCCCCGACGATTATGACATCGATATGCTGCGAGGCTTCGCCGATGGTGTCCGCTATGGTCATTACGCAATCCCTCGCTTATTTTGACATGCAATATGCCATTAGTTGAGCGATCCTGATGTTTGCAACATTGATGCTGGTCAAAATATGATATGATTGGCAGGGAAGCGCGATGACTTTGCCAGAGACTAATAATCACATAGCCAAACACAACGAACCGCCATGGATGGAGCGCGTGCGGCGCATGGGCTGGGCGCTATTGCTGCTATCATTCGCGGCGGTGGTGGCTGCGCGGCTGGGACCGCACATGCTACATGCGGGGGCGGTTATAGCGGCATTTGCGACGGGGTCGCTAGGGCTGCTCGCGGTTCTCAATATTGCGCTGGTGCGCGGACTGTATAAGCGGGTCGATATGAAGCTGGCTGAGACAAAAGACAGCGAACAGTAAAGTTTACTTCCCCCGCTTGCGCAATTTTGCCCCAAGCGAGACGGTTTGAACGATGAACACGCCGAGTAAAATCACGGCAAAGCCGCCCGCGAAAATGTCGAACCCAGAATAGGCATGACTGCCGATTTTGTCGGGGCCGTAATAGAGCATCGCCAATGTCATGCCGATCAGGATGAGCCGCATCTCGGTCGGCCCGCCCGCGAGGTAGGTGAGGTTAAACTCGTCCACCACCTTGGCCGAGAGGAAGGTGTGGATCGACAGCAAGAGGTAAGTGACAAGTGCGAATAAAGCGACATCGAGCCGGACATAAGGGCTAAGCCCGATGCCGCCGACAATGGCCAGATTGCCCAGCGCATCGGCGCTGTGATCGACAAAATAGCCAAAGGAGGGGCGCTCAATCTTGCGAAAGCGCGCAAGGCTGCCGTCCAGACTATCACCAAACCAATTGATGAAGAAGCTGATGATCGAGAGCCACAGCCAAGCGGGGTTAAGGTGGCTGAGCGCATAGCCTGCGCCAATCGCGACCGCCGCGACAAAGCCAAGGCTGGTCAGGCGGTCGGGCGTGATCCACATCGGCAAGCGCGCTGCGAGCCATGTGAGGAGCCGCCGCTCGGCAGTGGCGAGGATGTTGCGCTGGATGCGGACGGGGGGAGTCATCTTGGTCAAATGATCCCCACGGCGCGACCAGCGCGTTCAAAGCGGGCAAGGATTTCCTCGACTTGCGCAGCCGAATGTTCGGCGCACAGCGAGCAGCGCTACAGCGTCATGCCAGCAGGCGTCGCGGGTGGGCGGGCTAGGTTGACGTAAAGCCCGTTGTTGAGCAGCGCTTCCCACATCATCGCCCCGCGCTCCAAGTCGGGCATGATGACCGCGATGATCGCGCTTTGCGGGGTTTCGGTGCCGAGCGTGAAGCCGAGCGCTTTGAGGCCGCCATGCAGGCGTTTGCTATTCTCCCACAAATGCGCACGCTTGTTGCTGCCGTGCATCAGTTTGCGGATGGAAACGGCGGCGGTGGCGACGACGCTGGGGGGGGGCGACGCGGTGAACACATAGGGGCGGCAGACGAGGCGTAGCACCTCGAACTTCGGGTGGTTAGAGACGCAAAATCCGCCAACGGTGCCGACGCTTTTGCTGAATGTGCCAATGATGAAATCGACATCGTCCAGCACGCCCTGATCTTCGGCGACGCCGCGTCCATGTTCGCCAATAAAGCCCATTGAATGCGCTTCATCGACCAATACCATCGCACCAGCTGCCTTTGACACCGCGACCATTTCTTTGAGCGGGGCGACATCGCCAAGCATCGAATAGACGCCCTCCAGCACCACCAGCTTGCCCGCTTCTGGCGGAAGGCGGTTCAGCCGTTTCTCCAGCGCTTCAACATCATTGTGGCGAAAAGCAACAATCTGGGCATTGCCCAGCGCGCAGCCATCATAGATTGACGCATGGCTGTCGATGTCGAGGATGACATAATCATCCTTGCCCGCCATCGTGCTGATGATGCCCAAATTGGCCTGATATCCGGTGGAAAAGACCATCGCATGGTCCATGCCGTAAAACTCTTTGAGCGCCTCTTCGCAATCTTTGTGCGGCGAATAGGTGCCGTTGAGGACGCGGCTGCCGGTCGTGCCGCTGCCGAAATTGTCGAGTGCGGCATGTCCCGCATCAAGCACATCGGGGTCAAATGTCATGCCCATATAATTATAGGTGCCAAGCAAGATGGTTTCGCGTCCATTGCATATGGCAACGGTTGGCGACTTCACTTGTTCCATCACCAAATTAAATGGGTCGGTTACACCAGTGGCGAGCAAGTCTTCTCGTGTTTTGATGATGGGATCAAATTTAGAAAATAGGTCGGTCATGGCGTTACTCTTTGCCCGTCAATTTCATCACGGCGTCGATCAACTGACCAACAGTTTCAATCTCTGCTTGCATGTTCATGGTGATGATGATGTCAAATTCATCTTCGGTTGATGCCACAAAATCCATGACCGTCAGGCTGTCCCACTCCAGATCACCAGCAAAGGTGGTTGCATCGGTTAAGGCCACGCCCTTTTTATTAAACGCCTCAACCAATGTGAGGACGGTATCGGTGATGGTCGTGCGATCTTGCATAAGGCTTCCCATTATATTGTCGGCAATGCCGCTCTCAGGCTCGCCGTTAGGACTCTATTGCGGCGATATTGGGACGCATTCAAGCACCCGCTTGCCGATTGCCGAACTTCGTGGCACTTTTGTGACGCAAAGGCTAGAGTCTGCCTGCTTCAGATTGAAGCAGAACAGTCTCTATTTTCCTTTCTATAACCCGCGTTTTCGAAGCCGTCAGATGCTTCCATCTGACTTGAAAACGCTCTAAGGGAAACAGTGCATGGACGATATTGATACCGTAAAAAATAACGCCGGGGCCGACGAATATCCCCCAAACAGCATCCACTTGGTCCGCACCGCACAGCAAATCACCATGACTCTGTCGCAGATGGCGGATCAAAAAGCGTCGATCCTGATGGGCGCAACCTTTGTAGTTTTCACTGTTTCGATTGGACAGGCATCGCGCACTGCCATGCCCATATCGCTAGGCGTGTTGGCATTTTTTGCCTTTGTCTCGGCTGTGCTCGCGGTAACGGCGGTGCTGCCGCGTGTCGGGTCGCGTGGTGCCCAGCCCCGCCCCAACATTTTGTTCTTTGGTAATTTCAGCGAGATGGCTGAGCAAGACTTTGTCGATGCGGTCAAAGCGCAACTGCGCACCGACGATGATATTTTGGGGACGATGTTGCGCGATATCCACCAGAACGGTACGATGCTGGCGCGGCGCAAATATCATTATCTGTCGATGGCCTATCGCACCTTTATTGCCGGACTGACGCTGACGTTGATGACATTCCTCTTTGAGCTTAGCCGCAGTATGATCTAGCCGTGTTTACCGAGCCGTCAGGCGCAGGCACCTGACTAGAAAACGCTCACGATGTGAATCTTCAGTCAAACCAGCCCTGTGTGCGGTACCAGATCGCCGTATCGGCCAGCCCTTGCGCATGGGGGATGACGGGGCTCCATAGTCCGGCTGGCGGTGCCAGCGCGGGGTCGGCTACCCAGTCATCATGGCTCATATAGGATGCTCGGTCAGGGGTGAGCTTTGCGCGCGGACCGCGCACCAAACGGTCAGCGTGCGCGGCGAGGTGCAGCAAGGGCCGTGGTGCAGAGAAGCTCAACATATTGGTGCGACCCATGGCCGTTCTGATCGCTTGGCCCAATTGTTTGTGGCTGAGGCCATTTTCTGTTCCGTCGTCTGGCTCATAGATTCGGCTAGCGGCACCCTGCATGACAAGGATGATCAACAGCCGCGCCAAATCATCGACGTGGATGATCGAGGTGCGCCCCTTTGGTGGCAGTAGCATGACCCCGCGCCGCGCCATGCGGAACAGTTCGAACATATCGCTATCGCGCGGTCCGTAGACGGCGGGGGGACGAACAATGGACCAATTGAGGGCGCTGGCGGTAACGACATTCTCGGCCTCCGCCTTTGACCAGCCATAATTGCTTAGCCCTGGGTGGCGCGCCGCGAGCGAGGAGACGTGGATGAAGCGTTTTACTCCTGCGCGTGCCGCTGCCTCGACGACGGCCTGCGTTCCGGCGATATTGGCGGCGGCGAATGCTTCGCGTGTCGGCACATTGACCGCACCAGCGATGTGGAGAACGATGTCGACACCCTTCATCAATCGGTCTAGCGCGCCCGTATCCTCTAGTGTCCCTTCAATCCACGAGACGCCATCACGGGCAGGTTGTGGACGGCGGGTGAGAGCGGTGACTTGGTGACCCTCGGCCAAAGCGGTATCGACCACGGCATGCCCGACAAAGCCCGACGCGCCGGTAACGGCAAGCGTCAACGAAGGCTCACCGGTTTTGGCGATGGTGTGGGTCACAGCATCGCCATATGGTCGCGGTGGACCATTGCGCTGCGCGGGGCATAGCCTAGTGCATCACCCACGGCATCGCGGCCAAGGCCGATGATTTTAGCTGTGTCGGGTGAATTATATTCCACAAGCCCGTGTGCAATCGTCCGTCCATCGGGGCCAATTATCGACACAATATCGCCGCGTTCAAACTGGCCATCAAAACTGCGCACCCCGACGGCGAGCAGGCTAGCACCCGATTGCAGCGCCGCCACCGCGCCCGCGTCGATGGTCAGCGTTCCGGCAACGGTCAGCCGCCCGGCCATCCACGCCTTGCGTGGATCGTGCCCGGTGCCGGCGACAAATAATGTACCGCAATCATCTACCTCTAGCCGTTTCAGCGGATGGAGTGGCTTGCCCGATACTATAACCATGTCGGTGCCCGCCTGCGCTGCAATATCCGCAGCGGCCAATTTGGTGGCCATTCCGCCAGAGCCCATTCCCGATGTGCTGTTCGGCGATGCCATGGCACGGAGTTCGGCGGTCATTGCCTCAACGGTCTTAATGCGCTTGGCGTTGGGGTCGTGTGCGGGGTCGGCGCTAAACAATCCATCAACGTCGGAGAACAGGATGAGGCCATTTGCTCCCGCCGCCTGTGCAACGCGTGCGGCCAGCCGATCATTATCACCAAAGCGGATTTCCTCGGTCGCAACGGTGTCATTTTCGTTGACCACAGGAACCGCGCCCAGCGCAAGCAACCTGTCGAGCGTTGCTGAGGCGTTAAGGTAACGGCGGCGATCCTCCAAATCCCCAAGCGTCAGCAGGATTTGCGCTGCGGTCAGGTCATGCGCGGCCAGTGCATCACCCCATCCGTGCGCCAGCGCGATTTGACCCACCGCTGCTGCGGCCTGCGCGTCTTCAAGGCTGGCGCGGCCGTGCTTGGGTAACGAAAGACGACGTGCGCCTAGCGCAATTGCGCCCGATGAAACGATAATGACCTGTTGCCCGACGTTACGCCGATCCGCAACATCCGAGGCAAGCGTGTTAAGCCACTGCTGGCGAAGGTCACCGTCGCTGCCGACTAACAGCGACGAGCCGATTTTGATGACGATGCGCGCATGGGTGGCGGGGGGCAGGGCGTGTTGACGCATAGGCTGTGCCCTCAAACCGGCGACCATGACGGGGCTTCGTCCTCACCATCGACTTGTATGTTTGCGCCGGGCATTGTCGCAGGCCTACCGATGATCGTGATGATCCGGTCGAGCACCGCATCAACGCCGTCACCGGTCGCGCCGGACAATGTCATCACCGCAGCCGCGCCCGCCTTTTCCAGTTTTTTGACCAGTTTCGCCAAAGCTTTAGCCTCAACAATATCGGACTTATTCAACCCGACAATCTGCGGTTTGTCGGTCAGGTCAGCGCCATAGGCTTCGAGTTCGGCATTAACAGTGAGGAACGCAGCTAGAGGGTCATCACCCGCTGCATCGACCAAGTGGAGCAACACGCGGCACCGTTCGATATGACCAAGGAAGCGGTCGCCAATCCCTGCGCCTTCGGATGCGCCCTCAATCAACCCAGGGATGTCGGCGATAACAAAGTCGCACCCTTTATGCCGCACCATACCCAATTTGGGCTGGATGGTGGTGAAGGGATAATCGCCAACCTTGGCCTTGGCATTGCTGACCGCGTTGACGAAGGTTGACTTGCCAGCATTCGGCAGGCCGGCCAGTCCGACATCGGCGAGCAATTTAAGCCGTAGCCACACCCACATTTCATCACCCGGCCAGCCCATGCCATGTTGGCGCGGGGCACGGTTGGTTGGGGTTTTGTAACTGGCATTGCCGCGTCCGCCATCGCCGCCGCGCAACAAGGTGATGCGCTGTCCGACATGCGTTAAGTCGGCAATCAAGGTGCGTTCATCATCATCGGCCAAAATCTGTGTGCCTATGGGAACCTTGACGACGATGTCGTCGCCGCCCGCACCGGTGCAATCGCTGCCGCGCCCGCCTTGGCCCCGGTCGGCTTTGAAATGCTGGGTGTAGCGAAAGTCGATGAGCGTGTTGAGGCCGGGCACCGCTTCAAAGATGATGTCGCCGCCTTTGCCGCCATTGCCGCCATTGGGCCCGCCATATTCTTCGTATTTTTCACGGCGAAAGCTGACGGCACCGACGCCGCCCGCACCAGAGCGGATGAATATTTTTGCTTGATCGAGGAAATGCATGATGGTGCGCCCATAAAGCCAATGCCGCACAATTGCTAGTTAGGCCGTGAACTGGTAGTGGGTCAGTCCTGCATGTCGCCTTCGACAGTCTTGACGTTGGCTTTGGCGAGGATCGCGAAGCCGTCCACGATCAGGTCAACCGAGTATTGGGTGTGCTCTTCGACTTCGTATTTCGACTGCCCGATGCGCCAAAAGCGACAAACACTCCACCTGTGATCCGGTGCATTGCGGGCAGCTACCCAAGCAGCTTTTCGAGGCGACGTTTCCAGCTTTGGGCCAGCACAGGCACGCGCTGAAGGTCATGCAGAGCAGACGGGCTGGCCTTTGCTTGTCCGCCAATAAGCAGTGCAAAAACACGGGCAACCGGCCAATCGGGATAGCGCCTTTCGACAATCGAAAGCGCGTCTCCCGCCTGCACCATTCCCGGTTCCAGAACGCGGTAATACCATCCCGCCCTGCCCGATTCCACGACATCTGCCAATACGCCCTTCGTCGCAAAGCGGTGGTCGAGCTTCCAGCACGGCTGGCGGCCCTGACTCACTTCGACCAATGAGGTGCCAAGACGCAATCTGTCGCCCAGGCACACATCGGTCTCCGTGACCCCAAAGGTGGAGATATTCTCACCAAAGGCACCCGGCCCATGGAGCAGAGGCAGGTCACCAAGGCGGCCCTGCCAGTAGGGATAATGATCGGCAGGATAGTGATGGATGGCCTTGTCCACGCCGCCATGATTGACTTGGTCAGCCTGTTCGTCGCCCTCCAGACCAAGTGGGCCGATCCTGACCTGGCCTGATACCGGCAGTTTATGAATTGCACTCGTCGCCTCATCCGCCTTGAACGGGGCAATCTTGCCCGTGAGGATGGTGGTGATAACGAATTTCATGCCGCTTCCTGTTCGACGCAGATATGGCCACTATCCTGCACGCTGAGGGCGACGTCGAGCAGAGCGCAACGATTTTTGCTCGTCGCCGCTTGTTCGAAATGGCGGCAATCGCGGCATACGCCAAAAGGGTGACCGCCGTTCTGCGCCAACTCCGCCATCAGCATCGCTTCAATCAGTGCAACGACCTGATCGCGCTGATCCGCTGTAAGGTGCGCCAACATTTGTTCGGCGAGCCCAGCAGGCGGGTTACCCAGCAGATTTACGCCAGCCTGCGTGAGTTCCAGCCTGACGAGACGCAAATCACCGGGGTCGGCCCGCTTTGCAACGAGGCCCTTCTTTTCAAGGGCTATCACCGTTTGCGATACGCTGCCTTTGGTCTGGCCAAGCCAGGCCGTCAGCGCCTTGGGCGTGCGCGAAAAGCGGTTGGCAGAACGCAGAAATGAGAGAGCCTGCCACTGCACAGGCTGCAAATCGCGATCATAGCCATCGGCGGCAATGATCCGGGCAAAGCGCATCAGCAGTTGGGATTTTTGATCGACCATGCGGCGTTTGGTATCGACTAAATACTATATTGGCAAGCGCGTCGAAGTGCGACATATATCACGTATCGAGTCGATACTGATTCGATATACCAAGGAAATACCTCATGACCACCAATGCTATTTTTTATCATGCTGGCTGCCCGGTTTGTCTCGATGCCGAACAGGCGTTGGCGCACGCGCTCGATCCTGCTCGTTTCCAAATGGAAATCGTCAATTTTGCAGATGATGCAGGCCGAATCGGTGAAGCCGAAGCTGTCGGCGTCGTTTCGGTTCCCGCTCTGGTCATTGGCAGTCAGGTGTACCATATCAACTTTGGTGCCACGATGGCGGATGTGAAGGGCGGTTGAACGGTCTTCGCAGCGGTTGGCACACGGATTGCGGGAGGATTGAGCATTGCAAAGTGCTGATTGTAAATTTGATATGATTCTGTCCTATCCGCAGTGGCAAGGGTCGGGCCGTTCGGAAAATCTGGCCAGAGGCGCACAAGCTGCGGCCGATGTCTGCGGACAATACGGGCCGCTTGCGCATGTTCCCGCTGCCGGCGAAGGTGAAGCGAATGGCGGAGTCAATCGCTGGACCGCGATCCTGGAGCAGTTCCGTTCGGCGCAAGCGATCCTCGATAAAGTGCATCCCCGGCGTGTCATGACCGCCGGGGGAGACTGCGCCTGCGACATCGCCGTCATCGACTATCTGAACAGGCAATATCCCGGCCTTACGGTGATCTGGGTCGATGCTCATCTCGACGCCAACACACCCGGCACTTCGCCCAGTGGCAACTTTCACGGGATGCCGGTGTCCGCGATCATGGGTTCGGCGCCGGTCGATTTGCAAGCCTTGCTCGCAGCGCCGCTGTTGCCGTCGCAATTCATGTACGTCTCAGCGCATGTCGGCGATGACGGCGATTGGGCGTTTCAAAGGGGTAATGGCCTGCGCTGGCTGGAACCCGATCAGCCTGTTCCTGGCCCCGTTCATATTCATTTCGATCTGGATGCGCTTGATCCTGCCGAGTTTCCCCATGTCGCTTATCCGGACGGCAAGTTGTCGGTTGAGTCCGGCCTCGGGTTGGTGAGGAAGGTTGCCGCCTCGGGCTGGTTGGTTGGTTTGACGATAACCGAGTTTGCGCCAGCCGATCAGGCCGGGGCCGAAGATGGCAGTATTTTCCTTCGGCGGCTTTGCGACGCTGCCGGGGTACTCTGAATCCCGCCAGTTCCTCTAATGGTACATCTTCAGCAATTTTGAGTCCAATCCAAAGGCAGACGGGCCGCTTCCCGAACTTGGAAATTCAAATTGACCCACGACCCGTGAACGCACAAACGCGGCGGTTGAGGCGTCGAAATGGCGAACATATCGGGCCGAAATGTATGCAGAAGATAGCGGGCCACTCTATAAGAGTAGTGCGGGCTTCAAAGGCAGTTCGGCCTGAGATGGAAGCCATTTCGCCGTCCGCAGGGTTTGACTGACTGCGTCCATTTCATCGTCGGAAAATCTTGGAATAGCACCGCTATTCCTTCACTTTTCCTCCTCGAACTGAACAGAGTAGCTTCAAACCTCAATCCACTGCGTTTGTGAGTTCACGGCCTAGTCCCATGCTCCGCCCAAAAGGCTTTGAGCCGCCCCTCTATCAGTTCGGTAGCGAGCGCGCGAGACGTATCGCGCGGCAGGCCAAGCGCGCCTGCCATAGCATCGCCCATCAATGCATCGCCCAGCGCCATCAATACCAGCGCCAGCGTATCTTCGTGCATGATGCGCTGTTCGTGCGCATCGGGGGTCAAATCGTCAATAAGGTTGTGGATCGCATCAATAATCGGGTCGAGCGCATTTTCATTGCCGGTCATCAGCATCCATGTAGCCAATGCGCCCGCACCGCCTGTGCCAAAAGCATCGAAAGTCATATCAACAATCTCACGGACATTGCGGTCGCCATCGGGGCCGGGCGCAATTTTGTCGGCAATCTCGTCGCACACCGTTTCGGTCAAGTGCCGGGCCAGCGCCTGTTGCAGCTCTGCAGCACTACCGAAATGATGAAGCAAATTGGCATGGGTGCGACCGATCCGTCCCGACACAGCTTTGAGTGTGACCGCTTGCGGCCCCGCCTCGATCAACAGGTCGCGCGCGGCTTCTAGCGCCAGTTGACGCGAGGCGGTGTGCGAAAGGCGGCGACGAACTATTGACATGGATGTAAGTTTCTCCTATTCCCTTACTGCACCTTGACTCTAGAGAAGCACAAATGTCCAGTCTTTCGCTCTCCTCCACTCCCGCTGACCTCATCATCACCCCGCGCGACCGCCGTTTTGGCCGCAATAGTGCGCAGCCGCGCTGGTGGGCGGGGGGCGACCCTATCGCCACAGCTTATTATAATGCGCTCTCGGTCACTTTTCCGCGCGGAGAGGCGATGTTCATCGAAGCAGTCAAGGCGCACCGTGATGGCGTTTCTGCCAAATTGGCCGCAGAGATTCGCGCCTTCACCAGCCAGGAAGTGATGCACAGCCGCGAACATATTGCGTTCAACCGCAAAATTGAGGAAGCAGGCTACGACCTCAGCGAACTCAATGCAGATGTCGAAGAGATATTGGCGCTGTTGGCTTCGCGTCCGCCAATAGTCGATTTGTGCGCGACCATCGCGCTCGAACATTATACCGCGATGATGGCGGCTGACATGTTGTCGCGCCCCGATTTTATGGCGGACACGGACCCTGAATGGGCCAATTTGTGGCGCTGGCACGCGATGGAAGAGATTGAGCATAAGGGCGTTGCCTATGACACTTTCCTTCATGCCACGCGTGACTGGTCGCGGCTGCGCAGGTGGCGCGCAAAATCACTGACGATGCTGCTAGTGACGATGCGGTTCTGGCCGCGCCGGGTGAAGGGCATGAAGGCGTTGCACA
>ERZ1292633.744-Hain-H41-02um-R1-744-length-36822-cov-11_pt1 | contig 15777 bp, 8 predicted proteins | sample MGYA00564406_ERZ1292633 | MGnify/ENA primary metagenome ERZ1292633 (study PRJEB36523, sample SAMEA6512639) | groundwater metagenome | collected 2019-01-08 | study: AquaDiva: Metagenomics assemblies of 32 groundwater samples | reverse complement strand
CGCCTCGGGTCTCAAGCCGGCCGCATAGTTGCGTCCGGTTGCACGGCACTTTAATTACGCTCCAGGCGCTGCCGCCTCTACTGCTACTTCCACTCTCTCGGGCGCAGCTGGCTTAGCCCGCTCTTCGCGCATCATCGGCGAAGGCTCGGTGACCAAGCCTTTGGTTTTGATGGTGAGGTGGCGCAACACGGCGTCGTTGAATTTGAAGGCGTGTTCCAGTTCATCCAGCGTCACCTGATCGCACTCGATATTCATGAGCACATAATGGGCTTTGTGGATTTTCTGAATCGGGTATGCGAGCTGGCGGCGGCCCCAGTCTTCGAGGCGATGAATATGGCCGTTGCGGGTCGTGATCGTCGCCTTGTAGCGCTCGATCATGCCCGGTACCTGCTCACTCTGGTCCGGATGGACAATAAATACGATTTCGTAATGACGCATGCACACTCCTTTTGGATGATGCTTCCCGCGTGCAACGGTGAAGCAAGGTTAAGAAACGGTTCACCAGTCTGACCGATAGCCGGGCCGATGAGAGCCGCGCATTATACTGATTTACCTGGGCTATCGCAAATTCTGGACTAGACGCATACAAGCTCTCCAGCAAGCACCACCAGGCACGCCTAAACAGCTTGTTCCTCCGTAGCCTACCCCTGCCTGCCTGGCCTACGACTTGCTTATGATCAAGTCAGGAGAAATTAAATGGCAGAAATTATTCACCTTGCAGCATACCGCTTGGCCCGCCGCACGGGTTGGACGCAAGAAATGGCGCATGGCTATCTTCGTGGAAATGCTTACCGCGTAGCACAATTGGCGCCGCCGCAAGAACAATTGGATGGCAGTGAGGATTACGCGGTAGGCGTACAACTCGGCTACCGCTATGGTTTGCATTACTTGCGTTGGCTGAAGGAAGCGCAGGGGCGTTGAGGCTTCGTCCGGGTTGACGATTTTTGTGCGCTGCATGCCAAAAAAAAGCGCAATCATGGGCAGCATGGCCCGATATCTGAAAACGTTCGACACAGCGGCCAAGAGCCGCTGTTTTTTTATGCAGCCGCTTGTTTCAACGATTCAATCACATTATCGACCGCCCGATCGAGCAGCGGCAGATCGTCGATGATGCGCACGCTGCCGATGCGGAACGCGGCTTCCAACTTATCATGCGGCATGGTCGCGGCGCGCTTGCCTTGGCGGTCGGTGAAGAGGTAGGCATTCTTAAGTGGGCTGATCCACTTGAGCTTGGCTTGCAGCGTGTCTTCCCCTTGATGGCTGAATTCCACCCAGACGCCGGGTTTGAGTTCGTCAACCAGATGCTTCGCTTCGACTTCATCCACCACCTCCAAGTCGGACGTCGTTACAAGCGGCATCAGCGAATCGGATTGTTCATCAATATCCGCCTGATCCATCCAGCCTACGCTGCCAATTGTAATTTCTTCCACTTCCAACTTGGCGTCATCGGCATTCGACTTGATGATTTCCAGCTTGACCTCGCGCCGATCCGTCGCACTTTCCGGGCGCACGAAAGGCAGCACTATGGCCGATTCTGCGGCGTCCTGCTTCTGCATCGCCTGGCGTGCGAGTACTGCGTCCTTCCAGGCATCTTCTGGCATAGGCTGCGGCTCGGCAGGCGGATTGAAACCGGCTTTCACCGCGGCGGCGTGACATTTCACCAACTGGCTCATGAATTGATCGCGCGCTTCCTGGCTGATCTCGGCTTTGGTCATGCCTTCTTGCAAGCGGCGCAACAAGGCCGGCAGCGTCTTGACCATGTATTGGCGCGACTCTCGGCTGAGCTTGGGGCGCACACTCCAAATCAAGTCGTCCATGAGTCCGACCGCCTCCAGCCAAGCGGACGATTCCGCCCCGCCCTGCTGATACGCAGCTCGCAGCGGCTTTATCCATTCCTGGCATAAAAACAGGCGCACGGTATCCGGCACCTCAATATCCGCGGCGCGCGCACGCACAGCTTCCTCGGCTGCATTTTGCGCGTCCTCGGTTTTGATTTGTTCGCGTTCGCGCGTTTCAATCAACTCTACCGATACCTCAACCAAGGCATCGGTCGCACGTTCTTGCTCTTCCAAAAAGCGTTCGAACTCGTCCAGCGCGCGTTCAAATACCGCGAGGTTGTCCTCGAATTCATCAAGGATGCGCTGCACGATGCCCTCTACTTTCTGATACAGCGGGGATTCGTGGCCGATCGTTTCATCCCAACCAATCGCCGCTTCCGCCACGATATTGAGCAAGCGCCGCGTGGGATGGCTTTTCTTGGAGAAGAAGGCCTGATCCAGCATCGCCGCTTTCAGCACAGGAATTTGCAGCCGGCCCATCAAGGCTTTGATCGGGTCCGGCACCTGTTTGTCCTCGAAAATAAAATCGAACAGCATGGCCACAATGTCGATGGTCATCGCATCCACCGAGCCGAGTGATGCCCCCAGCTCGGTGTGTTTCAAATCGCGCAGGATGCTTACATTACCCGCGACCAAACCGGCTGCATCGACCCCCACACCAGCGCCCAGGACCGCAGCGTCGCCGTGCTGCAATTGCGTCAATTGCGTCACCACGATCGGGTTGTGGGCAAACGCTACGCCCGCCGCCATGCCGGGCACGCCACCTGTAACACCCCCAGCCATACCTCCCGGTATCCCACCTGGTATACCGCCAATCGCCATGCCTTGAGCCACGCCGCCAGCCGGCATACCTTGCATTGCGTATGCGCCTTGTGTCATGCCGGGCATTGTGCCGCGCGCCATCGCTGCACTCATGAGATGCTGCATGGTACTGAACAGCTCGCCCTCATCTTCCGAAGCCTCCATGGCTTCAACCGCAGCCACCATGATTTCAGCTGCCTGAGACATGCCTTGGCGTTTAATCTCGCGCTTTATTTTCGGCAGAATGCCTTTCTCCACGAGATATTGATTCACCTCTTGGTACATGGAGACGGCACCGTTCTGCATGTGTTTATCCCACATGGTGACAAACAGCAGACGCACCTTAAGGCTTGCATCAGTTTCTCGGCATGATTCCAGAAAGGCATTCGCCAACACATCCGAACCGAGCGGATTTTTGTGTGACGCCAAATCTGGATCATGTAGCAGCACGCCCATGCGCTTGTCTATGCCAAATAATCCTTCGCGACAATTGCCTTTCAGCTTGGCGGACATTTCCTGGATCGCGATAGATTCTTCAAGCTCATCCGGCGCGACTAGGCCAAACTCGTTGTCGACGTCCTCATTCGAACTATTGTGTTTACTTTGCTCTCCGCGCACCGCGGCATTGAAATTGCGGATGAAATGCAGGCGGAAGCCATGCTCGATCACTGAGCGCTTATCGCGCGCGACCGTCATCGCCTCGAGATAAATATGTTGAATCTCAATCTGAACTGACTTTTCGGCGAGGGTGAAGAAATCATCTGTCAGCCGATCCAACATACCCTTCAGCGCGCCGGAGAGGCTGCCTACCGCCATCTCGCGACAACGCTCGATGATGCGCAGATCGCTCGGGCTAGGGCCTTTATTGGATTCCGCCAAGGCGTTCAGGATGTTGCTTTGCTCGGTGTCGCTCATGATCTTCCCCTACTGCTAATCGCTTGCGGATCGTGCCACAAGCGTATTTTCACAACCGGTTGGGGGAAGCGTGGGAAGCTAGACGGCAGGAAGCGCGTGCGCGCTTATGACATCAAGCAATCCCGCTATCCTAGGGCGCTGCCCCTTAGACCGGAAATTTTGCGTCCCCATCTTTCGATGGGTTTGCCCGTTGCGATGTCGAACCCGAAGAGCTTATAAAATCACTGGGTTCACGCTCAGTAATCGGATGGTTTTGAAAAAGCTTTAGAAGAAAAACCGTAGCGACGTACGGTATAAACCAAAAAATCCTGCACGCCTTGTAGCACGCAGGATTTTCATTGAAAAAACATTGGGTTACCGGGCTGGCTTATTTACCGGCAATCTCTTGCGTAATCATCCAACGCCCCGCTTCGCGCCGCCAGTGGAGGGTTTTGCTGACGACATCTTGGTACGCGTCCGAGCGGTAGGTTTGGCGGAATTCACTGACAGCAGTATCCGCTCCTGTTAGACGCACGTTCAGGCTATCGACCGTCAGTTCAATAGTTCCCGGCTTGGCAAGACGCTGGCTGCGTTGTTTAACCCAAGATGTGCGCACACCATCGATTGGCTCAAACACAGGCGAGTAAAAAGCCAAGTAGGCCTCGATATTTTTTGAAGCCCACGCTTCGATCCAGTCTTGAATCGACTTCCGAATTTGTTCCTCATCGCTCACCACCACCGGTTTAGCGACAGGGGCCTGAACCGGTTGAGGTAAGGGATAGAGCGCAGCAATACGCGCCACTGCTGCGGGTTTATCCACGACCAGCGTAACCGGCGTTTGCGGTGGACAGGCCGTCGCCGGATCGACTTCAAATGGATCTTCCCCCATTTCACTCGGAGAAGGCGTCTCGATGCGGCGCAAATTGAGGGCCGCCAGTAGCGTACCCATCGCCGCATGGGTGCGCGCATACGCGATGCCGTGGTCATGGGTGCTATTCACAAAAGCGCGGCGCGCTTGAAACAATTCATTTTCGGTATCCAGCAGATCGAGCAAAGTACGTTGGCCGATATCGAATTGCTTGCGGTAAGCGTCACGCGCTTTTTCCGAAGCAAGTTGATGCGCATCGAGATAACGCAGCTGCTCAGCAATCCGCCGCGTATCGTTATAGGCAATCGCCAAGGTCTGGCGTACATCGCGGCAGGCTTTGTCGCGCAGGTCTTTTGATGCATACAAATTTTCCACCGCTTGGCGCTTCAACGCCGAATCGGAACCGCCGCGAAACAGGTTGTAATTGAGCACCATCTCCACCACGCGATCTTGACGGCTACCCAAGATACCGTCGCGGTTGTGGTCCAAATCTTGGCGCGCACGCAGTTCGACCCGCGGCATAAAGCCGGCATTGCGGCCATCCTGATCCATCTGAGAGGAGCGGATATTCTCAATCGCGGCGCTGATCACCGGGCTTTGTTTGATCGCCTCCAATACGGCGGCGTTAGATGTGGGGGGCACGCCTGTTTGCAGTAAGGCCGGTTCGGCCATGTCAGCCGGCGGCAGCTCGCCCACAATGCGCTGATATCGGGCGCTGACATCATGAAGATTCGTCACTTCCGTCAAAAGATTGGATTCAGAGAGAGACAGGCGGCCACCCGCTTGCTCAAAATCCACGCGCCGCCCTACCCCGGCTTTCACGCGCTGCTCCATCTGATCAAACAGCAGGCGATGCTGGGCGTAGTTTTCTTCGGCCAATTTGACTAATTTGCGGTAGCGCAGCACATCGTAATAAGCACGGCTGGCTTCAGACGCGGTGTTTTCTGAGATATCGAGCAACTCGTAGTAACGCACCAGCTTCAAATACCCTAGACGCCGCACCTCGCTGCGGGTGGCAAAACCGTCAAATAGCATTTGATTCAAACTGGCGGAAAAACCCCGGCGATTAAAGTCTTTATCCGCTTGATTTGGCTGTTCTAAATGCTCACGGCCCGCACCGGCGGTGATATCCACGCGCGGGAAATAGCCGCCGCGAGCAGCATCTTGCTGTGCCAGGGTGCCGTTAAAAGCACGCCAACGCACCTGCACCTCAGGATTTTGTAGCACCGCCTGCTGCGCAGCTTCGCTCAGCGTGGCAGCTTGCGCCGGCAACCCGGCCAGGCCGAGAAATAGCGCCAAGACGCCCTTAAAAAACAGAAAACTTCTCATTTGCTTATTCAGTCCTATTTATATACTTTCGAGCAGAAGCGGTTAGCCCTTAAGAATTCTTTGTGAGAATCCGATGAATTGGTTAATTAGCAAATTCTATACCACCAATTTGCCAAATTACCACATAAATTCATGGGATAACGCCCGCGTGTCATATTCAAGGGGTTCAAAACTGCATTCGGCGCCCCATACACCCTGTCGCTGGCAGGACATGCATGCAGGATTTTGCCTTGCTCAATGAAACTGTCGGCTTGCCATCTCCAGGCGCTTGGTTAACAAAACGCGCGGGGTTTCCATTTTGGGAATCTCTTCGAAAGGGATTGTACCTAACAACAGGGTTGGTATTAATCGGTATTGGGTTTACGGTCGGCGCGGCGCCCGACCTCGACAAAATGCTCCAGCTCGCGCAACAACGCTATGGCACGACGGGGACGCAAAATGTGCAGCAGTGGCGCACCCTATTGCGTGAAGCGCATGGGCTAGCGGAGCCAGACAAAATTAAACGCGTAAACGCGTTCTTCAACCGCCGCATCGCCTTCCGAGAGGACGCGGATATTTGGGGCGCAGCGGATTATTGGGCCACCCCGCTGGAAACCCTGGGGCGCGGTGCGGGCGATTGCGAAGACTTTACCATCGCAAAATATGTGACACTGAAATTGCTCGACGTGCCGATTGAGCGCATGCGGCTCATCTACGTGCGCGCCAAGATCGGTGGGCCGCATAGCAGCATCAGCCAGGCGCATATGGTGCTTGGCTATTACGCCACGCCGGGCGAGGAACCGCTCGTCTTGGATAATTTAATCACCGATATCCGCCCCGCTTCGCACCGCAGTGATCTGCAGCCTGTATTCAGCTTTAACAGCGATGGTTTGTGGGTCGGACAGGCGGCCGGCTCAAGCGCCAACCCCACCGCCCGCTTGTCGCGCTGGCGCGATGTAATTACGCGCATGCAGGCAGAGGGATTGGAATGAATAACGCAATGACCCCTTACTTTACTGATTTTGATTAGGAGACGCAGACCATGTCACTCTTTCGACAACTTTGGCTAGCCGTAATCAGCATGATGCTTGTTATCTTCATCGGCAGCTTTCTGGTCAGCGTGCTAACAGCGCGCGCTTATTTGGAGCAGCAGCTCTCCATCAAAAACCTAGACAACGCCAGCGCCCTAGCGCTCACGCTCTCGCAGTTACCCGATAAAGACCCGACTGCGATAGAGCTCCTGGTGTCGGCGCAATTCGACACCGGGCATTACCAGGAGATTCGTCTCACCGACCCTACGCATCGTGTCATCGTGGAACGGAATTACGCCGGCGATGCGCTCGGCGCACCGGCCTGGTTCGCGCGGGTTTTTCCTATCCGCACCACACCGGGCATTGCCCAGGTACAAGATGGTTGGCGCCAACTGGGCACGCTAACCGTGTCCAGCCACAGCCGCTATGCTTACCGTGAGCTCTGGCGCGGCGCGCTTCAGTTATTAGGCTGGTTGCTCGCAGCGGGTCTCTTGGCCGGGGTGATTGGCACGCTCCTGCTGCGAATCATCGTGCGCCCGCTCAATCAAGTGGTGGGCCAGGCGCAGGCGATCAGCGAGCGCCGATTCACCACGCTCAGCGAACCACGCACGCCCGAATTAAAGAGCGTGGTGCGCGCCATGAACCAGATGGTCGCCCGGCTCAAACAAATGTTCGCGGAGGAAGCCGAGCGGCTCGACCATTTGCAGCGCAAAATCAATCACGACACCGTCACGGGGCTACCCAACCGCGATGCTTTTATGAATCTGCTGCAGACGACGCTGGCGAGTGAGGATGCCGCGCCCTTGGGTGTGTTGCTGTTTGTGCGGATGGCGGATCTTGGCGAAATCAACCGCCATGTGGGCCATGGCAAAGCTGATTTACTGCTACAGCAGGTCGCCACGCTATTGAATGCGCACTGCGCTCAACATGCTAACCACATCGCGGCACGCTTGAATGGCACCGACTTCGCACTGCTGGCGCCCGATGCGATAGCCATTGCCGACATGACCGAGAAAATCGTCGCCCTGTTAAGCCAGCAGCTGGCATCGGATTGGCCGACCGTGAAAGATCATTTCCACGTCGGCGCCATTCGTTACCGCCGCAATGACGAAATAACCACGCTCTTGGCAGCTGCCGATCAGGCACTCGCAACGGCCGAAGCAAAAGGCCCCAATGGCTGGCATGCTACTGATGAGGGGGAAGAACCCCTCGCCCGCTCGGCCGATGCATGGCGCAATCTGCTCACCACGGCCATTACCGAAAAGCGCTTAAAGCTCGCATTTTTTCCCGTGCGCACCACATCCGGTCAACCCTTGCACCAAGAAAGTATGGTGCGCTTACAAACAACGCTGGATGGACCATGGCTGGTGGCAGGCGATTTTATTCCCATGGCGGCACGACTCAAGCTCTCATCCACACTCGATCTTGAAGTCATTCGGCTGGCATTGGACACACTGCAATCCGTACCAGGCGACCTTGCCGTGCATTTATCCACTGACAGCATTGCCGATTGGGGCTTTCACAATCGCTTGTCGAGCCTACTCAACCAACAACCCGATCTGTGCACAAGACTCTGGATCGAAGTCTCAGAATATGGCGCCTTCCGACAATTGGAAGCGTTCCGTGATTTGGCCCGCACGCTCAAAGCATTGCACTGCCGCGTTGGCATCGAACATGCCGGTCACCGATTAAGTGATCTGGCGCAACTGGCCGATCTGGGCTTGGATTATCTTAAAGTGGACAGCAGCTTGGTGCGGGCGATCGACCAACACACCGGCAACCAAGAATTGCTCAAGGGATTATGCAAAATGGCACGCACCTTCGGCATTACCGTGATCGCGGAAGGCGTGCAGACCGAGGCGGAACTTGCGCTGTTGCCACAAATCGGCTTCGATGCGGCGACCGGGCCGGCCGTGTCGAAATAAATAAGCCAGTAAACAGCTACCGAGCAAACCTCGAATCAGATGAGGCCTTGCTCATCCTCGCCGATTAGATTTAATGCATTGAGCGAATGCCGCAGCGAACGGCGCTCCATCAATTTGGATTGAACTGCGGCGGGCAGGTCGGTGATGCAAATCACATTCTTGGAAATCAGCAGATCGATCACGTCCTCGATCGCGCGAATCATTTTCATATCCGATGATTCAAAAATATTATTTTCACCGGCGAGGTCTTCGATAAACGCCCGCAACTCAGGCGCATCAGCCGCCAGCTGTTCGCAAGCACCCTCCAGCGGCTCGTTGCTGGCAGCGATTATTTTTCCGCTCTCACTCCGTCGAACATAAGGCATTCGTTTTCCCCATTGAACTGCTTAGTCTGTAATCAACTTACCCTTAGTTAGCAGGTCTTGAATGATTTGCTGATCGTTCATGACACCCACCAAATCGACCCCGCTCAGCGTGATCGATTGGTTTTCATTCGATGCGCTATAGCCCGCAGCAAATCCGCCGGTACTGCTGACATGGACCACCGTATTGCCGCCGGATAATTCAAAATGCAGGTAACTGGCGAGGTTGCCAGTACCCACAGTATGGTTCTCCCCGGACAGGAGATCGCGCAAATCAAGCACATCACCGCCCAAAGCCATGGACGCTGGATCAAAGTCAGTGATGGTGTCTGTCGCAGGCGTCCCCTTTGTCCCCGCATCGGCGAGCTCCCACTTGAACACATCAACGCCAGCCCCGCCGCCAGTCAGCGTGTCGTTACCTGCGCCGCCCGAGATCAAGTCAGCACCCAGACCCCCATTAATTATGTCATTGCCCGCACCGCCGAAAATCTTATCGTTGCCGTCACCACCATTCAAGGTGTCATTGCCGGCTTCGCCGTAAATATCATCGATGCCCGTACCGCCGATAATCGTGTCGTTGCCATCGCCGCCATAAAGCTGGTCGTCGTCCGCGCCGCCATCAATCGTGTCGTTCCCTGCGCCACCTTTGATCAAATCGAATCCTGCACCACCGTTTAGGGTATCGTCGCCACCCAAGCCGGAGATGTAGTCATTTCTGGCTGTGCCGGTAATCGTGTTATTGCCAGCATCGCCACCAATATTATCGGTAGTTATATTAAGGCTGAGCGTTGCGGATGAAGTATCACCATCGCTATCCCGCAATGTATAGGTAATCACCTGAGGCTCAAATAATGTATCGGTATCATTATCAAGGATAGTGGCTCGCCCGCCGACAGTACCGTTGACAGCGTTTCCTCCAGTGCGTGCCACATTGAGGTTGAATGTCTCGACCAACTCAGCAATTGAGTCATCAACTGTTTGCACCCTGACTAAAAAGCCGGCTGATCCTGAAGCGATACTGATCGCTGCGCCAGGGTAGGCCTGCCATGTTGTGCCGCCGTTGGTCGAATACTCGATCGCCGCAGCATAGTCGGTGCCGCCGCCTGTGGCAGTACCTGCTGCCGTTGCCAAAGTGAAGGTGGTCGCCGCAGACAGGTTGCGCGTGAAATTCACGTTGAATTGCGCGAAACCGCCCTCCGTCACAATTGGGCTCGAAACTAATACCACAGTTGTGTTGGCGGTGTCGTCGTCGCCGATGGTGGCTATGCCTTGACTATCTGCAATCACGGCATTCACCGCGTTAGTCAGATTGACAAAGAAGGTTTCCAGGGCCGCCGTGTCGCCATCATTCAATATCGGCACCGAAATTGTTTGCGTAGTTATGCCTGGCGCAAAGGTCAGTGTGCCGCTTGCCGAAGTGTAATCAGTCCCGGTCGCCGTGCCATTAGCGGTAGCGTAATTCACCGTAACCGTTTGCGAGCTAGGCTGATTCAGGCTCACCGTAAACGTGGCCGTACCGGCACTCTCATCCACACTGATGTCGTTGATCGAGATCGACGCATCCACAATGCTTGAAAACCGCACATCCGAAATACTGGCTTGCGCGCCGCTGCCCGCCTCCAGCACGATCTTGGCAACACCGCTGAGATTCGCTGGGATGGTATTCAGGCTTTCCGTATTCGTTGCAAACGTGCCAAGCAAGTCACCATGAACGTCGTACACGCTGTAGCTCAATGCGGTGCCGCCACCCAAGTTACTGTTGTCGGTGTCAATAAAGAAACTGACGCCTTGAACACCATGCGGGTGCAAGGTCGAACTAAAGTTGATCACCAAACTTTCCAGGCTATCGATCTGAGTGTTTGACGAGTTACCTACGACACCCACACCATCGGCGTTTGGCGTACCAACTGTCGCGCTGCCCTCTACGCTGCTGGTTCTGGCAATCGCGGTTAACGTCACCCCTGCGGTAGCTGCTGCGGTAATGTTTGCAGCGGAGATTAGCGGCAAAGTCACCGATGCCTGCGTCAACGGCACGGGCACCTCTGCTGTGGGCGGTGTGTATTTGTAATAACCATCATTGTTGAATATCAACGAAGATCCACCCGATGCCGCAGTCCAGGTCAGGGTGCCGCCGGTGGGCACGCCGCTCACCAGTGTCACGCCGCTCACGGTATAGCTGCCGCCTGCGGCCGTGCCGCTACCGTTGGCAGCCAGGTTGAACGTAACACCCTTGAACACAATGGAGCTGACGTGCGCGTTGTCTGAAATCTGGTCTTCGCCCGAACCCGCGCCGCTCAATCCTGTCACCACCAGATCAGATGCGCCGTCAGTGCCAATACCTGAAATCACATTCCCCTCTAGGAAGGCATTTCCAGCGCTCAGCGTGTCCACATCATTTTTGGCTTTAGGTACGCCGTCTTTGATCTGAATAGTGTGCTGGCCTGAAACGGTATCGCCATCGCCATCGGTAGCCACAAATTTCAACAGGAATTGGTCGCCCTCAACCGCCTGTCCCGCTGTTAGATAAGTGTAGTCACCCGTACCAAAATTGAAGACCAGAATACCTTTGGTGAATCCTTTGCTTGAATTCAAGGTGAGCACGTCACCGGACAAGGGGAAGCCGCTGGCCGGATAGGGCCCAACCACGGTGATTTGATTGCTTGTCGCGTTGTAATTAAATGTGACATCCGTATCTGGGATCGAATCGCCATTCGTATCCAAATTCATGGTCAAGCTGGTGATATCGCCGCCATCCGCACCAAAATTCAAAGTGGTCGTACCGGCTGTGTTGGTCACGCTGCCGCCAAAGGCTGTTGGCACGGTAGCCAGCAAGGCCTCATCCAGCTTATTCACATCAGGCACGAGCGTGGCCGGATCTTTAACCCCGCTGTTGTCGGCATCGACATTGTGAATATTGTTTAACTCGGTTGGATTGGCAATACCGTTACCCAGGCCAATGGCATAGGACTTAATGCCATTCGTGTTTACAAAGTTGCGATAGCCATTCGCAGCGGGGTCAGACGTATCCCCTGCGGTTGGGACGCCATCAGACAGGAAGTAAATGGTATTGTTGTTCGCCGTATTGACGGTTGGGAAAGCATCCATCGCTTTTTGCAATGCATCTTCATAATTGGTGCTCCCACTACCTGTGATCGCATTGATCGCGGCGATGGCGCTATCTTTGGTGGTGTAAGCAACACCGCCATTCAGCAATACTGCGGCGTCAGAGAAGCGGACCAGCTTAATAGAAACGTTTGCAGCCTGACTATAATATTCATTAACCAAACTGACCAAAGCCGCTTTCGCCAGATCTAAACGGGTTGCGATTGTGACGTTACCATTGGCGTCAATGTTTTTAACCTGTCCACCAAAGTTAGCCGCAGTCATACTGCCTGACACATCCAGCACAAAGACCAGGTTGTAATCTGGCAAGTTGCCTTCATCCACCGACACAATGGCATTTTGTGCGGTGGGTGCGTCGTCGGTAATGGTGACCAATAAATTAATTGGCGTGGCGCCTGTATTGTTGCCTGTGTAGGTAAATGTCTCTACATAGCCATTAGTATCGGCACCAGCCAGCGTGTCATTGTCCACATTGTCATTTAAGGTGTAGGTATAGTTGCCAGTAGCCGCAGTCACCTGCAACACGCCTCTCGCATTAGTTACCGTATAGACACCACCCGCAAGCACACCCCCAGTCACGCCTGTAACGCTTGTATTACCCGCGTCATTGGTCAATAGGTTTCCCGTCACCACACGCACACCGCCGCCCGTGCCATCCGGCAAAGCAGACTCGTTTACGGTTGCCAAATCGGTGCGCGAATTAAATGTGGTGAGATTGACCGTTGCCGTATCAGTTTGGCCGTCATCATCGGTAATGGTGTAAGTAAACGAAGCGTTCCCCGCTGCAGCCGGAGTGTAAGTGTATGTTTGCGTGCCGGCGTTATATGTCAAACCCGCTGGCAGCGCGCTTGTCGCTGTAATTGCCGCATGATCAAACAAGGCATCGTTACCCAGCAACTGAGCGCGCGTAAACGTAATCGTTGTGCCTACCACGGCTTGGAAGCTGTCATTCACCGCATCTGGTGTACCGTCATTTACAGCCGTGATCGTAATCGTTTCAGTAGCGACAGCCGAAACCAGCCCACCGTTATCCTTAGCCGTGAAGTTGAAACTCGGCATGCCGCCGAACGTGCTGTTGAAGTCCGCTGCCGGTTTGAAATAAAGCGTCAAGCTATTACCCGTCGCGGCTATGTCTGTGCCGGTCGTAGCGAGCAACGTCAACGCCGCATCAAGATATAACGCGCCATTGGTCGGCAGAGTCGAAAGTCTGAAGCTGGCGACCGTGCCATCCACATCTGTGCCCGTCAAAACAACCGGAATTGAGACCGCATCCTCAGTCCCCGTGTTGTTGTTGCCAATAGCAACAGGCGGGTCGTTTACCGCCACAACAGCCACCGTGGTGGCTGCGGAAGTGGCCGCTTTTCCATCGGACACCGACACGGTGACGTTGCGATCCAACATGCTTGGATTTTCACTGGTACTGCTAAAAGTCACCGCCCGAATCGCCGTCTGATAATTCAACAAGGATGACGTACCCGACAATGTCACCGTGATCTGCCCTGCCACCGAAGTATTGACTGTGGCCGTAATGCCTGCAGGAAGTGCGCCCACCGTCAGCACATCGCCGACTTGGGCGTTGGTCAGCACAATCGTGCCACTACTGAGCGTGGTGTTGTCTGCATCGGCAATGGTGATATCGACATCGGCAATGGGTACGCCCACACCGTTCTCCGTATAAGTCGTCCGGTAGCTCGTGCCCGTCGCTCCGCTGCTGTCGTTCAAATCCAGATCCAATGCTGGCGCCGCGTTGGTGTCGAGCGTGATATTGATCGCACCGGTTGCCGCATCGCCATCCGCATCTCTGAGCGTATAACTCAGGGGCAGCGAAAGATCGGTAAAGTAGTTGTTCGCTGTTACTGTCGAAAAAGATATCCGGAAATCTCCTGAGCCCGTAGGTGAGGCGATTTGAAGATCGGTGAAATACAGCGCGCCATTTTGCAGCGGAATGGTGAACGGCACATCCGGGTTGCCCACCCCGGTGGCGCTGCCGGAATAAGTCACGGTACCGCCCGTAGCGTTAATTGCAGCCGTTACTGTCCAATTCAGCGTATAGGCTGCACTGCCTTGGCCTTCCACCAGCATGTTCAACCCAGTAACCTGGCCGTTTTGACCGGAGGGATCGACAAAGTCCATGAACAGTCTCTCGCCTGGATCAAACCAGTTTCCGCCAACACCGATCCAGTTGTTATTCGTGTTGATTGTCGCCACTGCCCCAGTACCATCCACTGCGGTCATTTTATCGATCAGGTAACCACCAAAACCAAGATCCAGGTTATTGGCATTGCCACCACTAATGACCGTGTAGCTACCAGATGAATCGGCAATACCAAGGCGGCCAACGGTGTTAAGCAGCTCAAATGTGTATTGCGGGCTGTTGTTGCTATCAACCACGCTCGTATTAATAATTGCGCGGAAAATTAAGGTTCCGTCGCTCAATTGCCCGGTCAACGTGCCATTGCCATTATCTACATACAGAACGGCCTTCCCTTCAAACACCAACGATGGCAAACCAGCAGTATTCCAAGTGACGCCGGTAATATCATTAGACAGGATTGCCTGCGTTAGAAAACCCGTTTCGGAATGGCTGCCATCATTGTCGGTGACAATCGTTTTGCTTCCGGACACGGACGGCGCATCGTCAAACACCGTGATATTGAGGATGGAACTCGTAATCAGGGTGCCGCCTGAATCTCTTGCATTCAAGGTCAACGGTATATTCAGGCTATGGTTTTCACCTGCTACCGTTGCATGATCGATCGCGAGGAATTGTTTGAAGGTGTAGCCATCGTTGGTCGCATTCAACGTAACGGTAAACGCCGTCCCGCTGGCCGTGCTAGCGGTTAAGACACGCGTACCATTGTTCCATGAATAAGCAATCGCCTGCCCATTCGACGTCAGGCCCGACGCTACCGAATCATTTATTGAAAGCGATACCGTTGATGCGACACTACTGATCGTACCGTTGTAGGAAATATCGTTGCCGCTGACAGCATCACGGTTCTCATTCACATCGTCGTCATCTGCTGTGACGGTTGAAACGGTCATTGTGTCGTTGTCGGTAATGCTGGTGGTGACGGAGTTGGCCGCGCTGTTCACGGCGATGGCCTCAAAGCCACCGGTGCCGGTGATCGCGCCCAGGGTGATCGTTATATTCTCCGCACCTTCCACTAAAACGTCGTCAATCGTGGGCAGGGTAAATGTGGTGTTGCTGCTGCCCGCCAGGATGGTGACGTTCGCCACACCAGTGAAGTCCACGCCATTGGCGGCGGTGCCGCTGTAGTTCAAAGCCACGGTGACGTTGGAGGTCGGCGCCGCACCGTTGATGCTCACCGTGTAGGCGGTGGTGGTCTGCCCTTCGATTACGCTGCCCGGGCCCGCAATGCTGATGAGCGCGGTGTCTTCTGGACCGGGGACGGCTTCGTCGGTAATCGCGGTGGTGACACTGTTCGCCGCACCGTTCACCGCAATCGCTTCATAGCCGCCCGTGCCGGTGATGGCACCTAAGGTGATGATGATGTTTTCAGAGCCCTCGGCTAAGCGATCATCGATCGTGGGTAAGCTGAAGGTCGCCGTGCTGCTGCCCGCCAGGATGGTGACGTTCGCCACACCAGTGAAGTCCACGCCATT
>ERZ1292633.3314-Hain-H41-02um-R1-3314-length-15777-cov-6_pt1 | contig 15777 bp, 11 predicted proteins | sample MGYA00564406_ERZ1292633 | MGnify/ENA primary metagenome ERZ1292633 (study PRJEB36523, sample SAMEA6512639) | groundwater metagenome | collected 2019-01-08 | study: AquaDiva: Metagenomics assemblies of 32 groundwater samples | reverse complement strand
ACAAGATATGGCGAGATTGGTCGTTCCCGGCTCCTCGCGGCGAGACTGCCCGACCCCACGCAGGACACTGTCCAGACGAGGAATCGGCGACACTGCGTTGTCGTCATCCTCTGGACGACGCCGTGGCGATGGCGACGCATCGTCCACGTGAACGTCGCTTGCTGCGTGAACGTCGCTTGCTGCGTGAACGTCGCTTGCTTGCGAATAACGCAGAGGGGGCGGACCACCCGTGTCATTGCGCCGTGCATCGCTCACGAGAACACTGTCCATCCGCTGGAGCAGGTTGCTGTCCCCACCGTCCGGCGCCTCGACGTCACCACCGTCGGACGCGAGGCCGTGATGCAGCTTGTGATGCGACTCCTGTTGGGCAGTGGAAAATATGGTGAGCGAGTGCGGCAACGCGGCGGCGGACATGGCAGGGGCAGAAATCGGTTGTTCGCCGGAACGTTTTATCGATGAGAGACCTTCCTTCGATCGCTGGGCACCACCAGGGGTTGATGACCACGTCGCCAGTCCGTCGCTACCGCGTCCACCCGCGGTGCGACGTAAGTCCACTCCCCAGCGCGCAAGCGAAGCCGGCATGTCGGTTTGCGTGCACCCGTCCATGACGTACCCTTGGCGTGCCTTGCTCCAGTCCAAGGATTCTCGAATGACGCGCAGCGCGTGCATGGTGTCGCTATAGACTAAGGCCAAACGCTGTTGCCGCATCTGGCGGCACAGTCCGGTTTCGTTGATCGACGCGAGGACGTCATCATAGTAGGCTCGTAGCTGCCTCCCACGATCCTCCATTGACCTGCTGACCGTACTGGGCCCGCAGTGCCCGAGGACGAACGCGGCGTCGTCTCGGATGGCGTCTCGTTCGCCCCCCCGTGGCTGGGATGACGGCTTCCTCGATGCGATGTCGACGTGATGGATCGACGAGGGGGCATCGTCGCTGGCGGCCGAGGACGCAATGCCGTCGCCGAGTTCGGCAGGCAGTTGGTGTGGGCCCACTCCATCACCTGCGACATGTTCCTCCTCGTCGTCTTCGTCCAATGATTCGGCGGCGAAAAGCGGAGGCTGCCGCGGCGGCGCATAAAATCGCGGCTGGTATCGCGCGATCGACGAAGCCGCTTTGTTGCGGCGTAACGGCGAGACATACTTCGGATTGACGGGCCCCGTCGCGCGTCCCGGAGAGGGCCCACGGCTCGCGTCACCATTTATGGATGCGGCACTACGGCCGCCGGATGCGGCGGCGGATGGCTCATCGTCGTCGGCACGTTGCGGCCACATAGGATGGCCAAGGGCGCGCCGGGGCGACAGGGGCGGTGCCGCTGCGTCGTTGGTGAAAGGACGTGCGCTACGACATAACGGGTGGCCGCCCCGCCGGTTCAACAAGCCGCTGGTATCCCCTCTCGCCAACGGTGGCGGCGCGTACAAGTGGGAGAATGCGGCCGGACGTGCCGCGACCGCTGTGGCGCCTACCATTGGTCAAAAGGGGACAATAACAAGAATAAAAGCAGGAGAAAAACAGAAAATTTAACGGAGAAACGATGTGGTCGGAGGACGAGTTTCACAGATCGCTTCAAAGGAGGGCCGGGGGGCGCAACTCACTCGGAAATTGCCAGCCGAAGCCCGCGCGGCCAAAACAGCCCTGAATAAAGTGAACTTCAACGGACAGAAGGGTTGGAAAGAATAGCAACGAAGGAAAAGGGGGGACCTCGTTGACGACCCTACTTGTGTACCTTCCGCAGTTCCGCCAAATAGCGCCGAAGGCGATCGGCGTCCATGCCCCCAACGGCGAACGGTGCCGTCTCACCTCGCTGCCAAAAGTGTTGGTTAATCTGTGCCAGCAAAGCGGCTTTCTCCGGATCCGTGGCAGCCGTCCCCCGGCACCCGGTGGACGCCTTGGCTTCGGCCTCCGCTTTCCTGCGCAGCGCGGCCTGCAGCACCATGTTTCGGCTTTCGTCGCCGACACTCCTCCCACTCCCTGCCGTGGTTTGCGACGCCAACCCATCGGGGGCCGGCAGCGGCCCGTCAGGCGCGACCACGGCAGCCGCCACCTCAACCTCCAGCTTCTTCGGCTCTGTTGCGGGTGCAACCGGCGGATCTCGCGCAAGGGTCGGCGGTGTGATCGCTACCGCGGGCCGGTTCACCGCGGACGCAGGCCGCGACGACGAAGGTCCTTGTGATTGTTGTTGGCGCCGCAAGGCAGCAAGCAGGACAGGATTCTGCTCCGCGACGCTGCGGTTCGGTGTTGGATCTGGAATCGTTGTGGTCCGTGATGGATCTGTGAGTGACCCGGCATGATTTTCCTCTCGTAATGAGGACGATGAAACAGCGGTCACGAGCGGCATCGCATCGGCTGCTGCCGACAGAGGTGGAGGTGCAGCGGCAGCGAGCGGCGGCGCACTCGGAGGAGGAAGAGGAGGCGCAGCCCCTGGTCGGCTGCTGCTGGATGTCGACGATTGAGGCCGGCCACTTTGCGCCTTCTGCTGCTGCCGTTTCATCGCCGCTTCCAGGATAGCTGCCCGATCGACGCCGTTCCCTGAGAAACTACTGGAAGGGGCGGTCGTGGCAGGTGCCGTCGAGGAAGGATCGTTGCCCATCGAAGGCCCAGTGCCGAAAAAACAACGATGATAAAAGAAAGAGAGAGAGAGACAAAAAGAGTGGCAATGACGGCTATTGCGGTGCGTCAGCGCTTCTGTCCCTTTACACAACGTAAAGTCAATTTCCCGTCAGTAAGCGGCTGCGACCTTTGTTTGTGATCGATTCGACCCCTTCGCGCGCTCGCTCTATGAAGGACGCAAGCCTTTCGTTCGTCGAAACTGTGCCTGGAATCCATTTGGTTCTCGAACGAACTCGGAACCAATGATAAAACCCAGAGGAGGTGGGTCAATGAACCGCCGGGACATGGAGGTAAGCGGGGAGGGAGACAGAGAGAGAGAGATAGACGGACAAGGGTGGGGAACAAGAGAGAGGGGAGGAGAAGAGGAAACAACGCAGTACGGCAAAGAACCGACGACGCGTAATTGCAACTCGTTACACGCGTGCGAAAGCGGACAGATAGAAAGGGGGGAGGCTTTTGAGTCAAAAAAAGAGGGGGAAACAATAACCCCGTGGAACAAATACGGCGGGCGAGCGATCTGAAAACGAAAGACAGGGAAATAACTCAAACAGAGAGAGAGAGAGAGAGAGAGCGAGAGAGACAGACGATGACAGACGATGACAGCGCGACGCCGACCGCTCTGTAGTGACTCGCCTGCCCCCGGAGGAGAAAAGGCAGCACTGCGATCCGCTCTAGATGCCGACAGCAGTTCCGTATGGGGTTAGTGAACCAAAAAAATGAGACACCGAACAAGGGGTAAGCAGCTAAGCGAGACCGAGGCGGAGATGGACTCGAAATGTCCCCCAGAACAGCCCGGCGCGACACCGCGGAACAGAAAAATGACTGCATTTCTCGAAATTCCGGCAGGCCCCCCCTCCTCCTTTGCGACGAGCAGCCCCCCGCTTCGTCAAAGCAGGTCGACAAACACTCGCAACGACATGGAGTCGAAATGCAACTGCGACGCTGGATTCTGCACGAAGCGGTGCCGTTCCCCAGGATACGCCCAGAGTACGTAGGGTTTGTTGTGTTTGACGAGCCCCCGCACGACGGATGTGCTATTCACGAAGTGCACGTTTTCATCCGCCAAGCCATGGGCGATGAAAACACGGTTGAACTGGTTTGGAAATCCGGCGGCATACGTGGCGACCGCGCCCTTGGCGTACGTCTCCGCCTCGGCGGGGAGCAACCCCATGTACCGCTCGGTGTAGCCCGTGTCGTACAGCAACCAATCGCCGACCGGCGCGCCGGCGACACCCAGTTTGAAACATGTCGATTGACTCATGGCCAACAAGGTCGCGTAGCCCCCGTAGCTCCACCCCGTGACGGCGACGCGGCTCGGATTGATCGGACCAACCAGTTGATACGCGGGGTCGCCACGGGTCGCGGCGTCGATGAAATCCTTCACGAAAGCGTCGTGCTCCGCCGTTTCATACTGCCCCATGCGCTTCTTGCAGATGGCTTGGTGCTGCAAGCAGCGACCGACGCTTGCGCTGCCGTCGACGGCGACGACAACGATGCCGTGCTCGCGAGAGAGATATTGATGCATCGCGTGGCACCGGAGGTCGAATCGTTTCGAAATGCGCCTCGTGTGGGGCCCGGCGTAAACGGAAAGGATCATTGGCCTCCCTCCGGCAGGTGCCGGCACCAAGAGAGGATCGGGTGCGAAAATGGCCGCGTGAACCGACGCGCCGGTCAGGGGGCTCCTGAAATTCGTTACGGCTATCATTGGGACGCTCGTGGCAGAAAGCGTGGTCGCCAGGTCTGAAGCCGATAGCGCGGAGCCTCCCTCGGGGCTGCCTCGGAGGCGACCAGTGAGCACTCGGGCGTCCGACCAGTTGGAGGCTGTCGATGCCGACGCGAAGCCCACGAAACTCGGTTCACACAGGGTGGACGCGACGTAAGCCACCACGTGCACCCCATGAAGCCCGCATCCCACGTGAAACGAGACGACACATTCCCCGACGGGAGTGATTCTTTCGGGCTCACCGATGGATAGCCGCATCCCCGTTTCCGTCCATAGTCGCACGCGATAGACGGCGATGCAAAGCGGATCGTCCTTGTTCGCGAGAAAATACACAAAGCTCACATCACTCGACGCCGCGGCCGACACATTGCTTCCTACGGTGGCATCTTTAGCGCCGCCGGCCACGTCCGTGGGTCCAGCGCTTCCATCCCAAGGTGCGGGTTGCATCCACTTCACGCTGTTCATCTCGACGGACCAATCCCCGGTCGTCACGGCCGTCCAGTCTGGGTAACCGATGGTGACGGCCTCCGTCACGGGTAGCAACGAGAGCATCGCTTCCGTGAGATTCCGCTCGCCCGGAGCGCTGGCCACGTAGATGTGATAGTGCACAGGCTCCGTCGGCGGAGGGGAGGTGTTGGACGATGATGCAGTGGACGACGACGGCGCCGATGGTGGTGCGCCAGGTGCAGAGCCTCGCACGAACGAGAGACGGTCCAAGATGCTCACCCCATCCGAGAGACTGCGGTGCATGGCGGTGAGCCTGGCGTTGGGCGCGAACGAAGGGCAGTGGTAGTCGTTCGTCGCTTCCACCCACGCCCACGGTAGGTGGTTGATGTGCGTGATGCGCACGCAGGTCGTGACATCCCCATAGGGTAGACCGACCCCGAGCGCCGGACCTTCGAATCGTGGTGCAGTAGGATCCGTCTTGCGACAAAACGGCGACGCCTCAAAATGACGCCGCTGCACGTCCTCGTTCGCCGCGAAGCAATAGTCCAGCGCCTCGCCCTCCGACGCCGCGACGTGCCAAGCGTCCACGTCGGTCTCAATGGTCACGCTACGTTCTTGATCGCGGCTGAAAAGGGTGACGAAGACGGTGTCGGCGCTGACCCAGCCAAACCGCACTACGTATTCGGCCATCGGACACGCGCGGTGAATGACGTGCCACGGCAGACAGTGCCAATGAGTGGGCCCCACGGGCGAATTGTTGGGCTCGAGGGGTGAGACCGTGCTGACGACGGAGCCGTTGCTACCCCCTATCCCTCCTCCGCCGCCGCCGCCGTTGGGGGTCGCGGTTCCATGTGAGGACCCATCAAAAGCGCGCAACCTCGGAGACTCGTGACGCGACGCTGACCCGTTGGTACCCTGCGCCTGGGGTGTGTGCACTTGCAGCAGATCTGACGCGGATAATCCAGTCGTCGTTGGAGCCACACCGCACGAGACGCCGGCGACGCTGTCCGTGAACGTCGCGCGGCCCGACGATGACGTGCCATGTGGCGACGAAATGGCCGTCAGTGGCCCGCCCCTGAGGACGATGAGCGACGTTTCGCAGTTTGTTTCTCCCACGCGGGGAAATATTTCGTTCACGACCTCATCCTCCTTGTTGATGAGAGCGTGACGGGGCACTTTTCGACTATCGACCAAGGAGAGCAAAATTGCGGTTCGCGACGATTTCGGCTGCTGAGCCGGGCTCCAAAGGTATCCTGTGAACCTGCCGAACTCCTCGGAGCTGATGTAATCGGCCGTGGCGAACGTGATGGAATTGTCCTCTCGCCCCAACCGCGTCAACGGCACCGTGGGCAGAAGGGCTTCCACGAGTGGTGACTCTGGCGAGGACGGCCCAACCCCACCGTTGGGACCCGCTGCCGGCCCCCCCGCCGGCGAGGAAGAAGGGGCGCCAGTACCTCCGTCGTTGGAAGACGCCGCCGTGGGTAGCAATCTGGCGGCGGCCGGAGCCGCCACCGTGTGCTGCTGCTGGCCGTTGGACGGACGCATCCGGTCCAAGCGGGAGGAATCGCAATAGTATAAGTTGCCGCCCGACACAAAGCAAATGTGATACGGGTCGGTGGGGCAATGTTTGAAGTCCAACGGCGCGAACAACCCAAGGATGTTTTTCTTGTCGAATATCTCGGACACGAGAACGGCTTCGATCTGACCCACGTCCTGAACCGGGCCGGACACCGGCGGGGGCGGCGATATTCCTGGGGTCGCGGTGCCTGCGTCCACACCGACATTAGATAGGCGTGTGGCGGGCCCTCCCACGACGGGTGGGATGTGCCCACGACCCGCGACGCCAATGTTGTGCGGATGAACCGCGAAAGGGTAACCGACGGTGCTGTCCGCCGGGCTCGTGGTGTAGCCCACGAGCGTCCGGTTCGTGGGCCGCAAGAGCTCCACGACGGAGCCACGGTGGATGAAGACGGTCGGCACGCGGCTGTCGCCCTCGACGACGCAAAAATTCGATACGCCCGTGGTCACCGTTCGCAGCCGCTCGCGGAGGAGCTCTTCGGCCTGGGACATGGGTCGACTGGCCGTGGTGGAGGCCGCCACGAGACCCGTGAGGTTGAATGGCACGCCTTCGAGCGACGCTAAGGGCAAGCGAAAGAGCTGCCCCACGCGGCCCATGATGAAGTAGATGTGCGAGTAGGTGAACTCGAATCCCCGCGAGGCGGAGGTACCACGTAGTTGCGATCGGTACTGGGTGAACTGGTCAATGACGGACATCTTTTGTGGATTGTCGAAAGGATAGGAAACACAAACGGATGGGCCGAAAAATGAAGAAGAAGAAGAAGCGTCGATGTGAAAGACGGAAGTCCAGCGTCAAATTGTAAAATAGCGAAGACCTTGCGAAGAACGGGACGGAGAGAGACAGACAGAGATAGAGAGAGAGAGAGAGAGAGACGTATGCCAATGTAGGGAAAGCGAAATCTGGGGGTGTAAGGGAGGTCATCAGGGGCATGTCAAGCCGTTCAAACCTCTTGACTCCGACGATTCGTCGATTTGTGCGCGTTCGAGGAAAGTAAATAGAGCAAATAGAAGAATGGGAAAAGGATTAACTGGGACGTGAAGCTATCAATCGCGGCAGGATTGTTTCTTGCGAGGGCTGATCTCACTCAAGCGCTCGTTTGCCATTCATGTGCCAAAAAAACCCGAAATGAACCATGACCCACCGTTGTCGTGAGCCCTTTCCGTTCGCAAACCCCCCTTCATCTCCGAGCCGAGACGGCTGGTGCCGCCGCAGCACCGACGTTAGCAGCCGCGGTGTCACGGTCGATTTGCTCCAACACGCGTACCACATCGTGAAACTCGCCGCCTGGGGCCCGGGGATCCACATCGTGTACTTTGATGAGCAGCGCCGAAAACACCATATCGGCCGTGTTGGTGGTCATGAATTGGGTTTCGGACTCGCTCACGTGGCCGCCATAGAGCTTGAAGACGTCATTGCGCCCCATCAAGCCCCGGGTAGCCGCACCGGAGCAGCCTTGCTTGGTGATGGTGTCTGGGGATTGACACAGCATAAAAAACGTCTGATAGAACTTCCCGTTCCACTCCTCGATCGGGGCGTAGAGTTGCGCGTACAAGGGCATGATCGACGTGTACACTCCCAGGCCGAGCGCACTCCCATTGGTCGTCGGCACGACGGCACCCGTGGATAGGACACTCCCTGGTACGCGCAGACCGTTTTGCAGAATGCTCATTACATTGTCCGGCGCGGTGCCGTGATACGTAGGCATCCAGAGCTGCTTGGGGTTGCCAGGTTGTAGTTGCTCGGCGATGAGCGCGGTGCCTGTTTTCAGCATGAACTTCGCGCACAGACTCGGCCGGATAAACCTTGCGCCGCGACGGTTTTCAATGTGGCAGTGATTCCGAAGGTAGAAGCAGTCCCGCTCGTGGGCGAAGAGATAGTCTGGGACCAGCAGTCGCTCTGCCACGTATCGCTGGGCGAGGAGGAAGTGTGGATGCTGCGACATGTCTGAGCCACAGACGTAGCCCTCCTCGTTGCTGGCCCAGGCGGCATAGGCACCGGTGGCAGTGGGCGGCAGGAGCGTCCCGCTCGTGTAACTGTCACCTTGCGGCATCGTCCAGTTCGGGCACGACGAACACAATGTGCTACCACGGGTTCGGAGCTGCCTCTTTCTTTGGAAACCATAAGCAATATTAGACGCAATGCACTCGACCGTTCACGTTCCCCAAAAAACCCTTTTATTAAGTGACGCAAGCCAATACGAGGGATGGGGGAGGGGAGAGCAGAGAACGTCATGCGACGAACTCGTAGAAAGGTCCGTCCCCGAGATCCTCCGCCGGAGGACGAATTGGACCGCCGCCGCCGCTGCCCACGCGACGAATGAAGTCCCTGTCGATCAGCCGTTCCAGTGCCGTTTTAAACGTGCGGGTGGTTGCGGCAAAGCGCGACTTCGCTTGCTCCGTCACTTCCGCGAGCAGCGGGGCGTGACCCGCCGAGCGGCGAGACTTCATGATGCGGACAATGACAATCTCGAGATACGCGATGCGCGACGCCACGAGCGCGTCTTCGTGCTGCAACCGCAGGACATCCTTGACCGCGGCCGCGGAACAGCCGTTTGACGAGGTCGATGCCAGTTGGGAAACGTCGTCCAACAGCGCTGCAGCACTGCCCATCACCGCCGCGGTCGTCGTGGTCCGCGTTGTCAACCAGTCGTATGATAGAAAGCTGCAGCCAACTCGGCCCGCAGCGTGGCGGCGACCGGACGGCGGCGATGGTGCACCGCTTTGTAGAGGCCACACCGCCACGCGCGGAGGCTCCCCCAAAACGCTCGCACGGTGCAAGAGCCCATGTCCGATGGCATACTTGATCAATTGCCGCGACTGCCACGCTTCGAGACCTGCACGGGAAAGTCGCGACTCCACGTCGGCGCAACTGACCTCGCCACCGCATTCGACCCATAACAGAAGCAGTGCCAATATCGGCGACATGGACAAAAGTCGTCGCGCCGAAGAAGTTGTGGCGCTGCCCGTCCGAGAAAGCGATAGTGCGGCTGACCCGTGGTCAGAGACAATGACATGCCCGGCGAACAGGGGCCAGATGAGGTTGCGGCGGGGGTACTTTGTAGCGTAACGGGCTTCGCTGTCCGCCATAGCACGCGCGAAGGCGTCGACGTGCACTTGCCACCGCGCCGTTGTGCAGGACGACGGCGGCTGCGTCGCCAACACGACATCGGATCCCTCCACGGTCAGCGAGCTGAGCAACAATGTGGAGACGTTCGCGGCCCCCCGAAGGCATGACTCACTCGCCCGAAGGGCGGCACCACCACCGGCCCGGCGTTGATGGGTGTGCCCCGACGACCCTGTGACCGCGACGAGGTGGTCATCATCATCGACTTCGTCACTGCCCCGAGGCAGCCGGCTGCTCCAAAGTGCCGATGCCAGGATGAGTGGCGCGACGTCCACACGGGGCACTCCAAGGCAGTCAGGCGAAAACAGCGGCGGCGGTGGCAAGGTCGCGACCGGCGAGCGACCTGAAATCCCTTGGTCTTCGTCTCGATCATGGTTGGAGGATAGCGATGTGAGCGCGTCGGCGACGAGTGCGGCGTACGGAGAGACGAGAGAAGCATGAAAAAAGCGTTTCAAGAGTCGCGCGAAGTCGCCCTCTTGATGCAGTCGCGCCCGCGAGAAGGCGGCGACGGCTCCCACAACGGGCGCCGCGACGAGCAGTGGTCGAAATGGAGCGCCGTCTCGAGCGTGAGTGCCAGCGGCGGACGTCGCTGAACTTCCCGCCGCCGAACTGGAAGTCACCCCGTGAAGCAGCCGTCCGGCGAAGTGATCTTCAAGACTCCGGATCACCGTATCCGCGGACGCGGCCTGCTGCAACACGTGCAACGTGGCGAGGACGCCCAGGTGATGTGATTCCATGTCGATCGAGCTGCCATGCTGCTCAAGTCCATCGCGTTCCAACCGCGCGAGCAGCGCCGTTATCGCCGCCGTGCGCTGTCCTCCGGTGAGCAGGAAGACTCGTGGGGGCTGCAGCGGCGGCGGATCGTGTGCCGCGGCCATCTCGGCGGTCTCCTTGGGCTGCGGTGCCTGACCGCCTTCGGGGGGGCGGTGGTTAAGAACGCCTGCCACAACGGAAAGCACGGTTCTCTGCAACCGGGGAACCTCAACACATCCAAAGTAATAGCGGCGGCAAAACGGATCATTCGCGGCGTGTTCGTTGTCGTCGCGCGAATCTGCGCGCTGGTACTCCCGCGGCGCGAGCCCGACCATCCACCGTAACGCAGTGGAGCGGTTGACGAAAGTCGCCGCTGCATGGAGAAGGTCCTTCCAGGATGGCGGCAGTGGCGGCGCTCCGCGGCAATCATCGACTTTGGTGGTTGTTGATGTCGATGCGTCCTCGGCGGCGGCGGGTGGGTTGGTTGCCGCGTCCTCGGGGGCGGCTGATTCAGCGCTTGCGACCACCCGCGTAGCGCCGCGGCTTGCCCCCGTTACGACAGCGGCGGTGAAGCTCGCCTCCAACCACGACGCACATCGCCTAGTTAGCGATAGCGTCAGCTGCCGAACGTAGCGCTCCCAGACCACGATGCCACCTGCCCCATCTTCTTCAAAGTGCACGATCGCTACAGCCGCGCGCTGCCCCGCTCCCCGATGGTGGGCGGCGGCGATCGTCGAAAGGCCGTCGAACACTGCGTGGTCGCACCAGACGCTGTCGCCAACGATGGCCGTGATCAGCCTGACGACGCGCGATAGCAACAGCCGGCAGCCACCGTCGTGAGACCGATGCATCCACATGCCCTTATTCACCGCGAGAGGCCGGTCGTCGACGCGCGCCTCCGGGCTACACAGCGCCGTTAAGTCCACGGCGGGATCCAGCCACGACGTGCGATGCGGCGATGAGAGCGGCGGCGAGGCATCATCATCACCGATGTCGGCATCTTCCCCCTCCGCAACATCCCCTGTACCGGCGGTCAGCGACGCCTGGAGCTCGGATAAAAACTGCATCGAAACATCTTCGGTCATTGCCGTCAAGGAGGAGGACGAGGAGGAGCCTGCGTCGTCGTCGTCGTCGTCGCGCACGCGATGTGGACCCTTCATCATCAGTTGTGTGAGTGGCGGCAGCCACATGTCGAGGACGGTCATTTTCCCATCCGCGCGAATCGATCCGTATCGCGACGGCGGTGGCGGCGTACGCAGCAGCAGGGCATTTGCGGCTGCAGGGCCGTCGAGCACCGGGGACGGGCGATGGGCGCCGAATTGCTGCCGAAACGCTTCGTGATACGCGACCACCGCCACCTCATGCAGCGTCAGCACAACAGCCGCTCTATGACGGCGTGAATTCCTATGCCCCGCGGCAGAAGTGGAGGGCACCGTCCTTCGATGTGAGTGTGGGTCGAAGCTGCAGGAAAAAAGATCCTGCGATAAGGCCATAAAATCATGGTGCAACCAGCGCGCGAGACACACCTGCAATGTGTTCGCGTAGGAGCCAAGCCATTGTGCGATCGTCCAAATGCGAGCCAACGTGACTCGGGCTGGGTCGTGGAGAAGCTGACTCGCGGCGCGGGTAACGTGTCCGCAACGCACCGCGTGCGGATGTACACCGCAATGGCTTGACGGAGCGAGTTGTTTGGTCGCGTTCTCGAGCGACTCCTCCACCTCAGAATGACAATAATGCTGTGCCAAAAATATCCGAGCGCGATTCCGCAGTGCCAACGCGCGTGTGTGTGCGATTGGCATCGTGGTGGTCCCTTCGGGGTCGGTATTATCAATGACCGTTGCGTCGGCAGCCCCTGCCGCAGAGGCAGAGGACGATGACCTTCGTCGCGCGGCCGCGGCCGTCGCTTCCTCACCCTTCATGGCCGAGGCGAACCGGAGGGCGACAGGCAAAACGTGCATATGCCAAATGGGCCCGAGCGCCTCGGTGACGACCTGGCCCGTCGTGTGGTCTCCCTCTGGTAGAAATTTGAACAGGTAGCGAAACTGTTGGCTGAAAAAGCGGAGCATGAGTCGTAGCCGAGCCTCGAACACGTCTGCGGCGAGCAGGAAGGAGTAGTCCGCGGTCACCGACCATCCTGCCGCCCTGCTGGCTTCCTCCTGGCCATCCTTCAAGCATGTCCTGGCAGCATCCGACCCCACACCGCAAGATCGTTCCCACTCTTCCGCTATGCAGGCTTCGACAAGCGTTCGATGAAGGCACGTGATCCACGTCAGCGAGGGAAAGCTGCCGCTCCTGGGGGCGGACGGCACAATGATGGGGGCCAGCACCGATGAGCGATGAGGGAGTGGGATGGAGGAGGAGGAGGAGGAGGAGGAAAAACCACCACGGCGCGGCGAGGTGCCAACGACGGCGGCGTTCTTCCCCGGCGCCACCCCCGTGGTGCAGCGATCCAATTGCTTCTGCAGAGCGATGAGACGCGGCTCGATCCGCCTCCGCTGAGCGTTGCTACCTTCGTCGTGGGCTAGGCCGCCCATCACTTCGACGTTACGGCAGTGAGCGAGAAGTGTCGCCGTTGTGGCTACGCGAGAAAAATCCGCGTTGAACAGCTGGTGGACGCGCTGATAGGCGGCGAAGAGCCGGGACACCGTCGTCGTTGTGGTGATGTGGCCTCCCGGTTTGTCACCTGCCAGCTCGTGATTCTCCTCCTCTTTTCGACCGCTCGACGACGTCGCCGAACCAGACAACACGGCGGCGACACTCGGCAAACACGGACCGCAGTAGAACGTCGGCCACGCGTCCGGTGCACAACGACCCGCGGTCAGGTCGGAAGCGGAAATGGCCGCTGCGCGTCGTTGTGCACTCAACGCGTCGTCGATGACGGCGAGCAGTAGGACTTCGGCGGGCGCCAGCGGCGGGGCGATGGACGGAGGTGGTTTGCCTCCTGCCGCCAGTTCGGGTACACGGACGATTGATGACATGAAATACCACGGGGCGCGCTCCCCTTCGATTCCCCCCTGCCGTGGCCATTTATCGCACAATGGAATCAATGGATGAATCGACCATTCACGCGGCACGCATCTCCGGGAGTGCCGCGTTGCTTGATGTGCGAAACGGGAAAAAAAAGTGACTGCGACTGAAAATTGGGAAAAGGGAGTCACTCGGCACCTGACCAGTGCTCGCTGGCATTCGCCACGCTACAACCCAGGGTTCCGATGCCATCGATGGTTACCGACACGACGTCACCGGCCGTCAAATACCGCGGCGACGGCTGTCCGTCTGGCCCTTTCCGACAATACCCCACACCCGCGGGCGTGCCGCAAAGCAGCAACGACCCTGCCTTCAGGGTGGCACCTCGCGATAACGAGTGAATGAGCGCCGGAACGTCGAAGATCATGTCCGACAGGGGCGACTCCTGCACCACCGCGTGGTTGAGTTTCGTGACAAGGACCGGCGGTGTTCGCGTTTGGGGGTCACCGTCGCGGCCGTCCAGTCGGCCACCAAGAACAAACTGGTTCCAAGAGACGCCCCTCAACGCGGAGGGGCCGACCGGGCAAAAGGTGTCAAACGACTTCGCGACGCACCATTGATTGTCCCCAATGCGGCCTTGCTGTCGCCGCGCCGTGACGTCAATGGCGCACGCGAACGCCAGCGGGAGACGGCCATCGGCGGCCTCGCTGACCGTGACATCGCGGCAGTCTTCGAGGATGAACACACCCAGTTCACCCTCGTAGTCCACCTCAGGCGTCGCACGGAGATGCGTGGGCAACCTTATTTCACTTCCCACTTGGCCTAGAAACGGTCCCTCTTTAGTCGTGGTGTCGGGCACGGGGGCAACCTGATAGAGAAGTGACGCTGGAGATTTCATTGCAAAAATCGGAGCTTTCGGCAATTCCAGACCCACCTCGCGTGCATGTGATTTGAAATTCAGCCCGGCAACGTAGATGGCGGGCACGAAGGCCGGAAGCCTACTGCTGAATGAATGCTTCATGTGAAACAACTGCGTGTGGCTGCTGCTCGACGAAGTTGGGAAAATAAAAACGAGCGAGAAAAAAAATGGTTGTGCGCATGCGGAGCAACGATGGTGCGATCGAGGTCCCTTTTTGGTCGAACAACAAGAGATACATAATAACGGTCGGCCGTTCACGAAAGAAACACATCGTCCCCCAAAAAATGTACCGAAATGATTCGCGACGACAACGTACATCTAGGCAGAGCAGCTCATGCCGCATGATAATTGCGACCCAGTTCCCGTTGCGCCGGCGAAATAAATGAGTGACGTGTGTCTGCACCCCCCCTCACCGGCAGCAGCTGCCTCGCTTCACGAGAAGGTTGCGGCTACAGACTTCCTCGTGACGTTGAGGGACGAGTTCGTGTAGGGACCGCCCTGAAACGTGTCGGTGAACTTTCCGACACGGCCGCAATACACCTGCCCACACCCATTTCCGGAGTAGTAGGCGGCCTTCATGCGGCACGTCGCTTCAGCCTGCTCGGTGGCGCCGATGCCGATCGCATGGCTCGTTTTCTTATACACCGGGTTGAACCCCTCTCGCACAGGCAAATAGTTGACGTTGCGCAACAACTTGGCCTTGGCAGCTGGGAAGATGTACGAGCGCAACGGCTCAGGCACGGACGGAAGGTCCACTTTCGAGAGCACCACTCCCGCAAGGCCCCTCAACGTCGATGCCGATGTGGTCCCGGCACTTGACCCTGCCGGTGCTGTCGAGCCATCCGCGGCGGTCGACCAAATGAGATCGTAGGGAGGGAGCAAACAGCCAGTGGGCGGCTGGAGATAAGTCACACCTTGCTCAACGGACTCCGGCTGCAACGCCATGTGGCCACGAAGGCACTCCGGCAGACACTTTCGGGCAAACACGTTCTTGACCACGCCGCGATAGCCCACCAGCCGGCCAGAGGCGGCGTCTTTCCAAACGAGGTCTAACGGGACGGAGGCCGCAAAACCTTCGCACATCTCTAACGACTGCAATCGGAGACCTGTCGATGGGACGACGGGGAGGGCATCTTCGTCGAGACGCCAGGCGCGGGTGACGATTAATTCGAAGAAGGCGTCTTTATCGATTTCGCGCCCACGGTCGACCTCCGCCGACATTTTGAGGTAGTAGTTTTGAAACTCAGCCCACGTGACTTTACCGTCGCGAGTCTTGACGTCCTCAAAGTTGTTGAGAAACATTTCGCGCACCAACGAGGCGGGCATGGAGCCACTGACTACGGCCGGATGGCGGCTCACATCGTACAGCCGCTCCATATCAGCGAGGTCGACCACGCCAGAACCATCCACGTCGAATTTCTTGAAGGCGCGTTCAACCACCACGAGCCGTCGCGGCGACAGCTTCGAAACAGAAGCAGCAGCACCCCCGGGCATCTCAGTCAAGCGTCGAAAAGATAATTATCTTTGAACAAAAAAAACACAACACAGCAAACGACAAGAATGGAACTACTCACCGCAAAAAAAAACCCCGGAGGGCGGTATGGGGGAAAGTTACTCTCTCCTATCGTTTTCATCCGATTGCGATTGTTACGCGGAAA
>ERZ1292633.3313-Hain-H41-02um-R1-3313-length-15778-cov-5_pt1 | contig 15778 bp, 14 predicted proteins | sample MGYA00564406_ERZ1292633 | MGnify/ENA primary metagenome ERZ1292633 (study PRJEB36523, sample SAMEA6512639) | groundwater metagenome | collected 2019-01-08 | study: AquaDiva: Metagenomics assemblies of 32 groundwater samples | reverse complement strand
CGCTTATGAGGGCGGTGCGGCTTCCCCCTCTCGTTCCCACCTCGTAGACCGCGTCTGCAAGAGGTTCGCGCGCGCGGCCTCCTGATAGCCGTTTATGTCAACGGAAAACTCGGCCTCCCCTCCTCGCTTTGCCGCCATCCGCTTCAGCAGGTGATTGAGCGCAAAGAGATGCGCGCCCCGGCTTCCGATGAGCAAGTGCGAGTCGGGGGTGCGCACGCGAAACTCCTCACGGCCGTCGTTTTTGATAACATCAATGCCCTCCACGGTGACGGACATGATTTTGAGGAACTCTCGGATAAGTTGTGCCACATCGTCAGAAGTCATGTTCGCGGTAACTGAATAACGGTAACTCGTAACGGTAACGGGAAACGATGGCACATAACAGGCGGCCTTGCGCGACAAGAAGCAACGCAGTCTATGTTCTTCAGTTGCTGTTACCCGTTACCGTTAATCAGTTACCTGTTACAGTTACTTGTTACTTGTTACTTTTTCTCATGCGTCAGGTGCCGCTCGCGGCTAAACTTTCGCCGCAGATACAGCTCCTGCGCCACGGTAAAAAGACTACTCGTAATAAAATAAAGCGCAACGGCGCCCGAGACCGCGTAGGCAACGAAGACCATAAAGAGCGGGAGCAGGTACTTCATCTGCAGATGCATCCCGCGGGCCAAGTCGCCCTGAAACGAGGGGGCGGCCTCCTTTGCGGGGGCGGGAGGCATGGCGAAATGTCCCTGCAGGTATTGGGCCGCTCCAGCGAGAACCGCGAGCACGACGCTCTTATCGAGCACCTTGAGCCCGAAAAAGTCCATATTCGGCTCCGGAAGCGGCGTCAAGAAGTAAAGAAGCGCCTCGTCCACTTCTGGGAGTCCGCCCTTGAAGAAGACATAGTAAAGCGCAATCACAATCGGAATCTGGATAAAGAGGGGGAGCATCGCGCCGAAGGGATTGATTTTCTTCTCGCGATAGAACTCGAGAATCGCTTTCCCTTGCGCTTGCTTGTCGCTCTTGTAGCGCTCGCGGAGACGGCTGAGCTCGGGCTCGTGCGCCTTCATCTCAAGCTGAAACTTCGTGGCCTTTTGCGAAAGGGGAAACAAGAGGAGTTTTACGAGGAGCGTCAAGAGGATGACCGCGCTCCCAACCGAGTGAGACGGAAGGAGCGCGATTAAAAAAATAAGCCCGTTGTAGAGCGGGACATAAAAAACCGTCTTTAAGAGCGCGAGCATCTTCCCATTCTAACAGAAAGACGCGTCCGCGGCCAATGCGCGGAGCTCGCGGAGAATCTCGGCGAACGAAAGAGCGGCCGCTCCGGACTTTGCGGTGACAACAAGGAGCAGGCCGCCTCGTTTTGGGAGCAGTTTTTCGAGCGCGGCATAGACGCGGCGGCGAAGCCGGTTGCGCGCCGCGGCGGTCCGCGCGGCCTTAATTGACGCGACGACCGCGGCGCGGTTTGCTCCCTCCTTGGGGCCGCGTTTGACGCGCACAAAAAAGTGAGCGAAGTGGACTGTCCGCGCCTCGCGCAGGAGCTTAAAATCAGCGGAGCGGAGACGGCGAGAGCGAGGCAACATACTGTTGCAACCATTGACTCCTAACTGTTAACTTTTAACGGGAGCGGCGATTTTGTTAAAGGTCAAAGGTGAATAGTGAAAAGTTCAAGCGGCTATTCGCTTGCGGCCTTTCGCGCGCCGTCGCGAAAGCGTCCGCCGGCCGGTAGGGGAGCGCATCCGCGCCCGAAACCCGTGCGTCCGCGCGCGTTTTTTTCGTTTTGGCCGGTAGGTGAAACTCATACTGACGCAACTAATAACTGTTAACCGTTAACTTTTAACGGAGAGTTTCGGGGTTAATGGTCAATAGTTAAAAGTCAAAAGTTGTGCACATTCTGTGCACACATTATTAACACAACGGCCTGTTTTTTACAAGTTTCCCGTTTTGAGAATGAGTATATACTATACAACTGTAACTCGTAACTGTAACTCGTAACTGAAGCATTGAAGTTTGTTTTATTGGTCGTCGTTACTCAAGTTACTTGTTCCAGTTATTCAGTTGTCGTTACTTGTTACCGTTACAAGTTACGGTTATCTGTTGCTGTTTCCTCTATGCAAACCATTCTAGACACGCGGGAGCTGTGGGAGCGGGCGCTTACGGAGATAGAGCTTTCGGTCTCAAAGGCCACCTTTGCCATGTGGTTTAAAGATACCGCCATCACCCGCGTTGAGGAAGGCGTGGTCTACCTCTTGGTTCCAAACGCCTTTGTCAAAGACTGGCTTCTCAATAAGTACCACAAACCCATCCTGCACGCGCTCCGCGCCCTCGCGGAGAGCATCCGGGCGCTTGAATATGTCGTCGCGAGGGAAGACCTGCGGAAGAAAGAGGCGCAGCCGGCGAAGAGCGCGGTTCCTTCACTCACTCCCGAACTGCCGCTCCAGGAGCACTATATCGACAAAGAGAGCAACCTAAACCCGCGCTACACCTTTGCCTCGTTCGTGGTGGGGCCGTTTAACGAGCTGGCGCACGCGGCGGCCCAGGCCATTATCAAGAGTCCGGGGATTACCTACAACCCGCTCTTTGTCTACGGCGGGACCGGGCACGGCAAAACGCACCTTCTCCAAGCGGTCGGCAATCATCTCAAAACACTCCACCACGGACAGCGGGTTTTCTATGTGACCTCGGAAAAATTCTCGCAGGATTATGTGACCTCGGTTCAGAACAACCGCGTGTCGCAGTTTAAGGAAAAGTACCGCGCTTTCGAGACGCTCATCATGGACGACATTCAGTTCCTTGCGGGCAAAGAGAAGAGTCAGGAGGAGCTCTTCCATCTCTTCAACGAACTCTACGCGCACAACCGGCAAATCATCTTCTCCTCCGACAAACACCCTAATTACATCCAAAACCTTGAGGAGCGGCTCAAATCACGCTTCGCGGCCGGTATGACGGTGGATGTGCCGGCGCCGGACCGAGAATCCCGCGTGGCGATTCTCAACACGAAGGCGCAGCTCCTCAAGTTCCCCCTTGAACGCGAGGTCGCGGAGTACATCGCCGCGGCGCTCGAGGGAAACATACGAGAAATCGAGGGGGTTCTCAACTCCATCGTGATGCAGACGCAGGTGAAGGGGCGCACCCTCTCTGTCTTGGAGGTACGCCAAATCCTCAAGAGCGCGAGCCAACCCAAAAAAGCCCTTTCCATCAAAGAGATTACCAAGGTGGTGGCTGACTTCTACAACATTGACGAGAACCACATCTACGAGAAGACGCGCCGCAAAGAGGTCGTGAAGCCCCGGCAGCTCGTCATGTATATTCTGCGCGAAGACTGCAGCGTCTCGTACCCGCTCATCGGACAGCGGCTCGGCGGACGAGACCACACGACGGTGATTCATTCCTGCGAAAAGATAAAGCACGAGCTTGTGGACAATCCCGGGTTGCTTCAGGAGATTAACCAGATTCGGGCCCTGCTTTAAGGGGCGCTCCGGCGGGCGTGAGAGGGGAGGAAAACGCGTGCGTTACGGGTGAAGAACATGTTCGCAAGAGAGGGGTTTTTAGAGCCGCGCGAGAAAACAGAGTCGCCGCCGCACGGAGTATCCACAGACGAAAAGGAACAACCGCGCGAAAAACACTACAAACAGGCGATAGTTTTCCTTTCCCCGCTATCAACACCCCTTTCTTTAATAACAGTCTTCTTTTAAGAAAAGAAGAGAGAAGCAAGGACAAGCGAAGAAGATGGGGATTGATTTATCAACGCCGCTAACGCGAGATTTGCATGAAACTAGAAGTGGTGAAAGAAAAACTACAGGCAGTGATTGGGGGGGTAGAACGCATCCCCTTAAAAAGTCCCACGCACCCTATTCTTGCGACGCTCTTCCTCTCTGCAAAACGTGGGGCGCTTTTGGCGCGGGCGACCAATCTTGAACTTGGCGTTGAGTATTCGCTTCCGGTGCGGGTTGAACGGGAGGGGGAAGCGGTGGTGCCCGCCGCTGCCTTCGCCGGTTTTATCGCCAACCTGCCGAACATAAAGAGTGTTTTTCTTGAGGCGTCTTCCGGAAAACTCACCGTGACTGCCGGAGGAGCGCGCGCAACCTTTACCACACTCGCCGCTGACGACTTTCCTACGATTCCCAAAGCAGAAGGGGTCTCGTTCTCGCTTTCCTCGGAGCTTTTTGCGCAGGGGTTTCGCTCGGTGCACTATGCCGCGGCGCTGGGAAATCTGAAGCCAGAGCTCTCCAGCGTGTATCTCTTCCACGAAGGCGATGAGCTGATGTTCGTGGCGACTGACTCCTTTCGCCTTGCGGAGAAGCGCGCTCTTCTCAAAAAACCGCCCGCCTTTCCTCCGGTGCTCGTCCCGGTCAAGAATGTTGCCGAAATTATCAGACTCCTTGACCGCGAGGATGGCGAGGTGCGCGTCTTTGTGGGAAAGGGATGCCTCTCGCTCCAGGGCGAGCGGCTCTCCCTCACCACGCGCCTGGTTGAGGGAGCATACCCGGACTACCAACAGATTATTCCCAAAGAGTTTGCCGCCGAAGCAGTCGCGCTGCGCGAGGAAGCGCTCTCCGCGCTTCGGCTCGTCACGCCGTTTTCGGATAGATTCAACCAGATGCGGATGCACCTTGAGCCGAAGAATAAGCGGTTTGAGTTTTCAGTTCGAAACGGCGAAGTGGGAGAGAGCGTCGTCGCGCTCGCTGCGGCGCTCTCCGGAGAGGAGCTCGGAAGCAATTTCAACTACCGCTACATTTCCGACTGCCTCTCGGCACTTCGCGCCGACAGCGTCTCGTTCTCATGGAGCGGCGAAAATCGGCCGCTCCTCATTCGCGGCGTCGGCGACCGCTCCTTCCGCTACCTCGTGATGCCGATGAATCGCTAAAGAAACTGTAACAAGTAACTGTAACTGAATAACAAATGTTGTAGGACTTACGCGTTTGACCCCATTTCACTGCTTTTCCCTTCTGTCATTCCAGCGAAAGCTGGAATCCAGGGCTTGATGCCGTACTCTGGATTCCAATTTTCATTGGAATGACACCAAACGCGTAAGTCCTAAGTTGGTTATTTGTTACCCGTTACCGTTACAGATTAGCGTTATTCAGTCACCGTTACGGTTATCCGCGCTTCCCCGCTGTTCTCCACCGTATCATAGGCAACCGCCTTGAGTTCGTGGACGCCCGCGTCCGCGCCCGCCTCTTCGGGAGAAAACCGAAACTCCCACGGGGGCTTGGTCGCGGAGCCGAGGAAGATGTTATCCAGAAAGAAGTTGATTTTGGCCGCCGCAAAACGGCCGGTTGCGGATGCGCGGACCAAGAGCGCGCTCGCGCGAGGAACCGTCGCTCCTTCTTTCGGGGCGAGCACCTCCACCTTCGGCGCGAACTCCGGACGGTGCAGGTCGTCTTCCTCGCTCGGGATGATTGTCTCGGGTTCGTCCGTCAGACGATTCTCCTCGGCCCACTTCCGCACCGCGTACTCCCATCGCGGAAATTGCGGGTCGCTCTCCGGGGGCGCGGAGCGCGGAAGGGTCGGCGCGTCCCGGTCAATGGAGTAGAGAATGGAGTGGAGCGAACGCACCGCGCGCTCTTCGCGCAGCGTCAGCGGGGTAAAGGCGGTCGCCCGTTTCCCCGAGAGCCTGTCCACCACATAGGTTTTCTGTCCCTGCCAGATGCCCCGGAGCGCCGGCGGCAGCGCGTCTCTCTCCCGCTCCGGCGGTTTCCGAAAGCGCTCGGGCTCTGTTTCCTTAAGCGCTTCCTTCATAAAGGCGTGCCAGAGCGGCGCCACGATGAAGGCGGCCACTTTTTTCTGCATCGGACGGTTGTCGTTGTTTCCGGCCCACGCCCCGACAGCGAGCGAGGGAGTGTACCCGACAATCCACGCGTCGCGGAAGTCGTTGGTCGTCCCGGTCTTTGCGGCCACCTCGCGGCCCGGGAAGTGAAGGGGGGAGACGAGAGAAAACGCCGGCGCCCGCGCCCGATTGTCCGAGAGGATGTCGTTTATAGTCTCTGCCGCTTCCTCGGAGAGCACGGGCTCGCCGCGGGGGACGAGTTCCTCAAGCGTCTCCCCTCCGCGCCCCGCCACGCGCAAAATCCCCGTCGGAGCGTGCCGCACCCCGTCTGCTGCAAAGACGCCGTACGCGCTCGTGAGCTCCAAGAGCTTCACCTCGCCGCCGCCAAGGACGAGGGTCAGCCCATAGCGGTCTGGTTCGGTGAGCGTCGTGAGACCCATGTCTTTCGCGAGACGAAGCGACTCTTTGAGCCCCGCGAGGTAGAGGGTCTTGACCGACGGGACATTGATGGACTGCGCCAGCGCGTCGCGAAGACTCACGGGTCCGCGATACTTCTCGTCATAGTTTCCCGGCCTATAGCATTTATCGGCCTTCTCCGGAAGGATTGGGGTCCCGTCGGGGTTGCACTCGGTTGAAAACTCCGTCTGAAGGTCAAAGAGGACGGTCTCCGGCGTGAGTCCCTTCCGGAATGCCGCGGCGTAGACAAAGGGTTTGAAGGCCGAGCCCGGCTGGCGGGAAGCGAGCGCCGCGTTGAAGTTGCCGTCAATCTCCTTGTCAAAGTAGTCGCGGGAGCCGACCATGGCGAGAATCTCTCCGCTCTGCGGGTCAAGCGCGACGAGCGCCGCGTTCTCCGCGTCAAAAGTCTTCTTGTTCTCAAGGGCGTACTGCTTGACCGTCTCTTCCGCTTTTTGCTGAAGCGGGTAGTGAAGCGTCGTCGTCACGGTGAGTCCACCTTCTTCCAACCTGTCGCGCCCGTATTTCTCCTCAAGGTACTGTCGGATGAAAAAGACAAAGTGCGGGGCGAGGATGCCGGTTCCCGCGTACGGTTGAAACGAGACGCGTTCCCGCTTCGCCGCCTGAAATTCCTCCGAGGTCACGAATCCGCTCTCTCGCATCCGCTCAAGGACCAAGTCCTTTCGCTCTTCAAGCTTGTCCCGATTGTTGCCGTAGGGCGAGAAAAAGGTCGGGGCGTTGGGAAGCGCCGCCAGATACGCTGACTCGGCGACTGTCAGGTCCCGAGCGCTTTTGTCGAAGAAGACCTGCGCCGCTTCCTCGGCTCCGTAGACCTCTCCGCCGTAGGGCGCCTCGTTGAGATAGAGCCCGAGAATCTCCTCTTTTGCGAGCGTCTCTTCGAGCTTCCATGCGAGCACCCACTCCTTGAGCTTGCGGGAGACTTTTTTCTCGGAGGTGAGCAGCGAGTTTTTTACCACCTGCTGGGTAATCGTGGAGCCGCCTTGTGAAAACCCTCCGGAGACGAGGTTTACCAACATCGCGCGCAGTATGGCTTTGGGGCGGACGCCGCGGTGCTCCCAGAAAGTGTCGTCCTCAATCGCCACGGTGGCATTTTTAAGGTGGCGCGAAATCTCGGCGACCGGAATAACGCGCCGCTGTTCCCCCCGGTGAAAGTCGTAGAGGAGCACTTCGCCGGTGCGGTCGTAGAGTTTCGTTGATTCCCGCACCTTGCGCGCGCCGAGGCTCGCGAGGTCAGGCACTTTCCAGGTTGACACGACAAGAAGCGCCATGCCACCGGAGAAGAATCCCAGAGAAAGAGCGAGAAGCACGAATCCGCGCAGGAGCCGTCGGCGTTTGGTTTGGCGTGACATGGAGTGATGGTATCACAGCAACTTAAAATCTTTAACCCTTAACACTCCGCCTCTGTCATTCCCGCGAATCCGCCGTCTGGCGGAGGGAATCCAGACAACGGGATTCTTCCCGTTAAGGATGAAGGACTAAGGATTCTATGCTACGCTTACTGCATGTCATTTTTCAAGAAAGCGCCGGCAGTCAGCGCCGACTCCGCCAAAATCCGCGAGTTGCTTACTCGCGGCGTGGAGCGCGTCTACCCGAGCGCGGCGGCTTTGGAGAAGGAGCTCAAAAGCGGCCGGCGACTCTCGCTTTACTTAGGCATAGACCCCACGGGACCCTCACTTCATCTCGGCCATGTCATTCCACTCCTTAAGCTCCGGCAGTTTCAGGAACTGGGGCACAAGGTGATTTTGCTTATTGGTGATTTCACGGCGACTATTGGCGACCCGACTGATAAGCTGGCTCCGCGCATCGCGCTAAGCGCAGCTCAAGTTGCGAACAATGCACGGGAATACAAACGACAAGCCGCGCGCATGTTGTCGTTTGGCGGAGACAATCCTGCCGCAATGCGCCGGAATTCCGAGTGGCTGAACGCACTGCCGATGACGGAAATGTTCGCGCTGTTCTCACACGTGACCTATTCGCAAATCATCAAGCGGGACATGTTTCAGGAACGCATCAGTCAGGGGAGGGACTTGAATGCAAGCGAGCTTTTGTATCCCGCACTGCAAGGGTATGACAGCGTTGCAATGGATGTTGATGCCGAAGTCGGCGGAAACGACCAAACATTCAATATGCTGATGGGGCGAGACCTTCTGAAGAAACTGCGCAGAAAAGAAAAATTCGTGGTCGCGATGAAGCTCCTCACTGACGGCGCTGGGGCAAAAATGGGGAAGACCGAAGGGAACATGGTCGCGTTCTCGGACGCGCCTTCCGATGCGTTCGGAAAAATCATGAGCTGGCCGGACTCCATGATTCTTTCCGGATTTGAACTCTGCACGACCGTGCCAACCTCCGAGATTGAGGAGGTGCAGCGCAAGCTCACTGGCGGAACAAATCCGAAAGACCTCAAACTTGAACTTGCCGAAAAAATTGTTTCGCTCCTTCAGGGTGATATTGAGGCCAAGAAAGCGCGAGCTCAATTCAACGCCGCCTTTTCCGAGGGGAAACCGGAAGAGTTTGTCGATGTTTCAGGAGCTGGCATCGCGCTCTCTCTCATAGAGCGGGGCGTCGTCGAATCAAAATCCGAACTGCGCCGCCTCATCTCCGAAGGTGCGATTACTAACCTTGATACCGGCGAAAAAATAGGGGAAGAATTTCTCACGACCGCTTTGGCCGGAAAGTACCGCATCGGCAAACATCGTTTCATCGAAATAAAATAGAAAGCCGCCCGAGAGGGCGGCTTTGCTTTGTCTGCGTCATTCTGCGTCCAGTCTGCGTCTGTCTGCGCTTGCTAGAGATTGTCCACATCATCAAAGGAGTCCTCCACCATGTCCGGGTCAATTTCTTTTTCCTCTCCGTCACCGCCATCCGCTCCATCTGAGGCCGGTCCCGGAGTTGCCGTGTCTTCGTCCATATCATTTAAAATTTAACATGGTAAATGACTGACACTGAACATTTGTATCAAATCCATTTCTCTTTGCAACGGGGCCGCCTGTGGATATCCGAACTTTACGGTAACTGGCAACGGTAACGGAATAACGGTAACGGAGGCAAAGACGGTTACTTGTTGCGAGTTACCCGTTACCGCTATTCAGTTTGCGCATCGCAAGATGCGTTAGACCAATTGCAATTGCGTCATACTCGTCATCAAGTCTTATTCTCCCTTTCCTAAAGGGTGAAAAGCGAATACTTGGAGCTTCGCAAGACCTTGAGCATCTGGCTTCGGATGCGAAAGGTGTACCGCTTCTGTAAGAAGCACGCGCCGTCTGCGGCGGGAGGGATTTCTTGGCGGGAAGGGCGACAAGCTTCTTCACCATCTCCGTTACCTGCCGCTTGTCGCTTTTGCCATAGCCGGTTACGGCAATCTTAACCTCTAGCGGCGTGTATTCATGTACGGTCAATCCCGCCCGCGCCGCCTCGTACAGGCAAACGCCGCGCGCTTCCGAAACCCGCATCGCGGTTTTTTGATTGGAGAAGAGGAAGAGCGATTCAATTGCAAGCGCGGCCGGTTTCCATGCCGCTATCGCCTTTTGCACCTCGTTTCCAATCTGCGCGAGCCGCTCCGCATGGGCAAGTGTTTTTTGCGTTTGTATGCACGCGGAATAGAGCAGCAGCTCTCGTTTTGAGTCCCCCTTAATCCCCCCTAGTAAGGGGGGCTGCCTTGGGGGGGTGTGACTGGGGGCTACCTTGGGGGGTTGTCTCTCCAGTACGGCAACACCGAGCCGTTCGTACCCAGGGTCAATCGCGATGATTCTCATAACACGGCACTCATTACAAATTAAATCGAATGACACGAATGAGCTCTTCATTAGTGGCATTCGCTCCCATTCGTGTATTGGTGTCGAGTTATTCGGCGTTGGTGACGACTTCGTGCACTTCCTCATTCGCCTCAAGCGCATCCACCAGCTTGTCGAGCTTTTCCAAATCAGCGTCTTCAAGCGGTACCGTCGTCATTGCCCTCCACCTTTCTCCATTCGCGTCATTCGCTCCCATTCGTGTATTAGTGTCGAGTTTCTCAAACGCCCACGCCGCCGCCCCGGGCCCCGCAAGGTTTCCCCCGTTCTCCGAGAGAACATGCTTAATCTCTTGCGATGTCTTGTTTCGGCTGGCCGTAAGCGCCTCTATGATGAGCGCAACTCCGCCCGGCCCGTATGCTTCGTAGGTAACGCGTTCAAGCGCCGCTCCTTTTTCTGCTGCACGCTTGATGGCCCGTTCAATGTTTTCGCTCGGCATATTCTCCTTCCGCGCTCGCTCAATCGCCGCGCGGAGCGCGGGCGCGTCTCGGTTACCCTTCGTTGCCCGCGCTTCGTTCGCAATCAATTTTGCGTACTTTGAAAACACCCGCGCCTTCGCCGCATCGGTCTTGGCCTTCCGCTCTTTTATCTGCTTCCATTTGGAATGTCCAGCCATAGCGCGAAGATTATTTCCCAAGCAAGCGCAAAAAATCTACTTCTCCCAAACGCGCGTCTCGGAGGATTTTTCGGAGAAGCCCCCTCCCAATAGTAGGGTGGTTTGGAACCGATACTGGCGGTCTCATCGGATGCGTGAGACGAATATGGCTCCCTCGCTGCCGAGCAACAAAGTATCCGGCGCGAAGCAGTGCTCGGACGATGACGCGCGCAGAAAGAAGAGGAAGTATCGCCATGGCTACACACTCACTGTATGGATACTCACTTCACGCGCCATGTGTCGGCGCGGCGCGCTTTTCTCCTCCATACACAAGGCAATTACCTCGCGAATGTTCTTGAGTGCGGCATTGAGCGTCTTTCCTTGCGTGTAACATCCCTGAAAAGCGGCACATTCGGCGACATAAAAACCGTCTTCGTCTTTAGTGACGACCACGGGAAACTGTCCGACTGTTTTATGTGATTCTCGTTTCTTCATAGGAACACTATAGCAGAAACGGGCCCTATCGGCAAAAGGCCCATCGCTTCCTTTTCGCCCCCGCTTGCCTATAATGGTCTCATGCAAAAAGACGAGGCAAAGAAGGCAATAGAGCAACTTCTGCGGGAGTACAGCGAAGTAAAGGCGGCGGGCACGCTCAAAAAGTATTCGGAGGTGGACACGGAAAAGCAATTTATTCTCCCCCTCTTCTACGCGCTCGGGTGGGACATCACTCGGCGGGACGAGGTATCTGCGCGAGACCATGTTAAAGGAGCCGGCCAATCTGACTACAATTTCAAAATAAACGGAGTTACGCAGTTCTACCTTGAAGCCAAGAAGTTAAGCGCCGATTTGGATGACGAAGAACACGCAAAGCAGGCAATAAATTATTCGTGGAACAAAGCAATCACCTATGCGGTGCTGACAGATTTCGAGGGGCTAAAAGTATTCAATGCCCAACGAATTGAAAAGACGGCCTTGATGGACAAGCTTATTTTCGAGCTGAAATACACAGAGTATCTGGCAGATTTTGACCTGCTTCAGCTTCTTTCCAAAGGGTCTTTCAAGGAAAATTTGTTGAGCGCATACGCTGAAAAGCACGGTAAGAAAGAAAAATCAATTCAGGTTGAAACCGTTACGAAGCGATTTAACGAAGATATTCGGTGGGCAAGGAAAAAGCTTACCGAATCCTTTTCAGTCTGCAATAGCGAAAAGAACCTTTCACAAGACCAGCTTGACGAAGGCGTGCAAAAACTTCTTGATCGCCTCATTTTTCTCCGGGTAGCCGAAGATCGCGGCGTTGAGCCGGATACGCTTCTAGGACTCTTGCGCGAGGCAAAACGGAGCAAAGAAGAAAATGAGCATAACCCGTTCAAAGCGATGGTTGTTAAGTTTAAGGAGCTAGATAAAGTCTACAATTCCAATCTATTCTCCCCGCATGAGTTTGAGGCATGGAAGTTGTGGGACGGCTCGCTTGATGAGGTGGTAAACATGCTCTATGGGCGTAGCGGCCATTATACCTACAACTTTAGAGATATGTCTGCCGATGTGTTGGGGAGCGTCTATGAAAATTACTTAGGACATAAGCTCGCATCTGCGGAGGCAAAGAAAAACCTGTTCGGAGAGGGGAAGGGGGAAGTGGTTGTCAACAAAGACGCGCGAAAGCGCAAGGAACAAGGAATCTATTATACTCCGCCCTTCGTCGTTGATTATATTGTCCGACATGCGCTCCGGCCTGCTTTGGAGACATGCAAAAGCATATCTGACCTCCGCAAAATTAAGGTGCTTGATCCTGCCTGCGGGTCCGGTTCGTTTTTGACCAAGGCGCTGGAAGCTATCGCCGAACAGTATGAAGCCTACTCAAATGATAGCTATGTGCTGCGCCGGATTTTGAGTGAAAACATCTTTGGCGTTGACCTTGACCCGCAGGCGGTGGAGATTGCGCAGCTGAATCTCCTTATCAACGCGCTTGATAAGCGGGACACCCTGCCATTTTTGGATAAGAACATAAAAAGGGGCAACTCGCTTATCTCTGGCACGGATGAGGAACTGAAAAAGCGATTTGGAAAGAACTGGCGGGACAAGCATGCATTCAACTGGAAAGAAGAGTTTCCCGAAGTATTCAAACAGGGTGGTTTTGATGTGATTATCGGCAATCCGCCATATATTTTTGCGCGAGGCGGCAATTTTGATGAATCTGAAAAGGAATACTATGCAGAAAACTATAAGCAACTTCAGCAGTATCAACTAAACACATTTCTCCTATTCATAGAGCGTAGCTACGAACTGCTCAAAGAAGGCGGCTCATTCGGATTTATCGTTCCAAACAATTGGCTCACCATAAACTCATTTTCAAAGCTAAGGGAGTTCCTGCTTAAAAATACGGCTGATTTGAAGATTATTAATGCGGTTGAGAGCGTCTTTGATCAAGCGAGTGTTGACACTTGCCTCTTACTTTTCAAGAAGTCAAAACCGACTACTGTTGAAGTCGGAGAACTGCGAATTGGTGAAAGTTCGATTTTGTCCAAGCACAAACCTGAAGATTTTTTCAAAAATGAATTTGTAATAAGCTTGTCACAAGCAGGAAACAATCGGAGTACACCTGCATTCAAAAATACTATTCCTCTAGGTGAGATTGCAGATGTGAAATCTGGTTTAAAAGCTTATGAAGTCGGTACTGGGGAACCTCCGCAGACAAAAGAAATGAAAGACAACCGCGTTTACCATTCGGACAAGAAAGCAGGTAATGGGTGGATAAAATATCTTGATGGCGTTGATGTTGGACGGTATTTTTTGGGTTGGTCGGGTGAGTACATACAGTATGGCGATAACTTGGCCGCGCGTCGGAAACCTGAACTCTTTGCGAATGAGCGAATTTTAGTACGTCAAATTCCATCCAACCCGCCCTACTGCATTAATGCGGTATACACGGAGGAACATTATGTCAATGATCTAAACAGTAATAACATTCTCAATCCAAAAGGGGAGTACAGTCTCTGTTATATTCTCGGCATCATCAATTCAAAGCTTCTGTCGAGCTGGTTCATCGCGGCGTTCGATAAGTTGCAAAGAAAAATCTTTCCGCAGTTTAAAGTCAACGAACTCGCAAGATTCCCGATTTGCAGAGCGACCAAAAAACAGCAAAAACCCATTGTCGCTTTGGTGGACAAAATGCTCTTGCTTCAAAAAGAACTCCGCGAAGCGCCGGAGCATTCCGAAAAATGGAAACGAGTCAAATCGGACATCGAAAAAACCGACCTCAAAATTGACGAGGAGGTATACAAACTTTACGGGCTTACGCGTGAAGAGGTTAAAGTTATTGAGTCAAGCATAGAGAAGGGGGGGGCTTAAAGTTTTTTAATCACACTCTCGAATTCTTCCTCCGAGACACCCAAATAGTAGGGAGCTTTTTTAAAATCTCTGGGGTAAATACGCTTTTTCTTGCTGTGTTCAAAATGAATCACCCAAATGGCGCAGGGTTCTGTATCAGATTCTTTTTGAAAGAGGCGGAAGCCATGCTTAGACCCTCCGCCCGAATAGTCCTCGAACTTTTCAAATCGACTGCTGGAGCAAATATGAATCGCCTTGATGTACTCATTAAGGCCGTACGGTGTAGGTTTCAGCATGGTAGCTCTCCTTGTCGATGATACCCTTCTGGTCTACAGCGTCTTTTACGACAACAGAAAACATTTCACGGTCTTCTACATCCCCCAATGTTTGGTGCACGAGATGCGGCGGAAACCCGTATTTTTTTAATTCTTTTCGATATACCTCAACAAGTTCTTTGAGCAATTCAAGCGTTTTTGCCTTGGATTTCGCTTGCGAAGTTACTCCGTAGGGATGCGCGAATCCTTTCCAGTAACCTTCTTCTGATTTGTAAACGACCAAAATAGCAGAAAAGTCAACAGCTTTTCTGCCGCTCGCAGCAGCCCTTTTTGTCATACCAAATGCAGTGAGGGTGTTCATAGACCTTTAGTATATCAAGTCATTTGTATAACCGCAGTAGGATAACCGAATGCTTAATATACACATAGACGCGCCAAAGTCAATTAGGCTACACAACAGACCTCTTGGCAAGATTCTACCTACATCAATGTCTGGCGAAACCCTTGTAGATGCTCAAAAGCCTTCGGCGTTACGCGGCGGCCGCGCGGGGTGCGCTCAAGGAGCCCAAGCTGGATGAGGTAGGGCTCGTGCACTTCCTCAATCGTGGCTTCTTCTTCCGAGAGCGCGGCGCCCAAGGTGTTTAACCCGACCGGCCCGCCGCCGAATTTTTCTATAAGGACAGTGAGGAGAGAGCGGTCGGAGGGATGGAGACCAAGCTCGTCAACGCCGAGGAGCTTCAGCGCATCCATGACCGATTCTTTTGAAAGGAGAGTTTTTCGCACTTGAGCGTAGTCCCTCGCGCGCTTCAAGAGATAGTTTGCGGTGCGGGGAGTGAAGCGGCTCCGGAGCGCAATCTCGCGGAGCGCGCCGCTCTGTGCCGCGACGCCAAGGATTTTTGCGGAACGGCGGAGTATTTTTTCAATCTCGTCTTCTGTATAGTACTCAAGCCGAAAGGTGCCGCCTGAAAAACGCGAGCGAAGCGGAGCAGAGAGGAGCGCGATGCGCGTCGTGGCCGCAATGAGCGTAAAGGGCGGGAGGTCAAGTTGCACGGTGCGCGCAGAGGGACCTTTGCCAATGATGATATCAAGCCGCCCGGACTCCATGGCGGGGTAGAGAATCTCCTCTACCTGTCTTCCCAGCCGGTGTACCTCGTCAATAAAAAGAATGTCTCCCGCGCCAAGGTTCGTCAGCACCGAGGCGAGGTCTCCCACGCGCTCAATCGCGGGACCCGAGGTGATTTTTATCTGCGCCGCGAGTTCCTTTGCAATGAGATGCGCGAGGGTGGTCTTGCCAAGCCCCGGCGGCCCGTAGAAAAGAAGGTGTTCGGGCGCGTGCTTTCTCTCCTGCGCCGCCGTCAAGAGAATTCGCAGGTTTTCTTTGATTGGCTCCTGTCCGATGTACTCGTCAAAGCGGGACGGGCGAAGCGTCTGGTCGAGGAAGACGTCACCTGTGTCCTCGGGAACGGTTTTAGTATCGGGATTGTCGGGGGTTTTCTTCCGCATAGCCCTAGTGTATCGCATTTTCGCGGGGAGGGGGATTGACCCCGCAGTAGAAATCTGCGTTGCATGAAAT
>ERZ1292633.3312-Hain-H41-02um-R1-3312-length-15778-cov-11_pt1 | contig 15778 bp, 15 predicted proteins | sample MGYA00564406_ERZ1292633 | MGnify/ENA primary metagenome ERZ1292633 (study PRJEB36523, sample SAMEA6512639) | groundwater metagenome | collected 2019-01-08 | study: AquaDiva: Metagenomics assemblies of 32 groundwater samples | reverse complement strand
ATTGCCAGAATCATGCCAGAATGTAACTGATTGATTTATAAGTAATTGTTAGATGAAGATATAATACAAAATTGTATGTAGCATACAGTTTTGTATGTTTTTGGGGACTTAGGGTTTTTAATAAGGTGAGATATTATCGGACTGCGGTGGATGTGTTATTCTTTCAGCGTGGAGATTCCTACAAAAACTATTTGTTTATTTCATAAAATTATAACTCCCTTCGAGACAGATACAACAAGATGAAGCCTAATATTAGTTTGAGAGTAGATAGAGTAGATAAAGTAGATAAGGATTGCTATCCCGCCGGCAATAGATCACCTTCTTCATTGTATTCAAGTGGACGGAAAGTTCCTATCTGCTCACAATTAGTGGCTGCCTTTAACGCCATCGGAGTTAACCACAGCTCTTCTAAATGAAGAGTATTGCGTATGCGTACTGCCGAAATCGGAACTTCAGGTGGCAGTTTAAGGCTCTCCAGTGCCCATGCAATTGCCTCTCGGTCATTAGCAAGGAAGGGGGGGCAGAAGGCACGATCCCAGAATCCAGTGGTGCGGACATTTGTAAGTGTTGTCTTCCAGTCTATTTTTTTTACAAGCTTTTGGGTTGTAAAATCCGCAAGCCCGATACCATTGGCATTGCCTCCCGATGTATCTGAGAGGTTCAACACAACAATGCGTTTTAAGCGGGGGTAATCGGGTTCAGGGAGTCCCTTAGCTTTCCATCTGCCAATCACATTTGTATCCATACCTGTACCACTGTAATTTTTACCCATTTCCTCCACAATCAACAGGTCCAGTTCCCGAACCGGCAGGCAAGGCAACAGGCTGACTGCCATCTCCAGCAATTTTCGTTCCCTCTCTTCCATCTCTTCAGGCAACATACATTCTATATGGGCAGTTTCTTCATAACCGTTCTCTACTATCGCCAGTCCACCTATCACCGGAAGTCTTTTGATTGCCAGTCTCCCCATCTCGCTCATAGCCTTATACATACCTGACGGGCCAAGCCTGTGCACCTGTGTTGCGCCGGGCACCTTCCCGAGCCCTACGGTGAGCATCTTGAATAAACCGCTTGCCAGCAGAGACCTGAAGGCAGTGTGGGGTTTGATCCGATTTACTACCAATATCGCATCCGCCATTGCTGCCTCAGCGTCTACATAGAGGATATGTCCGCTTTCAGTGACCCCTGCTTCTACCGCCTTTGAAGTGATTCTGAGGGGTGCGCCAACTGCATCAGATGTGATGCCGAGATGTCGCAGGACGGCTTCCTGTCCAGCCACTGTGCCGCCGCCATGGCTCCCCATTGCTGAGACGATAAAGGGTTCCGCTCCCATATCCCTGAGGGTCTTTACCACTGTTCGCAAGATAGCGGCAATACCATTTATGCCGCGGCTGCCGGCAGTTATGGCCACAGACATGCCAGGGCGCACCACATTCTTTAACCGTTGCATCTGGCGGATTATTTCTAAAGGCAGATCTTCAACGTGTGGTCTGGCAAAATGCTGCCTGACCTGAGCCATTATGAGTCTTTTCATCACTTTAACTCTCAAACACTTATTATAACCCTATTTTATTTAACTTATTTTGCAGGTAACAATTTTTCTTCCTCTAAGAGCTTCTTTATCTCTTCCTGCCTCTTGTTCACGTATCTTGTGGTTTCAGCCATGTTCATAGGATTGGGCACAAACCCAGCCTCAATGAGCTTGGCTTGAATTTCCTTATTTTTCACTACTTCAAAAATTATCCTGTCCAGCTTCTCCGCTATATCTTTTGGAAGCCCCTTTGGCGCCAGGATACCACGGTCTATTCTGGGATAGAATTTAAGTCCTGTCTCTGCAAAGGTGGGCACATCGGGAAGCTGCTTCATCCTATTTTCTGTGCCAATTGCAAGAGGTATTACACCAGCCGGCATCATCTCCACCAGTGCCGTGGAATTACCAAAAATGGCATCTACATGCCCACCCATGATCGCAGGCTTCTGAGCACCAGTCCCTGTAAATGGTATATAGGTAAATTTTGTACCTGTCAACTTCATAAACTGGATCGCAGCAAGGTGATGACCTGAGTGTTTTCCAACACCTCCGATAGTGACTTTATTGGGATTAGCCTTGACATAGTCGATAAATTCTTTAAGTGTCTCGGCAGGAAAACCCTTTTTTACCGCTAATCCAATAGGGGTATATTCAATCATTGTCAGATAGGTGAAATCCTGGGTAGTAAATTTAGCATCCTTCAGAAACCAAGGTTGAAGAATTATATGTGGGATATTAAATCCAGCGAGGGTATAGCCATCAGGTTTTGCTGCTGCCATAAAGGACCATGCGAGGGCGCCACCTGCTGCAGGCTTGTATTCAGGGAGCCAGCGCACACTTGATGCCTTTTCAAGGTAATTCTGCATTACGCGAAATTCTATGTCTGTTTCGCCACCAGGGTTGAAAGGTATCACATAGGTTATCTCCTTTTCGGGATAATCAGGCCCTGCGCCATAGGCAATGCCGAAAAGGGCAACCAGCAGACATATAACCACACCAAAGAATCTTTTTGCCTTCATTATAACCTCCTCATAACCTCCTCTTGCACGGGAGTCAAAAATTTTTAATAAGTCTTTGTCCACCAGGAACCTTTCTCTATTTAGAGTCAGAGATTAATTTTTCTTCTTCAATGAGCCTTTTAAGTTCAACGCTAAGGTCATTAACATATTTTGTAAGAGCAGCCCTTTTCATGACCTTCGGTACAAATCCCAACTGGGCAAGCTTAGATTGAACCTCCTTATTGCTTACAATCTCAAAAAGTGTCTTCTCCAATTTATCAGTCACTTCCGTTGAAAGATCTTTTGGAGCGAAAAAACCACGATCAATGCGAGGATAGAACTTGAAGCCCAGTTCAGCAAAGGTTGGGACATCAGAGAGCTGTTCCATCCTTGTCTCGCTGCCTATTGCGAGGGGTATTACTCCTGCAGGTCTTGTCTCTACCATGGCTGTAGAATTTGTCATCACCGCATCAACATGTCCACCCATGATTGCAGTCTTTTGAGGTGCAGTCCCCGTGAAAGGCACCACGATAAGCTTTGTCCCTGTCAGTTTCATGAACTGTAGTGTCGCAAGATGATGGCCTGAATGCTTTCCTACCACTCCCACAGTGACCTTATTAGGGTTAGCCTTAGCATACTCAATGAATTCTTTCAGTGTCTTAGCCGGGAAATCCTTCTTTACTGCCAGACCAATAGGGGTATATGCAAGCATATTCAGATATGTGAAATCATCAGGGGTAAATTTTGTATCCTTTATAAACCATGGTTGAAGAATAACATGGGGCAGACTGAATCCTCCAATGGTGTAACCATCGGGTTTTGCGGCGGCCAAGAATGACCATGCTACAGCCCCACCTGCTGCAGGTTTGTACTCAGGGATAATCCTTACACCCAATGCCTTTTCAAGATGAGGTTGTACCATGCGGAAATACATGTCCACCTCACCACCTGGATTAAAGGGGTTTATAAAGGTGATTTCCTTCTGGGGGTAATCCGCACCGAATGTAATCCCAGAAGAAAATATAACCAACAAACATAGAGCTACACATAACAATCTTTGTGCCTTCATTTTAGTTCCTCCTCTGTTTCCTGAACCTGTCAGGAAAAGGTTTAAGGTTGATTGTATCAATATCAGCCCGAGATGCGTTATGCTTTCATACTACCTCCTTTCGGGCATAAAGGGGCTTTGCCCCCTTATGAAATCCCTTTTTGTTATTAATTTGGTTTATATTTTTTGACATAGCCTACTCCTTTTCTTCCTCGATCACTTCTCTTAGTTTTGCCCTCCGTTTTTGAATACCCGGAATCATCGCAGCAATGATGAGCAATGTTGAAACTACAATAAAGACTGCCGAAATAGGTTGCTTCAGAAATACAAGGGGGTCTCCATGAGAAATAAGTAGAGATAACCGTAAGTTGCTTTCCATCATGGGTCCCAGAACGAGAGCGAGTATCAGCGGCGCCATCTCGAACTTGAATTTCCTCATAAAGTACCCCAAGACACCGAATCCAATCATAAGCCATACTTCAAGCTGGCTGAAGTTCAGGCTATAAACACCAACCAGACAGAAGACAAGGATCAGAGGGAAGAGGATAGGGTATGGAACCTTTAACACCTGAACCCAGAGGGGGATCAAAGGGAGATTGAGGACAAGGAGCATCGCATTACCAACATACATGCTGGCGATAGTCGCCCAGAATACATCAGGATATTTGAAAATGAACATCGGACCTGGCTGAAGACCGTGAATCATAAAGGCACCTAATAGAACAGCGATAACCGAATTAGCAGGAATACCTAGAGTGAAGAGGGGAATCATTGCTCCGCTTGTTGCTGCATTATTTGCTGCCTCCGGGCCGGCTACACCAACGATATGGCCGGTGCCAAATTTCTTCGGGGTCTTTGAGATCCTCTTTTCAAGCGCATAGGAACTGTAAGTGGAGATTACAGGCGCAGGTCCCGGAAGGACCCCAATGAAGAAGCCGAGAAATGTTCCCCGGATTATGGGCCAGAAGGACTCTTTAAAGTCCTTTAGCGTGGGGAGGAGATTCTTTACCTTCTCTGTGACCAGAGTCTTGACCATGACCTTCTCAACATTTATCAATATCTCTGCAACGCCGAAAAGCCCCATTACTGCAGGGATAAAGCCAATCCCGTCAGCCAGTTCCAGAACACCAAAGGTAAGCCTCTGGGTGCCTGAAATGGTGTCCATCCCTATGGTTCCCAGTAACAAGCCGAACACCGCTGTCATCATGTCTTTAAAAACAGAGCCGCGAGACATGTAGATGATAATCACTATTCCCATGAGCATCAGACTGAAGTATTGAGGAGGACCAAAGGCAAGGGCAAACTTTGCCATGGGCGGTGCTACCAGCATTATCCCCAGGACGCCTATTGTCCCGGCGATGAATGACCCAATAGCAGCGATACCGAGGGCGGGTCCAGCCCTGCCCTTCTTTGCCATCTCGTGGCCGTCAATACAGGTTATGACCGAGCCAGCCTCTCCAGGGATATTGAGAAGGATAGAGGTTGTAGAGCCGCCATACATCGCCCCATAATAAATCCCTGTCAGCATGATGATGGTAGAGACCGGAGGGATATTAAAGCTTATAGGCAGGAGCAGGGCAATGGCTGCAGTGGGACCAAGTCCGGGAAGAACACCTACCAGCGTCCCCATAAGGACCCCTAAGAAACAAAATAGGAGATTCATGGGTTGAAGCGCAATCTGTAAACCCTGAATCATTAAGTCAAAAGCATCCATAAATCACCTTCTCCTTTTAAAAGCCCAAAAATCCTCTTGGAAATTGTATTTCCAGAAGGTTAGTAAATAAGAGTTTTACGCCTAACGCTGAAAGTGCCGCAACAATAAATGTTCTCACCCAACTCTGTGGAAAAATAACCTTTACGAGAACCCCGACAAATACAAAGGTGACCAGCATAAGTCCCAAAGGCTTGAGAAGGAGATTGTGCCCTATAAGGGACAGAATAATGGCAGAAACCCGTTTCCATGAATCCTTCTCAGGAAAGAAAGTCTCCCCCTCAACAAGATGACTGAGCAGTGATTTTATAAGAAACAATACAGACATGCCGAGTAAAAACAAGCCCCCATAGAAGGGAAGAAAACCAGAGCCTGGTTCTTGAGGGGTTCCGATATCCAATGCACTACGGGAATAAATAACAAAAAGAAGTCCCACACCGAGATAAAACAGGCTGCCGATTATGTCATATTTCTTCATAAGCACTCCTCAAAAAAAGATAAGTTTAATACAGGCACCCACAATCAGAATAAAAACCAGACGCACAAATTGGGTCTCGTGAATGCGGGTATTAATCCATTTACCTGCCAGACCTCCAATAAACATAAGGGGTAATAGGTAAAGCACTGTTAACCATAATTCTTTGTTCAACATTCCAAGGCCTGTGAACATACTGACTTTGGTAATATTTAATGATAAAAAGACCGCAATAAGGGTTCCAACAAAGTACTGTTTGGAGAGTCGGCCGGTTAAGTAGGTGGATATGAAAACACCTCCGGAATTGGCCAATGCTGAAGTAACTCCTCCGACAATACCAATAAAGGTGCTTTTTGATATTCCGGAAGTTCCTGACGAGGGGAATACAAATTTTCGTAAAAACTCGGTCCCGACATACAGCAACCCAATTGCACCAATGCTACGTTGTGCCATCTGCGGCGTAAACCAGTTCAAAAGTAATGCCCCTGCCACTGCACCGATCAAACAGGCAGGAGTCAATAGGAGGACATCTTTTACACTCCATCGCCGCCAATACTGGAAAATTGCGGTAATATCCGTAAACAACATCATGGGTGCAACCAATACAACTGCCTCCTTTGGATTTATCACCAGGGCAAGAACAGGTGTTAAAAATATCCCGGCACCGATGCCAAAGGCACTTTTAATGACACCTGCAAGAAACGCCACAATGGCTGTAATGATGTCCTGAAAAGTCACAACTTGTCCCCCCGAATAATTTTTAAGTAATATCATCAGGCTTAATCCTGCTCAGAATAACAGGCCTCGTATATAGCCTCATGTCTCCTTTTTCATCCCGAATCAAACAGATATTTTTCAGCCAGTTTTTATTGTCGATCTCTGGAAAGTCGCTGCGGTAGTGTGAACCCCTGCTCTCTTCCCGCATGAGCGCACTTTTAGCAATCATTTTTCCAACCGTAATAAGATTGAGAATATTCAACGCCTCATTCCATTCCATATTGTATCGCCGAGCGCCACTTACTTTGATCTGTTTGGCGCGCTCATCCATTTCATTGAGTTCAGAGAGCGATTGCTCCAGCAATTCCTTTGACCGCACAACTCCCATCTTCTCCCATGTAAGAAGTTTTAGTTCATTTCTCAGGCCATAGGCATCTTCACCTTTAGCAAGCTGGAAGGGTTTTGTAGTTTCCTGCCAGATGTAATACATCTGTTCATAATCTATAGTCACATTATCACATTCTGAAACATACTTAGCAGATGCATCACCGGCCCTGGCGCCAAAAACTGTGGATTCTGCCACACCATTACCACCAAGGCGGTTAGCCCCATGTACTCCGCCAGCATCTTCACCTGCCACAAAAAGTCCCTCAAGGTTACAGCGGCAGTCCCTGTCAATACGAACCCCGCCCATATGAAAATGGGCTGTTGGAGAAACCTCAATTGGTTCACGGGCAAGGTCCTTTCCGATATCCTTAACTCTGTCAACCATCCCTGGAAATGTGCGCTCCACAAATTCTGCACCGAGATGAGACATGTCCAGCAACACCCCCCCGTTTTGGGTTCCCCTTCCTTCCATAATCTCCATATATGAGGCGCGGGCAACCTGATCCCTTGTGGACCGTTCCATTCTCTCAGAGTCATACCGCTCCATAAAACGTTCTCCCAGCGCGTTATACAGGCGACCTCCTGCCCCGCGCAGCCCTTCTTCCAGAACACTGCCGCTAAGTCTGGACTCCCCTGCAAGGAGACCAGTGGGATGAAACTGCATCATCTCCATATCTATAAACTCAGCCCCTGCCCGAAATACCATTGCAACGCCATCACCAGATTTTTCCATGGATGGAGCAGCAATCTTATACATTGTAGCTCCTCCCCCCGTACACAGAATAACAGCTCTACAGTTGACCACAATTGGCTCACCTGAACGGATATCTAAAAGGAGCGCTCCCACTACTCTGTTATCCTTAGTAAGGAGGTCAATACCCCTGCATTCCTCTAATACCTGAATGTCTTTCGCAAATATTTGGTCACGCAATCGTGCAATAATTTCGATTCCTGTGAGATCTCTGCGGTGAATTGTTCGGTCAAAACTCTGTCCTGCAAAGGACTTCTGATGCAGCATACCATCCGGTCCTCTGTCAAAGAAACATCCCACCTTGTTTTCCAACTCAAGGACAATCTTGGGGGCGTCTGTTACAAGGGTCCACGCCAGCTCCTGATTATTAATAAAACCTCCGCCTTTGATGGTATCCAGAAAATGCTTTTCATGGGAATCCTTAGGGTCTAATACCACATTGTACCCACCCTGAACCATCCGTGTGCAGCCGCTTTTGCCTGCCAAACCCTTTACTGCCAGCACAATATTCAATTCTGGATTAACATCATAGGCATGTAATGCAGCCATAAATCCTGCCCCGCCGCTACCCAGAATTAAAATATCTGCATTAATTTGGTTTACGTCTTTCACCTTTTATTCACCCTTTATAAGTGGATTCCCATCATTTTGAATACAGAGCGTTTTTTTAACTGCTGAATTGTCCATGTAGGAGTTATTTTTTTAGGACAAACCTCTCCACAGTTAAACTGCCCGTGACAGCGCCAGATTCCATTAGAGTCGCTGACTATACGAAGACGTTCATCTCCACCTCCATCGCGTTTGTCTGCAATTAAACAGAAAGCCCTGTTCAGAGCCGCCGGCCCCAGGTACTCAGGATTAGTGGTCACAATAGTACACGCTGAGTAGCATGCCCCACAGGTTATACATTCCAGCATCTCATCAATCAGCCTGCGTTCTTTAAGACCCTCTGGAACACTACAAAAATCTTTACGCCCCTCTTCAGGTATAAAGTAAGGCTTAATCTTCTCGTATTTCTCAAAGAAGGGATCCATATCTACCAACAAATCTTTTATAACAGGCAGATTTGGCAAAGGCGTTATAGTTAACTCTTTAGTGCCCAGTGTAGCCACTCCGGTACGGCATGCTAAACGAGCCTTTCCGTTTATAAACATGGCACAGGATCCACACATTCCGATACGACAGGAGGAGCGGAAGGCTAAGGATCTGTCCTGATTATTCTGAATATGAAAGACCACATCCAGCACTGCCATATTTTTAATTTCAGGAACATGGAAAATATCATACCTCGGCGTTGTATCAGTTTCAGGATCGCAGCGAAAAACCTTTACCTTCAAAATGTTTTTCAAGACTCCTCCTATCCAGCGACATAAAGAAACCTAAACAGTGATATCCCGCCTATAATTGCCAACACACACCCTCCGCACATCAATACCCAAAGTGTTACGCGGCGGCCATTTCCCCCAACACTGTAGTCCTGAACGATGCTGTAAATACCGTTTGAAGCATGATAAAGCCCAAAAATCAAGAGACAAATATCAATCAAAACTAATGTCCATGTATGGAGCCTCATTGATACATCACTAAACTTAATAACCTCTCCATGGGTTTTGAAATGAAGCAACCAGAAATGTATTCCGAGCAATAAAACAAGACCAACAGCGGTGATCCTCTGGAGTAACCATGCAAGGGCATTAAAGTCTTTATTCATATAAAATCTCCTTTAAAATCTCCTTTTTCAACTAACTATTTCAGGCAGTAACCTGAGCGTAGCCAATATAAACAGTGCTGCCGAGATTGCCGTTCCGACCCAGAAGAGTTCTCTCTGGTGACGAATACCCACGCCAATATCAAAGAGAATCAGCCTTATTCCATTTATACTGTGGAACAACACTGCAGCCAGAAGTACAAGGTCAAATACCTTGAAAAATTTAGACCCCATTAACATTCCGAGTAAAGCATCAAAAAACGCCTGACCTCTAAGAATCACTATACTCATCAGGGAAATGTGTATTAACAGATATATGGATAGGGCTACTCCGGTTATGCGGTGCAACAGCCATGCCCACATACCAACCTGCATGGGTTTCCATATTTGAAGGTTGGGAATATATTCAGTCTTCAGGGAGATGTCCAACCCCTGTCGTGTAATAGTGCGAATTCCTTTCATCTTGTTCCCTCTCTATCATGCTGCTTTTATGCCGAGTTTTGAATAAATCTCTGGCAGTCGTTTCTGGACCTCCTTTCTGACTTCATCGTACAGGCTCTTTCCATGGGAGTCCATTGCAACTGTCAAGGGACCGAAATCCTTGACCCTGAATTTATATATTGCCTCCGGATGCAGTTCTGGCCAGTAAACATCTTCAACTTCTTCTATCTGTATTGTCTCCACAGCAGCGGCGCCACCCACAATAGCCAGATAACAGTCGCCAAAATTCTGCATGGCATATAGACTTCCATGGTAAAGTCCACCCTTTCCAATAATGGCACGCACACCGTATTTTTCCATTAAGGGTGGAGAGAATCTTTCCATTCTGGTGCTGGTTGTTGTACCGATAATTATCTTTTCCCATTTATCTCCAACCTTTTTGAGACTCGGGGCTGTGTGAATAACGGGAAATCCATTCAGGTCCACAGGAGGTTCATGCCCTTCGTCAAAGATATGAATCAGGGTTCTATCCCTCATGCCAAAAATATGTCCATTAATCCACACAAGGTCTCTGATATGGAGAGAACGCATGGTCTTTTCACCAAAGGGTGTAGTCAATGTATAGTTAGCCATGGCATTCCTCCTTTATGAAATCCCCCCTATTTGTTAACTTTGCCATTTTAAAAGCTATACTCCACCCTGCCACCTTTCCAGATTCTGGCACGGGCCCTTCTTGCCGGCCAGCACTGGATATTGACAGCAACAGGGTTTTGTGTTATATGTGTATACGCCCATTCAATATGAACAGCTAAGGTTGTATTTATACCTCCCAATCCCATTGGGCCGATACCGGTACTGTTAATAGCCTCCTCCAATTCCTCTTCAAGCTTTGCAAATAATGGGTCAGGATTTCTGCTTCCTACAGACCGTGCTAATGCCTTTTTTGCAAGAAACATCACGAGGTCAGATGTTCCCCCTATACCTACTCCTATAATTCCTGGGGGACATGGATTTGCGCCTGCTGCCACAACAGAGTCCAGAACAAATTTCTTTATAGCCTGAAGTCCTTCAGCAGGAGTAAACATCTTCATGGTGCTCATCATTTCAGAACCAGACCCTTTTGGAATCATCAATATCTCAAGATAATCCGCATCAGGATCAAAATCCCAGTAGATAATTGGTAATCCTTCACCCACACTCGTCTGAGGATTTTCACGGGTAATGGGATGTGTGGAACTACACCGGAAGGGATGCTCAATAGTAGCGCGCCTTGCTCCCTCGGTAATAGCGGCTTTGATTCTGGCACCATCCACAGAGAACTTGCTTCCAATTGTAACCATATAAATGGGAAGTCCCGTATCCTGACATATAAGCATTGATTGAGTGTCAGCTATCTCTATGTTCCTGAATATTGTTTCAAAAATAGTTTTGGCAGTGAGATTTGTTTCCTTTTCATACGCCCTTTTTAATGCCTCCCTCACATCAGGCGGCAGCACCTTAAGGGCGCGAATATAAAGCTCCTTTGCTGCATCTTCCACCACCCGATAGCTGAACCTTCCCATTTTTAACTCCTTCTTTAGTTCCAGAGAAGCATTTATAGGAGAAAAGGATGCGATCCCACTGCAACTATGCACTTCTGTAAAGTTTTGTCAGGACAAACTCCCGATGACCCAGGGCCTCTGCAGCGGTGAAACGGCCGTTGCAGGTCCGTATCATCACTTCTATAAGCCTGTCTCCTGCCTCGTCTAGATTCATCTCTCCTCTCAGGATTCCGGAAACATCGAGATCTATATGCTCGCTCATCGTTGAACAGGTAAGCGGGTTCGCAGAGAGCTTGATTACCGGCTCGATCGGGTTGCCGATAATATTGCCCTGCCCCGTCGGGAAAAGATGGACGACTGCTCCTGACGCAGCCCACAAAGTTACCGCCTCTGCTGCCGCTGATGATGTATCCATAAACCAAAGCCCTTTACCTTTCGGGACCTCGGCGGGCTTCAGTACGCCGACATAGCTGACCTTTTTCCCTATCTTCTGCAGATTGCCGAAGGCCTTTTCCTCGATAGTGGTCAGACCGCCGCGGATGTTTCCTTTGGTCGGCTGGGAACTGGAGAGGTCATCGGTCTTTTCTTTCAGGATGAAATTATTATATTCGTTCCAGGTTCTCATGAACTTTTCACCCACTTCGGGTGTGGCTGCACGCTGCTTGCAAACCATTTCAGCACCGGTGATCTCAGAGGTCTCACCGAAGGAGACGGTCGCGCCCATCTCGACAGCCTTGTCAACGAGGTTGCCGACGGTCGGGTTCGAAGCAAGCCCCGATGTGGTGTCGGACTCGCCGCATTTGACCGAGATATAGAGTTCGTCCAGCGAACATTCCGTTTTCTGAATCTCCGTGGCCCACTGGACATATTCCTTGGCCTGACGTGAGGCTATTGCGATGGTATTTATATCACCATTCCGCTCGATGGAAAAGCCCTTTACAGGCTTTCCGGTTTTTGCGATACCCTGCACCACCCTGTCTGTCCATTCAGGCTCAATGCCAATTACCACAACAGATGCCACATTGGGATTAGAACCAGTGCCAATCATTGTCCTGAAGAAAAGCTCAAGGTCTTCACCGAACTGCAAGCGGCCGTAAGGATGGGGGAGTGCCATAGTCCCCTTGATATTGTTGGCAACGGCCTCGCATGCAGCATTGGAGAGATCATCCAGCGGCAGAATCACCACGTGGTTTCTAATACCGACACGACCATTCTCGCGACGATACCCCATAAATTTAGGAATTTTCATAGTTACCACCTCTTTGTCTTGAGATTATGAACATGAACATGTTCGCCTTTTCTTATCGCGGCCACTACCTTCCCAATATCATGGCCATACTTGATTACTGTATCTCCGACCTTAATATCTTTAAGGGCGATCTTATGACCGAGGGGAATATCCATCAATGTCTTGACCTCCACCTTTTCCTCGGTATCTATGGTCAGACCCTTTGCCGTCTCCCCTGCTTTGATGTCAGCTGTTGCAACACCCACTGAGTCGCTTTTTTCATGAACGAGAAATTGAATCATATTTTCCCTCCTTTTTGGCAGATGTGTTTCGGTTTCGAAAAATTAAAATAGTTTTTTGCCTCCTTTCCTGATAATATGTCAGCCACATCTCTGCAGACAGAAGAAACCACTCTTTCCTGAGCCTCTTCGGTGAACGCTCCGATATGGGGTGTCAGAATGACATTGTCCATTTCACTGAGAGGACCTTTCACCGGCGGCTCCTGCTGTCGGACATCCAATGCGGCTCCTGCGATTTTTTTGTCTTTAAGCGCTTTCGTCAGAGCCTCTTCGTCAACCACCTCTCCCCTTGAAGTGTTAATAAAAAATGCGGTGGGTTTCATTGTGCAGAACTTTTCATAATCAAACAGGCCGATGGTACTGGAAGTGAGGGGAAGGTGACATGAGACAAAGTCAGAATGGGACAGAAGTTCGTCAAGATGCATCATGCGGGCGCGCAGCTCCGAGACCATCACCGCATCAGGATTGGCGTATTCATCGTGGGCGATGATATCCATGCCAAAGGCTTTTGCCCGCACCGCGGTGCGGTAGCCGATTCGCCCCAGTCCTACAATTCCAAGTGTTTTTCCATAAAGTTCATTTCCCGTAAACCCCTGACGTTTCCATTCTCCCGATTTAGTATTATGATCAGCTGTAACGATTTTCCTTGCAAGGGAAAGCATCATCCCAATCGTCAATTCAGCAACAGATATAGAATTCTGTTCTGGTGCATAGACAACTACAACACCGGCTTCTGTTGCGGCCTCAATGTCTATATTGTCGAGCCCTGCACCGGCACGACCGATAACCTTTAGCATGGGCGCTGCTGCAAGCAGATCCCTGGTAACTTTTGTCTGGTTCCTCACAATGATGGATTGGAAATCAGAAATCATCTCACGCAATCTGTCAGGTGATTTCCATAAATCAGGCTCAAAAACTACATCAAAGGTGTTTTTCAAAACCTCCATCTCTAAACCAGCAATGTTTTCTGTAACCAACACATCTCGCATAATTGTATTTCTCCCTTACAAGATATGGAATCTTTTAATTCCTAATAGAACTCATTGGTTCTTTTGATGATTTCATCTGTAATTAGTTATTCTCTTTTCACCATTATCCCGAAAGAATGCTTACCTGTCTCGTCTTCTTATTAAATTAAAAGCAATTCTTATGCCATATACTCCGATTCATATTAACCAATTGATATAATTAAATTTTTAATTGAAAAGGTGAGCATTCAGATAAATAGTGCCAAAAATAAAAGCCCAATATTTGGCAAATGCCTAAAATTGGGCTTGATTATTATTGAATGTTCTGATATATTTTGAAAGGGGAACGATGCTCAAAAATCCTATCACTAAGTATCAGCTGCTATTAAAGATTAACAATGCCATTATAAACGAACACACACGGGAAGGACTCTTTCAAGCCCTCGCTTCAGAAATTAGCAAGCTCTTTCATTATGACCGTTTCAGTATTAATCTCTATGACCCAAAGACTAACTCGCTCAGTTACTTTGCCACGGCCGTCGGCATAAGCCCAAAAGAAATAAGCGAAAAGACTCGCCCCCTTGAAAAAGGCTCTGTTGCCCAGTTAGTCATACAGTCCCAAAAACCTGTCTTTATTTACGACCTTTCACAGAATCCCCAATTGGAGACAGCGAAGTGGATGGCCGAGGCAGGTTTAAATACAACATTGGCTTATCCGATGATTGTCCGTGACATGGGTTTAGGTTCAATCCATTTTTCTTTCAAAAAGCCTCCACCAGATGTGTTTGAACTACGGGAATTTCTAAATGATCTGACTGTCCAGATAGCCATTGCAGTAGACAATATGCTTTCCTATGAGAAACTCAAACGTACTATTGCAACTCTTGAAAAGGAAAAACGCTATCTTCTTGACAGTGTAGAATATTCATACCAGTTCCAAAAAGACAATTTTTGTTATGCCAGCCACTCTATCGCAAAAATTATGGATGAAATTGATCTGATATCCAAAACCGATGCATCAGTATTAATTGCTGGAGAAACAGGTACTGGTAAAGACCACTTAGCCAGAATAATTCACGACCTGAGCCCTCGAAGAAACCACCTCTTCGTAAAGGTCAATTGTGCTGCCCTATCACCAACACTTATAGAAAGTGAGCTGTTCGGCCATGCAAAAGGCGCTTACACAGGCGCCGATACGCGGAGAATCGGGCGCTTTGAAATGGTAGATAAAGGAACCATCTTTCTTGATGAAATAGGAGAACTTCCTCTAAATATCCAAGCTAAACTCCTTCAGGTTCTTCAGGATAAAACTTTTGAACGTGTGGGAGAAAGCACCCCGATTTCGGTTGACTTCAGGGTAATTGCTGCTACCAATCAGGATTTAAAACTTACGATTCAAGAGAAGACCTTCCGTAGCGACCTTTACTATCGTCTCAATACAATTCATATTCATATTCCCCCTTTACGGGAGCGTATAGAAGATATACCCATTTTAGTAATATGCGTTACTAAAAGATATGCCGAAAAGATGCATAGGCCAGAAGCTCGATACACCCATTCCGCCATGGAAGCACTCTGTCGTTATCACTGGCCCGGCAATGTACGTGAATTGGAAAACTTAATAGAACGACTCCTGATACTGTGTGCGGGCAATTTAATTACCGAAAGAGATATAACCAGTATCCTCGAAACCTATGACATAAAAAATGGGAAAAGGATATTGACAAGGAATGAAATGGAAAGAAAACTCATAGGGGAAGCACTGATTCAGTGCGGTGGGGTTGTAGGCGGGCCAAAAGGCGCTGCCCAATTGCTCGGAATGCACCGAACAACCCTTCAGTACAGGATGAAAAAATCAGGGATCCATCCAAATTCCATCATCGCTAAAAACTTCCAGAAGACACCGCTTTTGATTTCATCAAAACCATTAAAAGCAATATATATGCCAGAAAGAAAAACAAGGAATAACAGGGGG
>ERZ1292633.3311-Hain-H41-02um-R1-3311-length-15787-cov-6_pt1 | contig 15787 bp, 13 predicted proteins | sample MGYA00564406_ERZ1292633 | MGnify/ENA primary metagenome ERZ1292633 (study PRJEB36523, sample SAMEA6512639) | groundwater metagenome | collected 2019-01-08 | study: AquaDiva: Metagenomics assemblies of 32 groundwater samples | reverse complement strand
GTGTATCGTTGATACCACAGCTCTGTAACCCGCAGGCGGCCGTTGTTTCCCCGCTACGTTGTGTAAACCAAAAGCACTTTCTGTTGGAAAATCAGACCCCGTTCTTGGTGTCAACTTTGTCAACTTTGAGGGCCGCCCCCACCCCCGCGCAGCCAATAGACGGGCAGCGCGCTCAGCATCAGGACAAGGCTCAGCCCACTCGCTTCCCACCCTGCGCCCCACATGGCAATGACGCTGAATAATAGCCCGATGATCGCAGGCAGTAGGGCGATGCGGCGGCCCAGCGCGGCGACACAGATTGCGGCATAGAGCCACAGCGACGCACAGGTGGTGAGCAGCGCGGCAAAGGTGAAGATACCGCCCAATGTCGCGCTCGAATTGCTTAGCACCAACAGGCTCGCCAGCGTCGATGACAGGATCAGCACCCGTGCAGGCACATCGCGCGCGCCGGTGCGGGCGAACCATGCGGGCAGCAACCCCGCGCGCGCCATCCCCAATGGCACTTCGCCTTGGATCAGCACCCAGCCATTCAGCGCGCCGATGGCGGCAATCGCGGCAAAACCGGCTATCCACCGCCCCGCGCCTGCGCCTACCCAGGTTTCGACAAACAGCGCGAACGGCGCATCTGATGCAGCAAGCGCACCCGTCGGCAGGGTCAGCACGATCCCTGAACTGATGAGGATGTATAACAGCCCGGTCAGCGCGGTCCCGACCATCGTTGCGCGCATAACCGTGCGCGCAGGGTCGCGCACCCGCCCCGCGACGACCCCTGCGCTTTCAAACCCCAGCAGCGGAAACAGTGTCAGGGTGATTGCGGCGAACAGCCCGGTCATTGCCATATCCGCGCTTGGTAATGGCGGCAAAGGCGCTTGGCCCGACGGAATGATGATGGCGAGGGTGATGACGACCGCGATCAACGGCACCAGCTTCAGGACCGTCGTTACCACTTGAAAACGCCCCGCGACCGCCGCGCCCGCCAGGTTGAGTGCGGTCAGGCACCAGATGATGGCTACTGATGATAAGGATCCGGTCAGCGGTGTAGCGGCTAGCGCGGGCACGAACACGCTCAGGTAACTGGTCGCGGCGATGGCGATGGCGGCGACTGCGGCCCATGTCGAAACCCAATAACTCCACCCGACCAGCACGCCGGGCATCGGCCCCAATATCGCGCCAGTCATGGCGACGATGCCGCTCTCATGCGCAGCGGCCTGTGCGAGGCGTGCGATGACATAGGCTATGGCCAGCGCGCCGGTGATGCTGACGACCCACGCCAGCACACCTGTCCAACCGAACGGCGCCAGTGCAACGGGCAACAGGAATATGCCGGACCCGACCATGCCGCCGACGATCAAGGCGGTCGCGGTCCAAAACCCGAATGGGCGGATTATGCTGTCGGTGGTCATGGCGGTGCCCCTCTGGCGTAACGGCCCCTAGTCGCGCTAGAAGCGTTTCTATGACACTGCCTACCACCTCACAATCCGACTGGCTATCGACCACTGGCCGTTATCATCCACGCCTCGTTACCGCTGCATTGGCGCTGCATGACAACAAATTGTCAGAGGCGGAACCGTTGCTGCGCGAACATTTGAAGGCCGACCCGTTCGACGTCGCGGCGATCCGTATGCTCGCCGAACTGGCAGGGCGGATTGGGCGATATAAGGACGCCGAAACCTTGCTGCGCCGCGCTTTGGAACTGCGCCCGGCATTTACAGCGGCACGCGCCAATTTGGCCATCACCCTTTACCGCCTCAATCGGCCGACGGAGGCGATTGCCGAGCTTGACCAATTGATCGACAATGATCCCGACAATATTGGCCACGCCAATTTGAAAGCAGCGGCGCTGGGTCGGATCGGTGGCTTTGACGATGCTATTGCGCTCTACGAAGGGGTGCTGGGGCAGCTTCCTGACCAGCCCAAAGTGTGGATGAGCTATGGTCATATGCTCAAAACTGTGGGGCGTCAGGCGGACGGCATCGCCGCCTATCGTCGCGCTTTGGCGTTTGCACCGAGTCTGGGCGAAGTGTGGTGGAGCCTAGCCAATTTGAAGACGGTGCTGTTCGATGATACCGATATAGCGGCGATGCAGGCGGCTTTGTCTGCACCCGACCTGTCCGACGAAGACCGCTTTCACCTCGATTTCGCGCTCGGCAAGGCGTTCGAGGACCGCAAACAAGCGCGCGAGGCCTTTGCCCATTATGCGGCTGGCAATGCGCTGCGCCGGACCAAACAAAGCTATGATGCAGACGAAACAACCACCTTTGTCGACAAGAGCATCGCCTCATGTGACTCTGGCTTTTTTGCTAAACGTGCTGGCGCGGGGTGCGCCGCGCCCGACCCCATCTTCATCCTTGGCATGCCGCGTGCGGGATCGACGCTCATCGAGCAAATTCTCTCCAGCCATCCCTTGGTTGAGGGCACGTCCGAACTTCCCGACATCCCGGCGCTGGCGCGGCGCATGGACAATTATCCCGTTTCGCTGACCGACCTGTCGCATGACGCATTGCGCGAACTGGGGGAAGAGTATCTTAGCCGCACCCGCATTCAGCGACAGAGTGACCGCCCCTTTTTCATCGACAAATTACCCAATAATTGGGCACATGTGCCGCTCATCCACCTGATTTTACCGCGTGCCACAATTATCGACGCACGGCGGCACCCGCTGGGCTGCTGCTTCTCCAATTTCAAACAGCATTTCGCGCGCGGACAGGCGTTCAGCTATGATCTGGCAGATATGGGGCGCTATTACCGCGACTATGTGCGGTTGATGGCGCATGTCGATGAAATGCTGCCGGGGCGCGTTATCCGTGTGCATTATGAGGCCATGGTCGATGATATGGAGAGCCAAGTGCGCGGGCTGTTGACGGCATGCGGCCTCGATTTTGATCCAGCTTGCCTTGCGTTTCACGAGACGACACGCGCGGTGCGCACCGCTAGTTCTGAGCAAGTGCGTCAACCGATTTTCCGTGAAGGGGTGGAAGCGTGGAAAGCCTTTGAGTCTTGGCTTGATCCGCTGAAGACTGCATTGGGCGATGTTTTGGACAGCTATCCCAATGCGCCCCCTTTTGCCTAGGCGTGGCATTATTACAACGTTAGCGCCAATTCAGCCGCGACAAAGTGCATCAAGGTTGACGCCGCGCTTTACAGGCGACACTTTCTGTCATCATTTTCGCAAATCCTTGGGGGATTACCATGCGCACTAACCGCACACGTAACATTCTGGCCGCTCTTTTCGCTACAACGGCCCTATATGCCGCGCCAGCTTCGGCGCAAACCGCAGCTGCCGATGCCGCGAGCGAAAGTGACGACATTGTTGTCACAGCGCAAAAGCGCGAGGAAAATCTTCAGGACGTGCCGATCAGCGTTCAAGTGCTGGGCACCCGCCGCCTCGACCAACTCAACATCACCAACTTCAACCAATATACTCAGATGCTGCCATCAGTGGCGTTCCAGTCAAGCCAGCCCGGCGTCACTACCGTCTATATGCGCGGTGTCGCATCGGGCGGTGATGGCAACCATTCGGGCTCGCTGCCCTCGGTTGGTGTCTATCTCGACGAACAACCGGTGACGACGATCGGCGGCACGCTCGACGTCCACATCTATGACATCGCGCGTATCGAAAGCCTCGCCGGGCCACAGGGCACGCTTTACGGCGCATCGTCACAGGCGGGCACGATCCGCATCATCACCAACCGCCCCGACGCCAGTGGCTTTGATGCGCGGTTCGACAGTGAAATCAACACGGTGCATTCGGGCGGCATCGGTGGCCGCGTCGAAGGGATGGTCAACCTTCCGCTGTCCGCCATGGCAGCGCTGCGCGTCGTAGGATTTTACCAGCGCGACGCAGGCTATATTGACAATATCGCCGGGACGCGTCGGTTCTGCGGCGGAGTGAACTTCGACGTAAACGGCAATTGCGTGCCCGACGGCATCGCCGTCAATAACACGCCGTTCGTCGAGAAGGACTATAACGACGTTGAGGTATATGGTGGCCGCGCCGCACTACAGATTGACCTCAACGACAGCTGGACGGTGACGCCAACGGTCCTTTACCAAGAAATGAGCTCCACCGGCAGCTTTGGCTTTGACTCGAGCCTAGGCGACTTGCAGGTTCAGCGCTTTGGGCCGGAGTTCCGCCACGATCGCTTTGTTCAGGCGGCGCTGACGATCGAGGGGCAGATCGGCAATTGGGACCTGACCTATGCCGGTGCCTATCTGGATCGCAAGGATAGTCAATCGAGCGATTATGTCGACTATGCAGAAACCTATGACAGCCTTTACTCGTCGGTTGGCGGTCTTGCCGGTTATTTTTACATCAATAATGCGGCGGGTGATGACATCAACCCGCGCCAACAGGTGATCGGTAGCGATCATTTCAAGAAATTGAGCCAGGAGTTCCGTATCGCTTCGCCGCAGGATGCGCGGTTCCGCGTGGTTGCCGGTGTGTTTTTCCAGCGGCAGAGCAACCAGATTTTTCAGGATTATCAGGTGGCGGGCCTCGCGCCGCAAGTGTCGGTCAATGGCCGACCGGGGACGTTGTGGCTGACGCGGCAGGAACGCGTTGACCGCGACTATGCGGCTTTTGGCGAGGCCAGCTTTGACATCACCGACAGGATCACCTTGACCGCTGGTGGCCGTCTGTTCAAATATGATAATGACCTGATCGGCTTTTTCGGCTTTGGCCGAGACCCAGCGGGCAATTTCACCACCACGCCCTATAATGCTGCGGGCAGTTCACGCACGGGCGTCGCGGGCTGCTTTACCTCGACCGGCGTGCGCGTGCGCGAAGCGGCAACCGGCGGCCCGATAACCTTGATCCCGCCGATAGTCAGTGGCACACCGTGCACCAATTTGGGCGTGTTTGCCAATGGCGGGGTCAGCCCGGTGCGCGCCAAGGATGATGGCTTCACCCATCGCGTCAATTTGAACTGGGATGTGACCGACGATGTGTTGCTCTATGCCACATGGTCGCGTGGTTTCCGCCCAGGCGGCATTAACCGCCGCGCCGATGTGCCGCCCTACGCCGCCGACTTTTTGACCAATTATGAAATCGGTTGGAAAACAACGTTCCCGGGCAGCAATGTCCGCTTTAACGGTGCTATTTATCAGCAGGAGTGGGATAATTTCCAGTTCTCTTTCCTTGGCGTCAACAGCTTCACCGTCATCAACAACGGCCCCAATGCGCGCATTCGCGGGATAGAGGCGGACATCAACTATTCGGTGAGCGGGTTCAACTTTACCGCTGGGGCATCCTATACCGATGCCGAGACGCGGCAAAATCTATGCGCCATTGCCGACCCGACCTTCGCTTGCACCGGGGCGGGCAATTCAGTCTCCGCCCCGGCTGGAACGCGGCTGCCAATAACGCCGCGCTTCAAGGGAAATGTGACCGCGCGCTATGCATTTGATCTGGGTCAAGGCCGGGCGCATGTGCAGGGCGTAGTCGCGCATCAAAGCTCGGCTTCGGCGGACATCAGAACCGGACCTGCCGCGTCGCTGGGGCGGCTGGAAGGGTTCACCACGGTGGGTCTATCCTTTGGGATCGACTGGTCGAGCTGGACTTTCGAGGCATTCGCTTCGAACCTGTTTGATGAGCGGGGCCAGTTGACGCGGTTCCAGCAATGCGGGGCCTGTTCGCAGCGGACCTACATTGTGCCGATCCAGCCGCGCACCCTTGGTCTTCGTGCGGGTTATCGTTTTTAATTTTATGGAGTGATTGAACATGTCTGCACGGGTCGCATTGGCTGGGGTTTTATTGCTGGCCTTGGCGGCCTGTGGGGGGAGTGAGAAAGCGTCGACTGATACCCCCCCCGCAGACGTGGCAGCGCCCGCCGCTCCGGCGGCACCAGTTGCGCCTGTTGCCCCTGTTGCGCCTGTTCCGGTTATCGCGCTGGCCGATTTGACGGGCGATGCGGTAAAGGGGCGGACCCTCTTCAACCAGTGCCGCGCCTGTCATAGCGACGTTGCTGGCACCAACGCTATTGGCCCCAGCCTCTATGGCGTGGTGGGGCGGACGGCGGGCAGCGTGCCGGGCTATGCCTATTCGCCCGCGAACAAGAATAGCCACCGGACGTGGGATCGCGACGCGCTGTTCACCTATCTGGAATCGCCGATGCGGGCCATTCCGGGGACAAAGATGACGTTTTTGATGGCGAACCCTCAGCAGCGCGCCGACGTCATCGCCTATCTGGAAACGTTGCACTAGAGCCTTTTCGAGTGAGATGGAATCATCGAACGGCTCGGGAAAGGCGGAAAATACAGAAAAATAGAGGCTGATCCGATTCAATCTGAAGCGGACAGACTCTAGCGGATTAGCGCTTCCAACTTTGCCGACAGTTCGCTCGCATCCCCCGTCACATGTAACCGCTTGATCCGTGCTGATGGCCCACTAATCAACGTCACTGCACTGCGCGGTTTGCCAAGCAGCTTGGCCAGTGTTTCGATCAGCGATGCGTTGGCCGCACCATCGGCGGGCGGAGCGGTGATCGCGACTGCCAAAGCTGGACCGTCAGGCAACATAATGATGCCCTTTATCGACGCCCGTGCGCTGCGCGGGCTGGCCTTGATGCGTATGGTCACGCCGCCTTCTCGTGCTTGCCAAGGCACCACGCTTGCCGACTAAGGCCGCCTGAACCGCAGCACAAATTGGTCGGTATGGCCACGGATTGCGGGGTCGAACACATTGGCACTGTGCGGATCAGTCGTGTTGTGCAGCAAGTCACTCTCTGCCTCGAATATAAAGCCTGCGGCGGTTAAGGCGTCCTTGACCGCCTGTGGGTCGATGCGGTGCAGCGTGTCGGCTGCCGCTGTGCCGCTTCCCGCAGCGGCGATATGATCGACCACCAGCAATGTTCCACCGGGTTTCAGCGCCGCGAATAGCGCAGCGCTGGCGCGTGCACCCGTTCCGGCGGGGAAGGGCCGCAGGTAGAGGTCGTGAAAGTTCTGCACGGTGATGATGGTGTCGAGCGGTTCGGGGAAAGGCGGGGTGGCGAACGGTCCGGTGATGCCCGTGACATTGGCATAGGCTTGATCGACGATGCGTTGTTCATCGGCATAGGCGGCGCGAAAGGCGATGAACTCTGCGGGTTGGAACGCATAGACATGGCCAGCCGGGCCAACCGACGCGGACAGCAACCGCGTGAAATAACCGCCGCCCATCACAAAATCGCCAACTTTTTCGCCCGGTGCAACCTGCGCAAAGGCGAGCAGTTCGGCGGGGTGGCGCGCGACGTCGCGGTCACGCTCAGCCTGTGGCCGCGCAGGATCGGCAAGCGCGACGGCATAATCCGATGGCACCGCTTCACGCATCGCACCGGGTGCGGCGCAACCCGTCAGCAGCAGCGCTCCAGCCAAAGCTATCATCGTTCTGTGCATCATTTCTCTCCCTAATTTCCTGTGAGCAAGTTCGCGAACACCAGCCACGGCTGTGTCATGCCGATTGGCACCGCACCAAGCGTAACGACCAGCAGCGACAGGCCGCCCCATAGTGTCACACGGTGCGGTCGGCCGATGCTCAACATATCCCAAAGGATTAGCGGGATAAGCAGCAAAAGTGTCGCGTCGAACCACGGCGGTATGATGGCCCTGAGTAAGCCAATACGGGCAGTAGCTGCACCGACAATGCCCATGGTTGCCAGCAACATATAGCGTTTATGCGCTTGCGGATCATGGCGATTGCGCCAGCCTAGCCACACCAGCACGCCATAGAGCGTGATGCCAAGGATGGGCACGGCAAGGAAAGTTGGTGTCGGCACGGGAACTGCGTGAAAGCCATGCCGTGCGGCATAGAAAGAGGCCCCCAGACCAGTGATGACGACCAAGGGTGCGACAATCGCCGCTGCCCGCCCCAACCGCCTGTGCACCGCTATACGACCCGAAGCGACGAGCAGTGTCTGGGCGCAGTAAAGCATCATCCAACTGGTGAAGACCAGACCGTGCAGTATGAAATAACCGGGGCCAATAGAGCCGCCATCGTCCAACGGGCTGGTCACGCCAACAGGCACGACACCGCGAAGGAAGAAACTGGGCGCAAAGCCGATGAGCACAATCGCCAGCATGACCAGCGCCATGGATGAGAAGAAAATATGCTCGGCATGCTTGCGCTCTTTCGCAAAGCTCACGGCCCCACCCCCCCCGACAAGTCCTTGAAGTGCAGGCAGACTAAGTCGCGACTGGTCGATATGCAATCGCGCTCTTTTCACAATCACAAGTTCATGACATTATCAGTGTCAAAATGTAACGGCGCAACGCATGCGGGAGAGAGACGATGCAGCATGATCTGGTAATTCGCGGCGGCACCATCGTCGATGGTAGCGGCGGCGTACCCTTTGCTGGCGATGTTGCGATTGATGGCGCGCGCATCGTTGCAGTTGGCCAAGTGGCGGGCGCAGGGCGCGAGGAAATTGATGCGTGCGGATGTATCGTCGCTCCAGGCTTTGTTGATATTCATACCCATTATGACGGGCAAGCGACGTGGGATTCCGAAATGGCTCCTTCATCGTGGCACGGCGTTACCACCGCCATAATGGGCAATTGCGGTGTTGGCTTTGCCCCCGCCAAGCGAGACAAGCATGATTGGCTGATCGGGTTGATGGAGGGGGTAGAGGATATTCCCGGCACTGCTTTGTCCGAGGGGCTTAAGTGGGATTGGGAGAGTTTCCCTGAATATCTTGATGCCTTAGAGCGGTTACCGCGAACCATAGACATCGGCACGCACGTTCCGCACGGCGCGCTTCGCGCTTATGTCATGGGACAGCGCGGCGCTGACAATGAGGCCGCGAGCGAGTCGGACATCGACGAAATGGCGCGGCTGGTGGAGGAGGGTCTGCGCGCGGGCGCGCTAGGCTTTTCCACCTCGCGCACGGTCATTCACAAATCCATCGCTGGGGAATTGGTTCCCGGCACTACTGCTAGCGAAGCCGAACTGGTCGGTATTGGCCGCGCGATGGGCCGCGTCGGCTTTGGTGTGTTTGAACATACATCCGACCTGTTACCCGAATGGGACGAGTTTGGTTGGATGGAACGGTTGAGTAAAGAGACGGGCCTGCCCATCGTCATGTCGATGCTGCAATCGCCCATCAAGCAAATGCACTGGCGCGACCAGATGGCTGCAGTGCAATCGGCGAATGATAATGGCGCGAACATTGTTGCCGCTATTGGTCTGCGTGGCATTGGCGTCATCATGAATTGGCGCGGAACCGTCCACCCGTTCATGAATCGACCGGCGTGGCGGGACATAGCGGCATTGCCGTGGGCCGAACAAAAGGCGAAGCTGGCTGATCCCGCGTTTAAAGCGAAATTGCTTGCACAGGAGAATCTGCCCTCACCGTCACCAGACATGGACGCCTTTTTCTTTTTGGTATCGGCGGCATGGGCGATGCAATATCCGATGGGCGATAGCTTTAGCTATGAGCCGACGCGAGAAGAAAGCATCGCTAGATTTGCCGAGGTAGCGGGCAAAGATGCGGCCGACTATGCTTATAGTCAGTTGATGGCCGATGATGGCAAGGGCATGATTTACCTGCCTATCATCAATTATATGGACGGCAATCTCGATTTCACGCGCGAGTTACTGTTGCGCGATGACATCGTCGCCTCACTGTCCGATGGCGGCGCGCATTGCGGGACAATTTGCGATGCGGCTTCACCTACATTTCTGCTGAGTTACTGGACACGCGACCGCAAGGCGGGAAGGATTCCGCTCGAACTCGCTATCAAACGCCAATGCCACGACACTGCTATGCTCTATGGCTTGGCCGACAGAGGCATGATTGCCCCAGGATTGCTCGCCGATCTTAATATCATCAGCATGGACAAGCTCAAACTTGGCAAACCGTGGCTGGCGTTCGACTTGCCTGGGGGCGGAAAGCGGTTGCTGCAACGCGCCGATGGCTATGTAGCGACGATCAAATCGGGGAAAATCACATTCCGCGATGGAGTGATGCAGGGGCCGACGCCCGGTACCGTCATTCGTGGACCACAGGCCGCGATGATGGCGATGGCAGCGGAATAGGCCAACAAGCTACGTCATCGCTTGCCAAGTGCGCGCTTCCACGGCAATCAGGAGCAATGGCAGGGTCAGTTTTTTGCGCCAAGGGGCGAGCGGTGAAGACTGCCCTTTGCCTATGTGCAGCAATGCTGTTTGCGGCTGCTCAGCCAGTTCTGGCAAAAGCGGCGGCCCCCGGCAATGCGGCCATGGATGCGCGGATCGGCGCAGCAGTTGAACGCATCCAGAGCGATGACAGCTATCAACTAGAGTTCCCGCCGCCGCCAACGCCGCCACAGGTTCCTGATTGGCTGCGCGGCTTTTTCGACTGGCTGTCCTCGGACGGGCAATGGTTTGTCTATACAATCGCTGGGTTGCTGATTCTGTCTGCCGTCCTCTTCATCCTCTACCTGACCGTGCCGAGTGTGCGCGATGCGGTTGATCGGCTGCGCGCGCGCTTTCGCCGTAAAGCGGATGACGGGGCGGATGCCGGGGATTGGGCACCAGACCATGCGGCCGCGCGTAACCTGTTGGCGGAGGCAGATGCTCTGGCGCGCGATGGCCGCTTTGCCGAGGCAGTGCATTTATTGATGGGCCGCAGCGTGGAGGATATAGCACGGCGGCGACCCGGCGTGCTCAAGCCCGCATTGACCGCACGCTGTATTGCCCTGCTTGATGATTTACCGCCCCCTGCGCGCGCTGCCTTTGGCCGGATTGCCGCTGCAGTGGAGCGCGGACTGTGGGCACGGCAAGTGATTGCAGCGCCAGAATGGGACGATGCGCGCACCGCCTATGAGGATTTTGCTTTTGGCGCGCACTGGCGTGGCCATGCTACGGGGGTGGCGGCATGAGCGCAGCCGATAGCAACCCGTTCAACCCTCGGATCATTGCGGGACTGATTGTCGCTGGCATCATCGGTTTTGTCGGATTTTGGGTTCTGACAGCCTTTACCCCTGAACTGGGCAATGGGCGTAATGCGCAGGCACATGCGTTGTCGCGCTCGGCGGTCGGCTTTGCGGGCGTCGTGGAATTAGCCAAAGCAGGCGGTGCGCCGATCACCGTGCTGCGGGGCGCGAGCGCTGGCGTGCCCGGGGCCGACGACAGCGAGTTTGGCGGGTTGATGGTGCTGACGCCGCTGATTGGCACTACCCGTGCGCAGATAGACGAGCGCATCGGCGATTTTGCGGGAAGCGTGCTGATCGTGCTGCCCAAATATTTAACCGGTCCTGCGCTGACTGGCCGTGACCGTGTAATGAGAATGGGCGATGTGCCTGACACGGTTACCGCAATGCTGGACAGCAATGTCGAGGGTAAGTCGGTCACCTTCCTCGCCAATCGCGGTCCGGCGGGACAAGCACAGGTGGCGACGCGCCTGTGGGACGAGGATGCAGTGACGCTCCGGCTTCCGGGCCAGCTTCAGGGCATTGTCCAGCATGACGGCGCGGGGATGAGGCCTCTCATTACCGTTGGAACACGCATCATTGTCGCTGAACTACCGGGGCGCGGCAGCACCTACGTCCTGTCCGACCCCGACCTCATCAACAATTTGGCGATGGCGGATGATGCGCGCGCGGCGTCGGCCTATGCGCTGTTGACCGCACTGGCAGGACCGGGCGAGCCGATCGGGTTCGACGTAACGATGAACGGGCTGGGCAGCGGCGGACGTTCTTTGCTGCGCATGGCGTTCGTGCCACCTTTTCTGGGCCTGACGATGTGCCTGCTGGCGGGCGGACTATTCGCGCTGTGGCAGGGCTTCGTCCGCTTTGGCCCACCGTGGCGGGAGGCACGCCGGGTTGCGTTGGGCAAAGCGGGACTGGTCGCCAATGGTGCGGCGTTGATCGTGCAGGCGCGGCGTGTGCCGCATTTTGCGGCGCGTTACGGTGCGATGGTCCGCGAAGCGGCCGCGCGGCGGCTTCACGCGCCAAGTGCTTTGAGCGGATCGGCCCTCGATATATGGCTCGATCGTTTTGCCGATGGCAATGGCCGACGGTTTTCGGAAATTTTGTCGCGTTTGGAGATAGCGCAGACAGCAGGCGAATGTGTCGAGGGCGCTGCGGCGCTGGTTCAATGGCGAAAGGATGTGTTGCGTGACAGTGAATGATGTGCAGGCGTTGGGGCAGGCGATAGCGGGCGAAGTCGCCAAAGCTGTTGTCGGTCAGGAAGGGGTGGTTGACCGGCTGTTGATCGCGTTGATGGCGGGCGGGCATGTGTTGCTCGAAGGGCCGCCGGGAACGGCCAAGACGCTCCTTGCGCAATGTTTCGCGCGTGCCAGCGGGCTGGATTTTGGCCGGATCCAATTCACGCCGGATTTGATGCCGGGTGATATATTGGGGTCGAATCTGTTCAATTTTCAGACATCGAGTTTTACCCTGACGCGCGGCGCTATCTTTACCGAGGTGTTGCTGGCCGATGAAATCAACCGCACACCGCCCAAGACGCAGGCGGCGCTGCTTCAGGCGATGCAGGAACGTTGCGTTACACTCGACGGCGAAACACACATCCTCTCGCCGCGCTTTACCGTCATTGCGACGCAAAACCCGATTGAAAGTCAGGGCGTTTATCCTTTGCCCGAAGCGCAGCTCGATCGCTTTTTGTTCAAACTGTCGATCCCTTATCCCAATGCCGATGAAGAACGGCGGATTGTTGCGGCGCATGGCAAGATGTTCGAGCGCATAGATGCGCTGCGTATGGGCGTCGAACCAGTCTGTGATGCCGATCGGTTGACGGGGGCAATCGCCACCGTCGCGACCGTTACCATTGCGCCCGAAATTGTTGATTATATCGTTGCGCTGGTGCGCGCCACACGCGAATCGCCCGACCTTGCAACCGGCGCCAGCCCACGCGCGGCGGCGTTGATGGCCCGCGCGGCGGCTGCGGCAGCGGCGCTGGCGGGGCGCGACTATGTTGTGCCCGACGATGTGCAGGCGATAGCGTCGGACTTGCTGCGCCACCGTTTGCTGTTGTCGCCATCGGCAGAAATTGATGGGCGGCAAGTGGATGCGATTGTCGCCGACATTATCGCCGCCACGCAGGCACCGCGCTAGGCGCTCGACGGATGGCTCCAACGCCTCGCGCGATAATGCTGATCGGCCTCGGTGCGCCGCTCGCGGTACTGTTGGCGCTATTCAACCCAGCCCTGTGGCTGGTCGGGCCGCTATGGATTGCGCTGTGCCTGGCTGCAGTGGTGTTTGACGTGGCTATTGCGCCTACTATTTCACGCGCTCGTCTGTCACTGACGCTCCCTCAAGTGGCGGGCGTGGGTGAACTTTTCACAGTAGACGCTGACGTGGGAATAGCGGGTCGCGGAGCGCCGCGCGCGGCAAAAATAGCGCTTAGCGTCGATCATCGCTTATCAAATGTGGGGCGTCTTGATGCGCCGCTATTGGCGCGCGAAGGCGGGGTTGGTGCAAATATTGCGCTGAACGCGCTGCGCCGGGGTATCGCTGCGGTGACGCGCGCGTGGATCGGCTGGGAAGGCCCGCTGGGGCTAGTGCGGCTGCAACACAGCGTTGCAATTGATGCCCAAATTTCGGTTGTCCCGTCCATTCGAGCGGTGCGGGAGGAGGGCGCGACGCTGTTTGCCCGCGATGCGCAAATTGGCCAGCGGCTCAATGCGCGGCTGGGCGAGGGGAGCGAGTTTGAATCGCTGGTTCGCTTCATGCCGGGGTTTGACCGCCGCGCCATCGACTGGAAACAATCGGCGCGCCACAGCGACATTTATGCCAAGCAATTTGAAACTGAGCGCGACAATCGCATCATATTGGCCATTGATAGCGGCCGGATGATGAGCGATCCGCTGGTCGATGCAGATGGGACCAGCGAACCTCGGTTGGACCGCGCGGTGTCGGCGGCACTGACACTGGGCTATGTCGCGCTTAAGATGGAGGACCGCGTGTCGCTGGTCAGCTTCGCGGCGCGCCCGAAAGTGAGCCCGCGTGAATATAACCGGATTGGCGATTTTGCGGCGTTGCGGCGGGCGGCGGCGGGGATCGATTATTCGCTTGACGAAACAAATTATACGCTTGGTTTAGCGAGCATCGCCGCACAGCTGAAACGCCGTGCGATGCTGGTTGTTTTCACAGAATTTGCCGATGCCAATAGCGCAGAATTGATGATCCGCGCAGCGCAGCGGCTGGTGTCGAAGCATCTCGTGATGTTTGTCGTTATGGCCGATGGCGAGCTAGAAGGGATAGCAGCACATAGTCCAGCCAATGCAGAAGAGATGATCGGCGCAACCATCGCTGCAGAATTGCTGCGTGACCGGCGGGTTGTGCTGACGCGGCTGCGGCGGATGGGTGCGCTCGTGGTCGAAGCCCCCGTTGGCGGCGTCACCGCGAGCCTGCTCGCTACCTATATCCGTGTCAAACGGCAGGGGATGCTTTGATGGCCGAAGCCCCTGCACTTGCTTATTCTACCGCAGCCTTTCGCCGTGAGCGCGAGGCGGACTGGACCGCGTTTGAAGGACTGGTCGACCGGCTCGAACGCGGGTCGATCAAACGCCTGTCCGACGATGAATTGCTGGCGCTGCCGCGCTATTATCGCGCCACGCTGTCATCCTTGTCGATTGCGCGTGCGACCAGCCTCGATGTCGCGCTCATCGACTATCTCGAATCGCTTAGCGTTCGCGGCTATTTCCTCATCTATGGCGTGCGCGAAACACGAATGGCGCGGCTGGGGCACTTCTTTCGCGTCGGTTGGCCATCGGCGGTGCGGTCCTTGTGGAAAGAAACGCTGCTTGTCGCCGCTCTGGTCGCGCTGGGGGCGGTGATTTCCTATAATCTGGTGATGGGTGACCCCAGCTGGTATGCCGCGCTGATCCCCGACATGTTTAATGACGGGCGCGGCCCGGACGCAAGCGTTGCTGCGCTGCGTGAAACCATTTACGGCGTGCCCGAAGAGGGTGGTTTTCACATCTTTGCGACCTTCCTGTTCACGCATAACAGCCAGGTTTCGATATCCGCTTATGCACTGGGCTTTGCCTTTGGTGTCCCCACTTTGTTGCTGGAGTTTAACCAGGGCATACCGCTAGGCGCAATGTTCGCAGTGTTTCACAAAGCGGGGCTAGGGTTGGATTTTGCTGCTTGGCTGTCGATCCACGGCACGACTGAATTATTCGCCGCAATCCTTGCGGGGGCGTGCGGGCTTCGTATCGGCACCGGCTTTGCCTTTCCGGGACCGCGCAGCCGGATGAGCGCGGCAGCGGATGCGGGTAAGTCCAGCGGCGCGGCGATGCTGGGTGTCATCATCATGTTGATCCTTGCTGGCTTGCTGGAGGGGTTTGCGCGGCAATTGGTGCAGTCGATGGCGATGCGCTTTGCGATTGGCGGAACATTGCTGACGTTCTGGCTGACCTATTTTTACCTGCCGCGCCGTGCTATGCGCTCGGCAAGGTTGGACGCATGACCGCTGCTCCCGTCGATTCTGCTGCCGCTGGTGCCGCCCGCTTTGCGGCATCGCGCCGGGGCAAGCTGCGCAGTTTCGTCACGCCAGAAGGGGTTGACCTCAAACTGCAAATTGCCGGGTCAGGCCTGCGCTTTGGTGCATTATTGCTCGACATCATCTTCATGATCGTCATCCTGATCATCGGCTCGCTCATCCTTGCCTTTAGCGCAACAGCGTCAGCAGATTCTGCGGTGATTGTGTGGTTGCTGGGCTTTTTTCTGCTGCGCAATTTCTGGTTCCTGTTGTTCGAACTCGGCCCGCGCGCGGCAACACCGGGCAAACGGATTGTCGGCATCCGTGTTGTCGCGCGCGACGGCGGGCTGGACAGCGGACCGATCGTGCTGCAGCGCACAGTCCCGGTCG
>ERZ1292633.3308-Hain-H41-02um-R1-3308-length-15790-cov-6_pt1 | contig 15790 bp, 13 predicted proteins | sample MGYA00564406_ERZ1292633 | MGnify/ENA primary metagenome ERZ1292633 (study PRJEB36523, sample SAMEA6512639) | groundwater metagenome | collected 2019-01-08 | study: AquaDiva: Metagenomics assemblies of 32 groundwater samples | reverse complement strand
GGAATGGCGGAAATAAAGGCTTCCTTGGTGTCAACTTTGTCAACTTTGGGGGGATTTGACCCTAACTTAACTATCGAACCCTTGTGCGACCATGCTATTTAGCACCACGGGTTGTGAACGCGGTGACGATCGTCCGGGCGGCGATCAATATATCGAGCCATAGTGAGCAGAATTTCACATAATAGAAATCATAGGCGAGCTTGACCTTGGTATCGTCAATTCCCGCCACATGTCCTTGATTAACCTGCGCCCAGCCTGTTATTCCCGGCTTAATGATGTGGCGATAGTGATAAAAGGCCAGCTCCTGTTCGTACCACAAGGTCAATTCCAACGCTTCTGGGCGCGGCCCGATCAGGCTCATCTCGAAACGCAGGACATTGAATAATTGCGGGAGTTCGTCGAGTCTGGTCCGGCGCAGGACATTGCCCACGCGCGTGATGCGCGCATCGCTGTCGCGCGTAATTGCGCTGTCGCGGGCATCGGTTTCCGTCTGCCCCGCGCCGTCGCTAAATTGCATCGTGCGGAACTTGAAAACCGTAAACGTCTGCGCGCGAAAACCCGTTCTTTGTTGCCTGAATATCGCGGGGCCGGGCGATTCCAGCCGGATGAGAATGGCGATAAACAGCATGATGGGCCAAAGCAACAATAACGCCATCAGCGCGATGGTAATATCCATCGCCTGTTTGATCTTGAGGTAAAATTGGTTGGGGTTGAGAGAACCCAAACTATTATCAGAAATACTGTCAATTTCCACTGTTCCACACAATTGCTCAACTAATTGTTTCCAGTGATAGATGGGAACGCCAGCCAGCAAACTGCGGGTCATCGCTTTGTCCCAGCCTGCGCTGTGTTTGGCGTCTAGATCAGCGATTACTCCGTCAACCTGGCGGATTTCATCCTCGTGGTGACGAAGCCGCACGAGTTGCACATTGTCGAGTTTGGGAAAATGGCTAATCCGTCCGCCGGGGATGACAGCAAAACGTAATTGCCGTTGGCGCGCTGTCGCTCGTTCGGTCAAAACAAAGAACAACACAGTCAGGATAAAGTGGATGGCCAATTGCGTGCGGCTATAATCAATCCGCGCGAACAGCGGGATGATTGCCGCCAGAGCAAAGCTGCCAGCCAAGGTTGGAATTGAGAATGTCGCAATCGTCGCGCCGCGAAACGGCATCATGCTGCGCGATGCATAATATCCCGCGAGCAGTGAAAATGCGCTGATAATACCGCTATTAAAAATCCGCGCTTCTTGAAGTGGGGTGCCATCATACCAGCTGCGCACCAGCATCGGCAGCAATATACATAAGATGAGGCCGACGCCGACCTGAAAGCGTATGCGCTCGATGAAACGGCGCGGTTGCGCCTGCGCATTCGGGGCAAGTTTTGACGCTTTGACGGGAACAACACCGAACTGCGCGCCAGCATCAGGGGCGATAACACCATGAAAGTGGCTCGATGGGCCAGTGGAAATATTGACGGGTTGATCGGCCACCTAACGTTTCCTCGTCAGTTCGCGCATTGCATCATCAAGCCCCGATAATGTGAGCGGGTACATCCGCCCCGTCATCATTTGTTGTATAATTTTGGTCGATTGCGAATAACCCCAATGCTGCTCTGGCACGGGGTTCAGCCACGCCGCTGCAGGATAGGTGCTCGTCATCCTTTGTAGCCACACCGCGCCAGACTCTTCGTTGAAATGCTCGACCGAGCCGCCTGGATGGGTGATTTCATAGGAGCTCATAGCGGCATCACCGACAAAGATGAGTTTGTAATCATGCGGATATTTGTGGAGCACATCCCATAATAGCGTCCGTTCGGCAAATCGTCTTCGATTATCTTTCCACACCCCTTCATAGGGGCAATTATGAAAGTAGAAAAACTCAAGATTTTTGAATTCGGACGATGCCGCACTGAACAATTCTTCACACAGCTTTATAAACGGGTCCATTGACCCACCGACATCTAGGAACAACAGGACTTTGACGGCGTTATGGCGTTCAGGGCGCATGTGAATGTCGAGCCAGCCTTGACGCGCGGTGCCGTTAATGGTGGCATCTATATCCAATTCATCCGCCGCACCGTCGCGGGCAAAGCGGCGCAGCCGGCGCATCGCAATTTTGATATTTCGCGTCCCAAGTTCGCGGGTGTTGTCGAGGTTTTTGAACTCGCGCTTGTCCCACACTTTAAGCGCGCGTTTATGCTTGGACTCGCCACCAATCCGCACCCCTTCGGGGTTATAGCCGCTGTTGCCATAGGGACTGGTGCCACCGGTTCCGATCCATTTATTGCCACCTTCGTGACGCTTTTGCTGTTCCTCGAGCCGCTTTTTCAGCGTCTCCATAATCTCATCCCAACTGCCTAGGGACTCAATCTTTGCCATTTCCTCGTCGCTTAGGAACTTTTCGGCAATCGCTTTGAGCCAATCACTGGGCATCTCTGCGCCCTGTTGCTCCCAGCTTTTCTCTAGCCCGCGAAATACTTTGGCAAAAACCTGGTCGAAACGATCAAGCAGCCCCTCGTCTTTCACATAAGTAGCACGGGCGAGGTAGTAAAAGGCTTCTGGTGTGCGGTCGATAACTTCGCGGTCTAGCGCCTCAAGCAGCAGCAGATGCTCTTTGAGCGAAGCCGGTATGCCGGCGAGACGCATTTCATCGAGGAAATCAAAGAACATCAGTGGTTACTTTCCACAGTTTAATTATCCCATATTGCAAGGAGATACTGTGCACTACCTCACAAGCATGAAAGGCGTCACTTGCCAAGCGATGATGCGAAAATTGCGAATATGAATAGCACATATATGGTGCGCTCAGTCGCGCGTAAGATTTGGTCCGATATATCCAAGACAGGGCGCAAGAAAAGTCTATCATTCAAAACATGTCCAATTTGGCTTGGGCGAACAGGCTTTTGCAACAGGAGACAGAGATGACCAAGGGTAAATATAGACTGTTGGGTGTGGCCATAATTATGGCTGCGTCAACATGGGCGGGCAGCGCCAGCGCAGCCTGCAACGATGGGCGTGACCGCAACGTCACTGTCGTCAATGGCACACGCACAACCGTACGCGAACTTTACGGCTCACGTGTTACGACCACGTCTTGGGAAGAAGATGTGCTGGGTGCCGATGTGTTGCCGGCTGGTCAGCAACGCCGCGTTAACTGGGACGATAATAGCTGCGAATGCCTCTATGACCTCAAGGCAGTTTTGGTCAATGGTGCAGAAATTATCCGCCGCCGATTCAATGTCTGCACCGAATCAACTTGGACAATTAGCTGAGAAATTATGGTCGTCGGAGGCTGGGCGTGCGTCCATTCCTGCGACGGCCATTTCATGGTTGACTAAACATTAACCATCGCTGTGCCACTATGGCCTTGATGCGGAATATTCCGTTGGTAGAGGTCTAGGTACCGATGAAAATGCAACCCGTTACGGATGGCGTACCGCTGTTTGATTCGGCCCTAGCGGGCAATTGCGGCGAACTAGCCGTTGGCTGCTCCGATGTTGGCGGCGAGATTGAGGACGTTGCAAGCGACCTTGGAGAGCAGATGCAATCGCTCGCCAAACTTGAGCGATTGACCGCAGACCTTGAGACCGATCAGGCGCAGGTCGCGCACGCGACCGAAGAAGCCAAGATGCTTTCTGCCAAAGCTGCGGAAAATATCACAGCCAGCGCTGCACAGGTTCATGCAAGCATAGCCGACATCGGCCAGTTGACAGAGTTGGTCGAGCGGTTGGGAACGCATATCACCAATTTCGCCGCCGCCATGGAGCAGGTCCGGTCGGTGTCGAGCGGCATCGAATCGATTGCGAAAACGACCAATATGCTGGCGCTCAATGCCGCAATCGAGGCCGAACGCGCTGGCGATGCGGGCCGCACATTCGCGGTCGTTGCCAGCGAGATCAAAAAGCTGGCTAGTAACACGCGCTCTGCCACCGATGAGATCAAACGCACGGTCGGCAGTCTGTCGAGTGAGGCCGAAGAGTTGGCCCGTGAGATACATGCCGGAATTGCGGAAAGTGTCAAAGCCGAAGCGGGTTTTGAACGTATCGCCGAATCGCTCAACCAGGCGATTGATCTGGTCGGTCTAGTTGATGGACAGAGCGACCAGATAGCGCGTAGTGCGTCGCTGATTTACGCCAATAGTCAGCAAATGCGCGGAGGGTTGCAAGATTATGGTGTCCGGGTCCGCGCCAGCGCCGACATGCTGTCGGCATCGCATGACAAGGTCGATCAGCTCGAAGCACTATCAAATCGAGTGTTCCACGGGTTGGTTGCGGCCGGGGCATCGACCGAAGATTGGTCGTTCGTTTCCTATGCCATGGCCAAACGCGACGAAGTTGTAGCCGTGACCGAAGGCGCGTTGCAATCCGGCGCTCTGACGATGATGCAGCTGCTCGACAAAAATTATCGCCACGTCCCGGGCAGCAATCCTGAGCGATTCCGCACCAGCCTGTCCGACTGGGCCGACGCGAATTGGCGCGCCATACTCGACGAGATTTGCGCCTATGACACGCGCATCATGGCGTCGGTCTGTTCGGGCACGGATGGCTTTCTGCCCACCCACATTAGCGCATTTTCACAAGAGCCGACGGGCGAATTGGCGCATGACACGCAATTCTGCCGCAACGGCCGTGTCATCTTTAGCGGCTGCGACAAAGAGGCCAAAGTGTCCGACGAGCCGTTCTTCATGGCGGTGTACCGCCATGAGGCGGATGGCCAAAATTATCAAGTCACCCGCAATGTCTATGTTCCATTAGTATTTGGCGGGCAGCGCTGGGGCGATATCGAGATCGCTTACCGAGTGTGAGGAGTGCCCTTGCGGTGCAACAGCGCCACAAGGATGAACGAGATGATCATCAGCAAATACCATGAACCCAGCTTGGTAATGCCGACGGGAGCCCAGCCATCACGTTGGTTGGGATAGGCCCAAGCATTGGCATAGGTACCGATGTTTTCAGCAAACCAAATGAACAGCGCCACAAGCAAAAAGCCAAGCAGCAATGGCATTTGGTGGCGTGTCCGGAACGGTTTGAACGCAACATTACAGCCCCAAAATTGCCAGACGACCAGCGCGAACATCAGCCAGCGCAAGTCAGTAATCCAATGATGCGTGAAGAAGTTGATGTAGATTCCCAATGCGATGGTGATGAGCCAGCCCCGGGTCGGGAAGTGGTTGAACTGAAAATCAAAAATCCTCCAGACGCGGGCTAGATAACTGCCGACGCTGGCATACATGAAGCCGGAAAACAGTGGCACTGCACCAATATGCAGCAAAGAAGCCTCAGGATAGGCCCATGAACCCATCGCGGTTTTGAACAACTCCATCATCGTGCCGACGATGTGAAAGGTTAGGATGACACGCGCCTCTTCCCATGTCTCTAACTTGAACAACAGCATGGCGGCCTGAATGATGATCGCGCATAGGGTAATCGCATCATAGCGGGCGATTGGCGCATCGGCGGGATACCAAAGATGAGTTCCCAATAATATGGCCAGCATCAATGCGCCAAACAGACAGGCCCAGCCCTGTTTGAACCCGAATAGCAGAAACTCGAATAGCCAGACCCGCCAGCCTGGCCGTGGTTGATAAGCCTCCAGCCTGGCGCGGATTGTGGCAAAACGGGTGTGCTGCACACCTATTGGCATGAATCCTCGCTAGCCACCCCGTCCCCGCGCCATGAATGCGAGGCGTTCGAACAGCATCACATCCTGTTCATTCTTGAGCAGCGCGCCGTGCAGCGGGGGGATGGCGCTGCGGGTGTCCTTATTCTGTAGCACTTCGAGCGGCATATCCTCGTTGAGTAGCAGTTTGAGCCAGTCGATCAGCTCGCTGGTCGAAGGCTTTTTCTTGAGGCCGGGGACGTCGCGCACCTCGTAAAAAATGTCGAGCGCGCGGGCGACCAAAATCTTTTGAATCTTGGGAAAATGGACATCGACAATCGCCTGCATCGTCTCGCGGTCGGGGAACTTGATATAATGAAAGAAACAGCGGCGCAGGAAGGCGTCGGGCAGGTCTTTTTCATTGTTCGAGGTGATGATGACAATCGGGCGATCGGCGGCGGCGATATGTTCGCCCGTCTCGTAAACGTCGAACGCCATGCGGTCGAGTTCCTGAAGCAGGTCATTGGGGAACTCTATATCGGCCTTGTCGATCTCGTCGATCAACAGCACCGGCAGCTGGGGCGAGGTGAAGGCGTCCCACAGCTTGCCCTGTTTGATATAATTGCGGATGTCGTGCACGCGCTCATCGCCCAATTGGCCGTCGCGCAACCGCGCCACCGCGTCATATTCATACAGGCCCTGCTGCGCCTTGGTTGACGATTTGATGTTCCAGCAAATGAGCGGCGCGCCGAGCGCCTTGGCGATTTCTTCGGCGAGCACGGTTTTACCCGTGCCCGGCTCGCCCTTGACCAGCAGCGGGCGGCGCAGCGTCACGGCGGCGTTGACCGCAATTTTGAGGTCGGTGGTGGCCACATAATCGCTGGTGCCATCGAATCGCAGTGCCATGAGCTTGATACCTTACGTTAACGTCAATATGCCGCTGGGCATAAGGGGGTAGATGGAAGGGCGCAAGGCGTGAGGTTATGATCGCGCGGCAAGGGGCGGCGGACTGGCCAAAGTTGACAAAGTTGACACCAAGGAACGGCTTATTTCGGCGATTCCTTAAAAATCCTCCATCGTCATTGCGAGCCGCAGACAGGCGGCGCGGCAATCCAGCTTTCTTGGCCAGTTGCATGGCCTGCCTTCTGGATTGGTTGACCTACGGTCGCCTGCGGCCCGTCATTCCATTCCTCGCAATGACAAAGGGATGAAGGAAAGATGTTTCGCGCCAAGCCGCCAAGACGCGATGAAGAAGAGGAGCATACTCCCCCAACGGGAGGGGGCTTGCGGACTTTTTTGCCTTCCCCTAGCTCCCGCTAGCAGGGTTGGTTGATACGCCGTGCGGGGGAAACAATGGCCGCCTGCGGGTTGCAGAGCTGTGGTATCAACGATACACAGTCGTATGATACATATAATACACTTCGCCATTGCGAGCGACCCTGAACTTGTTTCAGGGGAGCGCGGCAACCCAGAAGCGGCGGCATAGACTGGATTGCTTCGCTTCGCTCGCAATGGCGAAGGAAAGAATGTTCGCACAGAGTGGACCGGAAAGCGCAAGAGCAATAAGCAACATCATGCATAGCTTATACCATAGCCAAAACCCTGTAGGAAAGCAGTGGCTGTTGCCTGTCGTTCAATAGTCTGTGCGGACAGACTCGCGGGTTGATAGCAAGTCCCACATGCCGCGATGCTGCGCCAGCAATTGCTGCGCTCCGAACAGCATCGCGCGCTCAACCGATTGTGTTCCGGCATAGCTGGCGATCAGGGCGATGGTTTCGTGGAGGTCAGGTAGCGCCGCTGGCCGCGCGCTAACGTCAAGCCTTGCCGCTGCCGCGTCAAGCACAGCGCGGATTGAGCGCCAATCGAGCGCCAACGCGATCGAGGCTCCCAGCGCGCAGCCCAAACGTTCAGAACGGCCGAGCATTTCAATGGCATGACTCTGTGCCAACGCCGTTGTTTCGCATTGCTGTTGCCCCGTCGTGCTGGGCATCGGCCCGGCGCCAACGCCAAGCGAGGACAGATAGGCGCGCTCTCGTCCAAAGGCAGTCACAGCCTGGTCGAACCAGTGGCGCTCCGCATCAGCAACAGCGCGCCCCGCAGCATGGTCAACCAGTCCGGGGTTGCGGCCATGCAACAGACCAAAGAAATGAACGGCATCGGCCAGATTGCGCGTGGCCCAGCGCCCCTCGATAAGCTTGCGTGACTGGACATAGGCGTGCGCACCGGTGCCATCATTGGTCACCAGCGCATCAATCGCCCGAGTCAGGTCGCTTGTCTCAGCAATACGTAGCGGTTGCACCATGCCTGTCAGTCCCAGTCCAATATTGTTCGGGGCAGGGCAGCATGCCGCCCCGCGTCCGTTGAACCATGGCTTTAGCGCACAGACGTAAAGGTGGGGTTTATGGACCCCGCCCCACATTGGGACATGTGCAATTTCATATGGTTAACGCCGTTAAGGGGTGATGGATGGAATATTCGTTTTGGAACATTTTTCGTAAGCGTTGCTTATCGTCATCCGGCGAACCACCCCCATACCAACCGCGCGGTGAGCGCAAAGCTGATGGTGACTATCAGGGGGCGGATGAGCGCCGCGCCGAAACGTGTGGCATTGTGCGCGCCTATCCACGCCCCCGTCATCGCGCCCACCGCCATGGCGAGACCCAGCAGCCACATAATCTGCCCACCCAACGCAAAGACGATGACGCTGGCGATATTACTGGTCAGGTTCAACAATTTGGTGAGGCCCGTTGCGCGCGTTAGCCCAAGTCCGCGCAAGGCAACCAGTGAGGCGGCAAAAAATTGCCCGGTGCCGGGGCCGAAGAAGCCGTCGTAAAAACCGATCGCGCCCGCCACCGGGCGATAAGCGCGCTCGGGCAGATGCCCATGGCTGTCTTCATCGTTCATGCGCGGCGAAAAGACAGTGTAGAGCGCGACCGCCATCAGCAAGAGGGGTACGATAAGCCGCAGGGCGGCGGCGTCGAACCGCTGAATCATCAGAGCGCCACCAACAGCGCCAGCAAAGACAAAGGCAAGACCCCACAGGTTGGGTTTGACTTCGAACAGTCCGGCGCGGTGGTATCTATGCGCAGCCATGGCGGTGCCGAACATGGATTGTAGCTTGTTGGTGCCCAGCACGACGTGCGGGGGTAGCCCAGCATAGAGGAGCGCGGGCAGCATGATGAGGCCGCCGCCGCCCGCAATCGCGTCAATGAACCCAGTCAACACCGCTACGCCAAAAAGGGCGAGATAGACCCATGGCTCGATTGCAGCGGGATCAATCACGCGGGCAAGGGCCGCCTATGAACTGTCTCCTCACTGATCGAGGAAGCTGCGCATTTTGCGCGAGCGCGACGGGTGTTTGAGTTTGCGCAGTGCCTTTGCCTCGATCTGGCGGATACGCTCGCGGGTCACACTGAACTGCTGACCAACCTCTTCGAGCGTGTGGTCGGTGTTCATGCCGATGCCAAAACGCATCCGCAGCACGCGCTCTTCGCGCGGGGTAAGCGATGCAAGAACGCGGGTGACGGTTTCCTTGAGGTTAGCCTGCACCGCCGCATCAACGGGGATGATGGCGTTCTTGTCCTCGATGAAGTCGCCCAGATGCGAGTCATCCTCGTCGCCGATGGGCGTTTCAAGGCTGATCGGCTCTTTGGCGATTTTCATCACCTTGCGGACTTTTTCGAGCGGCATCGACAGCCGCTCTGCCATTTCCTCTGGCGTTGGCTCGCGCCCGCTTTCGTGCAGGAATTGGCGTGAACAGCGCACCAGCTTGTTGATCGTTTCGATCATGTGGACCGGGATGCGGATGGTGCGCGCCTGATCGGCGATGCTGCGGGTGATCGCCTGGCGGATCCACCAGGTTGCATAGGTGCTGAACTTATACCCACGGCGATATTCGAACTTATCGACCGCCTTCATCAGGCCGATATTGCCCTCTTGGATAAGGTCGAGGAATTGCAGGCCGCGATTGGTGTATTTTTTGGCGATTGAGATGACGAGGCGCAGATTGGCTTCGACCATTTCCTTTTTGGCGATACGTGCTTCGCGTTCAGCCTTTTGCACCATATTGACGACGCGGCGAAACTCGCCCAGCGCCATGCCCGTGGATTGCGCGATTTCGCTAATCTCGCCGCGAATGCGGTCAATCGCGTCAACTTCACGTTCGGCAAAGGCCGCCCATTTCTTGTCCCGTGTCGCAACACGTTCGAGCCAGCTCTCGTCCAGTTCCGAGCCGACATAGGTCTCAAGAAAGTCGCGGCGCGGCACTTTGTGACGTTCGGCAAGGCGGAGCATTTGTCCACCCAGCGCGGTCAGGCGGCGGTTGAAGCTGTAGAGTTGATCGACCAGATATTCGATTTTACTGCTGTGGAATTGGACGCTTTCCACTTCGGCGGTCAGTTCGTCACCTAAGCGCTGATACTTCTTTTCCTGTCCTGTCGGGAAATCATTGCCCAATGTCAGGGCATTAAGCCGTGCGTTCTGAAGCTTTGAAAAATCGCGATATAATTTGGTAATGCTGGCGAAACGCTCAATCGCTTCGGGCTTAAGCAATTCCTCCATCGCCGCGAGCGAGAGGGTATTGTCTTCCTCCTCTTCCTCGGCCGCCTGGCGTTGGCGGCGTTCGGTCATCGCGCTTTCTTCGTCGTCCTCATCGACGGGGGCTTCTTCGACTTCTTCCTCTTCTTTGAAGGTGGGGCCGGCAATTTTTTCAGAAATCTCGACCTCAGCGTCCTCGCCACCCTCTTCGTCGAGATTCTCTGGCACGGGGTCCTTGTGCAACATCGCCTCAAGATCGAGGATTTCGCGTAGCTGAATCTCGCCGGCATTCAGCGCATTGGCCCATTCGGTGATGGCGTTAAAGGTGATCGGGCTTTCGCACAGGCCGATAATCATCGTGTCACGGCCAGCCTCGATGCGCTTGGCGATAGCGATTTCACCCTCGCGGCTGAGCAACTCAACCGCACCCATCTCGCGCAAATACATGCGCACAGGGTCGTCGGTGCGATCAATCGTTTCCTTCTTTTTTTCAGGAACGGTTATCGACGGTGACGACAGGCCGACGGGGTCAATCTCTTCGTCGACAGTGTCTTCGGCGTCTTCGTCCTCGCTATCCTCTTCTTTTTCAACGATGTTGACGCCCATCTCGGAGATTGCGGACATGACGTCCTCAATTTGTTCCGAAGACAATTGGTCCTGGGGAAGCGCTTCATTGAGCTCGTCATAGGTGATGTATCCGCGCTTTTTGGCGCGGGCGATCAGCTTTTTGACCTTGGCATCATTGATATCAATCAGGGGTTCGTCGCCGCTGATCACTTCGCTATCGTCTTCGCTCATGCCAATTCCCGTTATTCAAAATCAATTTGACGTTTCAGTTAGCTGCGCCAGCCGACCTGCCAATTCCGCTTTTACCAGCAACAGCCGTTGCTGTTCTGCAAAACTCTCCGCATCCATTGCCGCCCGCATCGTTTCGGTTGCCGCTGCTAGCGCTGCATTGACTTCCGGCCATGCCACAGCAGTGGCAATAACCTCGTCCAAATCGCGCAACGCCAACTCCCTCAAACCCTCTTGCTGATCGCCAGAGGAGTTGATCGCACGCGTGAAGGAAAATGACATGCCATCAGCGCGGAGTAACTGCCCCACCTTATTATACAGTGATGTGGTCCCCAATATGGTCAACAGGGTATGATTATCAAGCCCTTCGTGCGTTAGCGAGGCATCTATCATAGCCGCAAGGACATCCGCGCTCTCTCGATCAGCAATAATGAGTCTGGAGAGTAGCTCGATATGCGATGATATGGTTTGCGGATAGTATAGCAGTCCTGCCAATATGGCGTCGCTGAGCGATGCATTGATGGCATGGCCAACCTGACGCAATGATGCAGTGGGCGCTCGTTCAGGCGGAACGCCCCGCCAGTTCGCTTTGCCGCCGCGCATGGGCGGTTGCTGGCGCTTGATTTGCGGGAAAAAAGTGGCATCGAGCCGCTCGCGATAGGCCTGCCGATAATGCGCCGCAACGTCGCGGTCGGCAATTGTTGCCGTCCAATCCATCAACTGGGCCCGCACCGCTGCGCGGGCTTCGGGGGTATCGGATTTGCGCGAGCGCAGTGCCGCTGTCCATAATAGATCAACGAGAGGCAGTGATTTGGCAACGAGTGCGTCAAACGCCGCGCGGCCCCCGCTGCGCACAATATCGTCGGGATCTTGACCTGTCGGTAGCGTGACAAAGGACAGGCTGAAGCCGGGCTTGAGCAGCGGCAGGGCGCGGGTGGCCGCGCGGTGTGCTGCGCGCTGTCCCGCCGCGTCGCCATCGAACGCGAGGATCGGGACGTTCGAATGCCGCCAAGCCAGTTCAATCTGCGCCTCGGTCAGTGCGGTGCCGAGCGGGGCCACGGCTTCTTCTATACCCGCCTGCGCCAGCGCGATGACGTCCATATAACCTTCGACGACGATCAGTCGCTCGGCCTTTCGCGCGGGCGCGGCGGCGCGGTCGAGGTTGTAAAGCACGCGCCCCTTGTCGAACAAAGGCGTGTCGGGCGAATTGAGATATTTCGGTTCGCCGGCCCCAAGGATTCGCCCGCCGAACGCAATCACCCGCCCGCGTGCATCGCGGATGGGGATCATCAACCGTCCGCGAAAACGGTCGTACGGCTGTTTATCATCAACCGCGATCAGCATCCCCGCTTCCACGCTGAGTGCATCGCCATATTTGCTGAGCACCTCGCGCAGCCGCCCGCGCGCGTCGGGGGCATAGCCAAGATTGAATGCGGCGATAGTCGCGGGGGTTATACCGCGCTGTGACAGATAATCGCGAACGCTTGCGCCCTCATCATCCATCAATCGTTCGCGGAACCACGCCGCTGACGCTTCTGTCACATCGCGCAAGGACACGGCTTGTTCGGCGCGCTGGGCCGCGCGGGGATCAGCGGCTGGAACCTCCATCCCAGCGGCTGAAGCCAATTCCTTGACCGCGTCCATGAACGGCAGGCCGCGCTGTTCGGTCATCCAACGGATGGCATCGCCATGCGCGCCGCAACCGAAACAATGGTAGAAACCCTTGTCGTCGTTGATCGTGAAACTGGGTGTTTTTTCGTTGTGGAAGGGGCAACACGCCTTCCACTCCCGCCCCGCACGCGTGACTTTGACCGACTTGCCGATCAGTGTGGAAAGCACGGTGCGTCCGCGCAATTCATCCAGCCAGATGGGGGTGAGGGACATGGCCCTCTCCTTAACCCGCCAAAGCTGCTTTCACCAGCGCGCTCGCTTTGCTCATATCGAGCGTGGTGGCGTGGCGTGCCTTAAGCTCCGCCATCACCCGGCCCATATCTTTGAGGCTTGAGGCGCCAAGCTCGCCCTTGATCGCCTCGATAGCGGCGGCGGTGTCCGCTTCGCTCATCTGCGCGGGCAAATAATCCTCGATGACCGCAATTTCGGCAGCTTCGTTGGCGGCAAGCTCTGCACGACCGCCTGTTTCAAACATCGCAATCGATTCGCGGCGTTGTTTGACCATTTTTTGCAATGTCTCGACGATCATAGCATCGTCATCAGGTTTGACGCTGGCGGTACGCAGTTCGATGTCGCGGTCCTTGATCCGCGCCAACATCAGGCGGATGGTCTGCAAACGCGGCTTGTCGCCCGCCTTCATCGAGACAATTTGTGCAGCCTGAATGTCATCGCGAATCATGCGAACTTGTCCTCTCTAGATTTGGAAAGAAGGCACTATAGCGACATAAAAATATATTCGCTAGATTGCGCACAGCAAGATTCGCTCATAGCTGTCTGGCCGTTTATAAAGCCGACTCATGCGCGGCCAACGGAGCCCAATATATATGGCCAAAGCCACCCCAAACCCCGTGCCACAAGGTGCGACCGCAGCTTTGGTGCTCGCGTCGGGTGAAATCCTGTGGGGGCGTGGTTTTGGCGCGAGCGGTGCTGGCGTAGGCGAAGTGTGTTTCAACACCGCGATGACCGGCTATCAGGAAATAATGACCGACCCCAGCTATGCGGGGCAGATCATCACCTTCACATTCCCCCACATCGGCAATGTCGGCGCGAATGATGAGGATGTGGAGTCCGCACGGCCCCGCGCCGTCGGCTGTATCGTCCGCGAAGATGTGACCGCGCCCAGCAATTTTCGTGAGCAAGGGCGCTTTGACGACTGGATGGCGAAGAACGGACTGATCGGGATCAGCGGCGTCGATACCCGCGCGCTGACCCGCCACATCCGCGAAGCAGGCGCGCCCAATGCAGTGATCGCGCACGCACCCGACGGCAAGTTCGACATTGATGAGTTGCTCGCCTTAGCGCGCGCCTTTCCGGGGTTGGAGGGGATGGACCTCGCCAAGGATGTGACGCGGGCCGAGGCGGGGGAATGGACGGGCGGCGTATGGGCGCTGGGCAGCGGATATGCCGCGTCGGAGCATAAGCGCAGCGGTGACGCTGCTCCGCATGTTATCGCCATCGACTATGGTGCCAAGGACAATATCTTTCGCAGTCTGGTGCACGCGGGTGTCCGCGTCACTGTGGTGCCAGCGACGATGAGCGCGGAGGCGATATTGGCACTGAAGCCCGCCGGGATATTCCTGTCGAACGGACCGGGTGACCCGGCGGCGACGGGCGATTATGCGGTGCCAATCATCCGCGCATTGATGGATGCGGGACTGCCGATATTCGGCATCTGCCTTGGCCATCAACTCCTCGCGCTCAGCGTCGGGGCAAAGACGGTCAAGATGCATCAGGGGCATCGCGGTGCCAACCATCCGGTCAAGCGATTAAGCGATGGCGCGGTCGAAATTACCAGCATGAACCACGGTTTCGCGGTCGATGCCAGCACGCTGCCCGACGGCGCGGTGGTGACGCACACCAGCTTGTTTGACGGTTCAAATTGCGGGTTTGAAATGCCGAGCAAACGCGCGTTCAGCGTGCAATACCACCCCGAGGCCAGCCCGGGGCCACAGGATAGTTTTTATCTGTTCGACAAGTTCGTTGGGAGGATGAAATGAGGGGCGTTGCGCCTATTGCCCCCTCTCACCCTTCAGGGGGAGAGGGCTGGGGTGAGGGGGTCTTCGGTGAGGGGGGCGTCAGGGTCGCGGCCAACTGCGATCAGGATGGCACGCAATACGCCATCGATATTGCCCATGACATCGGCGTTGGTGAAACGCAGCACGCGGTACCCACGCGATTCGAGGCCCGCGGTTCGCGCTGCGTCATAGCTTTCCTGCCCGACATGGCTGTCGCCGTCGATTTCGATCACCAGCCGTTCGGACCGCGCGGCGAAATCCGCGATATAGGGCGCGAGAACGACCTGTCGCTGAAATTTGATCCCCGTTTGGCTCGCGCGCAACCGCGCCCACAGCCGCTTTTCTGGTTCCGTCATCGCACGGCGCAGCGTTTTGGCACGGGTGCGAGTGATGGGATGACGCCGTGTCATCTGGCGGCCTTTGCTCGCTGTGCCAAAGGTTTTCTCCCCTCTCCCAACCCTCTCCCCCTGAAGGGTGAGGGGGCTACCCCTATATCATGCAAGGCTGGCAATGCCCAAAAGAACTGACATCCACTCCATCCTCGTCATTGGCGCTGGCCCGATCATCATCGGTCAGGCGTGCGAGTTTGATTATTCGGGAACGCAGGCGATCAAGGCGCTGCGCGAGGAGGGATACCGCATCATCCTTGTCAACTCGAACCCTGCGACGATCATGACCGACCCCGATTTGGTGGGGGACGACGGCGCGACCTATGTCGAGCCAATTACGCCGGAGATCGTGGCGAAGATCATCGCCAAGGAACGCCCGGATGCGATCTTGCCGACAATGGGCGGGCAGACCGCGCTCAACGTCGCGCTGGCGCTGTTCAATGACGGCACGCTGGCCAAATATGGCGTCGAGATGATCGGCGCGACCGCCGAGGCGATCGACAAGGCCGAGGACCGGATCAAGTTTCGGGATGCGATGTCGAAAATTGGGCTTGAGAGCGCGCGCAGCGGCATTGCGCACAGCATTGACGAGGCGTTCGCGGTGCTGGAGCGCACGGGATTGCCGTCGATCATCCGGCCTAGTTTCACCATGGGCGGGACAGGCGGCGGCATCGCCTATAACCGCGAGGAGTTTGAGCATATCGTGCGCGGCGGGCTTGACGCATCGCCGACCACCGAGGTGCTGATCGAGGAATCGCTGCTCGGCTGGAAAGAATATGAGATGGAGG
>ERZ1292633.3306-Hain-H41-02um-R1-3306-length-15797-cov-4_pt1 | contig 15797 bp, 16 predicted proteins | sample MGYA00564406_ERZ1292633 | MGnify/ENA primary metagenome ERZ1292633 (study PRJEB36523, sample SAMEA6512639) | groundwater metagenome | collected 2019-01-08 | study: AquaDiva: Metagenomics assemblies of 32 groundwater samples | reverse complement strand
ACGATGCTGGGACGTAAACCCATTCCCGCTATTCAAAATGGTCTGTGCCGGGTGCCGGTGAGTCGAGATCCTAAACCGTCGTTGCAATATCGCATGTGAGTGCCGTTTGGAAGTTATAAAATGTTGAATTTGTCCAACTTTTTAACCTGGTCTGATGATGAACTTTTGGCCGCCGTGAATCGCCTACGGGAATTTCACAGACGACAGAAAGTGCCTCCCCATTTGGTATTTTTGTGCCATAGCTGGGAATTTGAGAGTCGGGATTATTCGGACTATTCCAGCGGCGAAAACTTCACTCAATTGGCGAAACGACTCGCTTTTTTGAAAGATCATATGGAGCTTGAATTTAAGACCCTAACGGATCTTTGCACCGATCTCTATGCCTCAAACTGATGTTCTGCCCCTTGCCGCATGGCAAGATTTGCGAACCGTGATGGTGAAGAATCCCAGTCCTTCGGACCTGGATCTTGCCCGACTTTTTGTGGGTGAGCGTGAAATGAAATCCATACAAAGCTTCACGCATTTGCGCGCCGCACTTGAGTTTTTATTCGAGCATTTGGAGCTGCCGGAACGCACGGTTTTGTTCCCACGTTATATTTGCGGCTCGGTGGTTCGTGCTGCAAAACGCGCCGGCCTAGCTGTGCGATTTTGTGATGTGGATCAAAAGACCGGCGCTCTGTCTTTTGAAGCTTTGAAGATGCAAGCGACTCATAAAATTGGGGCGGTTTTTTTGGTGCATGCGTTTGGAATAGCCGCGGAAATTGAAGAGATTTCAAAGTACTGTAAGGAACATAAAATTTTTCTCATTGAAGATTGTGCTCACGTGCTGAACGCGGATGAGCGTGAAAAGCCCCTGGGAACTTATGGCGATTTTGCCCTCTTCCACTTCGCCAAAAAAATTCCCAATGTGCACGGTGGACTTTTGATTTCTTATAAAAAAGTTCTGCCGGAGCTGGAAAAACGAGTTCGTCCTAAACTTAAGGAATTGATTTCTCTGGCTCTCAAATGGGATTTGCTAAGACCGGCGGTGAATCTTTTGCGGACCACCACGCCTCCCCCGGAGGACCAAGATGAGGCAGCGGACAAAAGTCACTTTAAAATGAAATCCGCAAGTCGCGGCTCCAAACGACTGCTTCAAAAGCAAATTAAAAAATATGTAGCGGGAGCGAAGCATCGCAAATCCCTGCAGCATGAATATTTGCGTGAACTTCCCTCCACTTTTGAAGCGCTTTGCAAAGAGCCCAACGGTGATCTTTTTCACTTTCCAGTACTGGTGCCTGAAAACATGAAGCGTGATGAGATACTAAAAAAACTCCGCGTTTATGGCGTCTTTGCAGACCGACTTTGGTACAAATCCGATGACATTTTTGCGGATCGAATCTTGCAGCTTCCCCTTTCAGAACGTATGAAAGAGAAAGACGTGCATTTTATTTCCAAACTTTTGCAGCATGTGGAGTGATACGGCTTGGGCCAAAATTTTGAAGGAAACTTATGGTTGGACTTCTGAAAAAGTGGAGGGTGTTTTGCTCTTCCATTTGAAGAACGGCTTAGAAATGAATCCTTTGGGCGATTATGTGGAAGCTCCCAAGCCCGCTTTCTTTAAAAAGGCAAAGGCCAGCCTGCGTGTGGACAGTCCTATGGAAGAGGTGCCGGGCCAAATTTATGTGGAACAGCATTTGGAAACGTATCGCTTGGCCGTGAATGAACCTTTTGCAGATCTTCTGAAAAAACGCGTGCATCAAAAAACCAGAAATCTCATCACCAAGTCGCAAAAAATGGGGGTGGAAACAAAGATCATGAACGATGAAGAATCGCTAAAGATTTATTACAAACTCTATGTGCCCACCATGCTGAAATTGGGGGCGATTCCGCAGAGTTTTAAGCTATTTGAGTCGATGTGGAAACATTTTGGAGAGGGCCGAATGAAAATTTTTATCAGCAGCAAGGATGGAAAAGTTTTGTCCGGAATTCTCACACTTTTGGACAATAAGCAAAAACGACTTCATATCTGGTCCAATGCGCAGTCCGCGGCGGCACGGCCCTATTCCGCCAACATGGCCACTTATGCCGCGGTTTTGGACTATGCGTGCAAGCAAAAAGAGATTGATGAAGTGGACTTTGGGAACACCGCAGCCGAAACATCGCTGGCTTTTTTTAAGTCGCGCTTTGGAGCTAAAAAAGTTCCCGTTTGGACCGTGAGCCCTCAGCCTTTCAAAGCACGAAAAATCCCCGCATGGCCGGTGAAAGCTTTACGATTCTTGCCGCACTTTTTATTGTCACCGCTCATGAGACTGGTGTTTAAAACCTTACGATGAAAAAAATGACCGTAGCCGTGATTTGTGCCGACCTCAATCCCGATGATTTGGGAGGAGCGGAAGTGCACATTGTGGAAGTGATTAAAGGCCTTGCGGAGCGAGGCCACACGCTGCACGTTTTTGTGGGAAATGATTTGAGAGCAGCTTCGCTTTTTTCAGAATTTGAAAATGTACAGTTGCATGCCGTCCCTTATAAAAAAGTCCGCAACTTGAACTCGCTTTTCTTCACGCTTGCGGCCGTCAAAGCCATTAAAAAAAGCGGCCTGAAATTCAATCTACTTCACGCTAAGCAAACTTTCCCTCAAGGAATTGCGGGCGCTTTGCTGAAGAAAAAATTACGAATCCCACTTTACATCACCGTGCAAAATCCTTTGGCTTATCGCCAGGAATTGGTGCTGACTGGACCGCTTAAAATTCTCTTTGCCCCCTTCATTGAAGCCTTGGGGTTTGCGGTTCGTTGGGCACTTAGGAAAAGTGATTTGGCGGCTTGTGTGAGCCAATTTTCTCAGCAGCACGCCAAACGCATGGGCGCGAAAAATACGACACTTATTCCCAATGGAATTCGTCTGGAAAAATTCAAACTGCACGCGGGAGAGCGCAAGGAATTCGAAATCGTCAGTACCTCCACTTTGATTCCCCGCAACGGGATGGACACGCTGATTGAGTCGTTGCCGGAAGTCGTAAAAAAGCATCAGCAAACGCATGTGAAAATTGCCGGTGAAGGACCGATGAAGGATGAATTGGTGAATCGCATCAAGACGCTGAATTTAGAAAAACATGTGACGTTTTTGGGCACCCTCAAGCACGACAAAATTCCCGAATTCGTAAAAAATGCTCATCTTTTTGTCAGACCTTCTCGCCATGAAGGCTTTGGCGTTTCCTTCATTGAGGCTATGGCGCTGGGCACGCCCGTGATCACTTGTCCGGTGGGCGGCATTCCGGACTTCATCACCGATGGTGAAACCGGCTTCCTTGTCCCCGCTAGCGATCCCCACGCTTTAGCTAACGCGATTCATTTTGTATTTGAACATCCTGACGCCGTGAAAGAAGTTACGGCAAATGCACGCCAGCTTGTTGAAAACCGCTACGATTGGCAAAAGATCGTGGACGCGGTGGAAGCGGCTTATTCACGTTTGGTTTAGGCTTCTACTCGAACGTAGGCTCGGGTCCCGTCGGAAACGACGTGAATGGGAAGTTTTAATACTTCTCCATCGTCCAAGGCTTCGAAAGCGGCATCACCCAGTCTTTCTCTAAAAATTCTAGTCCAGTTGACTTCCGTACCCGTGGCCAAAGCCAACTCAGGCTTTGCTATCATGGAAGGACTTCCGTGACTGCTTTCTGAAAGTACATCACTCTCTTTATCTGCGGTGATCACTTGTACTTGCCTGTCGCGCACTCGTAATTCTTCATAAAGCGTAGTGCCCCCCTGAGTATTAACGGCGGCTCGATCTTCTACATAGTTCAAAGCTTTGTGCTCCAATTTTCCCAGTCCGTGAAACGCGTACAAATTCAAATCCACATGAACCCCTTCAGGAGTGGTGTGGCCACGCACCCAAGTAGCGGGGATGGCATCACTTGGAATTGTTGCGCCTTCCAAAGAAAATTTTGGAGTGCTAGCATCCCGAGTTCTGTGAGCTTGTAAGAAAAAATGCTCACCGTCTTTACCGGTTTGAAATTCCATTAAATAGGCGTGATTGGGATTGAACATCTCTAAATGTCGTACTTGTTCGTAGGCTCTTATCAAAGAACCAAATGGACCTCCTTGGCGAACGTCCCAGGTACAGTATCGGCTGGTGTTCCCGTTGTTAAAAATATGATATCGGCCTTTCACAGAAGTATCTGCAACCACCGTTACATTTTCCCCTTCAATGAATTCCCAACCTGAAAAAGAGGTTTCAGATACCATTTTTTCCACATCAATCAAAGGGGTGTCGGAGCTTAGGCGACGGCTTACCGACATTTGCGCGAGCTCTCTCTCCAGTTCAGGAGTCAATCCTGAGGCTTTGATTCGTCTCACCACATCCAAAAACCCCATTTTCCTGATGTCACACTCAATTGAAGACATTTCATCTACATCCTTCTGGCCGATGCTTAGATCAATTTTTTCTCTTTCTGTGACTTGCCAACTATCAATTAGACCTGAAAGCCCATCATAATCATCTTCATGTTCACTTCTAATAAGAATGGTCTCTCTGGCTGCTAAGGCCTTCTCTACGCTGGCATAACGGTCAGGTACGGGCAGGTCCTGAGAAGCCACATATGCCGCTATCTCTAGCTTTGGTTGCTGCATACCTAGATCCAAAAATTTATCTTCACGATTTTCCATAGTTTTCCTGGGTTCAGGAGCGCACATTAAACCTTATAGTTGGTATTTTGTCAAGATTCTTGGCCCATGAGGTTGCCATCCTCAGGTAAATCTGATAAATTTTCCCCACTTTAAGCCAAAAATGAGACATATTCTCATCACCGGCGGTGCCGGATTTATTGGGGTGAATACAGCCGATGCTTTCATTCGACAGGGTGAAAAGGTGACGATTTTTGATAATTTCTCACGAAAAGGGACCCGAGAAAACGCCAAATGGCTCAAGGAAACGCATCCTGAAGTACAGATCATTGAAGGAGATGTGAGGAATTTAGCGGAACTTGAAAAGGCCATGAAAGGTCAAGAGGTGGTTCTACATTTGGCCGGCCAGGTGGCGGTCACCACTTCCGTGACAGATCCGCGTGAGGATTTTGAGATCAATGCATTGGGCAGTTTCAATGTTTTGGAGGCGGCACGAAAAATGGAAAAACAGCCGATTTTGCTTTATTCGTCGACCAATAAGGTTTACGGCGGCATGGAGGAAATGAACGTGGTGGAACGAAACGGACGTTGGGAATATGAGAATTTGCCCGGTGGAGTGCCTGAAACGCAGCCTTTGGACTTTCATTCACCTTACGGCTGCAGCAAAGGAGCGGCGGACCAGTATTTTCACGATTATTCACGAATTTATGGTTTGCGAACCGTGGTGTTTAGACAGTCCTGTATTTACGGGACTCGGCAATTTGGTGTGGAGGATCAGGGTTGGGTGGCATGGTTTGCCATCGCGGCGCTTTTGAAAAAGCCCATCACCGTGTTTGGCGCCGGAAAACAAGTGCGAGACGTTTTATTCATTGGCGATTTGATTCGTGCCTACCAAATGGCGGTGGACAATATTGAAGTGACCGCTGGCCAGATTTACAACATCGGGGGTTGACCCAAAAATACGATGTCACTTCTGGAACTTTTGGATCATTTGAAACGAACTTTGGGACGAGAAATTCCGGTTACTTTTGATGATTGGAGACCGGGCGATCAAAAAATCTTTGTCTGTGATATTGAAAAAGCGGAAAAGGAATTTGGATGGAAGCCTGAGTTTTCACCGGAAATGGGCGTGGAAAAACTTTTAACTTGGATTCAAGATCATGCGGATTTGCTTGAAAAAGTGCTGAGCGAACAGCGCGAGAGCCAACCCCTTAAAACTTATGACTCGGAAAAAAATTCATCTCATCACACCCATCTTTCCTCCTGATATTGGAGGACCGGCTTCTTACGTTTACGAAGTCGGACAGAGGCTGAAGAAACAGCACGATTTGAGTGTGCTTGGTTTTTGTGAGGGACAGCATGTGAAGATGAAAAACGTGGACATTCACACGCTGAATCCTAAAAAATATTCCTTTTGGACGAGGCAGCTTCGACTACGTCGACTTCTCAAAAAATACGCGAAGAAAAGCGATCTGCTTTATATCCAGGGTCCGGTGGTGGTGGGCGCCAATAGCCTTTTGTTTGCGGCGCAGCATAAAATCCCCACGCTGCTCAAATTTGTGGGCGACATTGCGTGGGAAGAGGCTTCACGCCGAGGAAAAACCAAGCTGTCATTAGAAGAGTGGCACGACGAAAACAAACCTGATTTGAAATCCAAATTGCTGAAAAAAGTTCAGAAATGGAGCTTTAAAAAAGCGGACCGGGTGATTGTGCCTTCGCAATTTTTGAAACGAATTTTGATGAAGTACTACGCGGTTCCGGAAGATAAAATCGTGCTGATCTTCAATGCTTTTGATGGCGAACAAAGTCGGCGGCGTGAACATCCGGAACGAGCCTACAAGTTGATGACGGCCGGACGCATGGTGCCCCACAAGAACATCGATCAGATCATTGAGGCGGTGAGTCAACTTCCTGAAAATTACAGTTTGGACATTTACGGAAACGGGCCGGAACGAAATAAATTGGAAAATTTGGTTTATGAAAAAGGCATGGCGGAGCGCATCAAGTTTCACGGAAACGTCAGCCAAACTCGTCTGCACGATGAAATGCGCAAGCATGATCTTTTTATTTTGTATTCCAGCTATGAAGGACTGCCCCACGTGATTTTGGAAGCCTTTTCCATGCGCATTCCGGTGATTGCGTCGGACATTCCGGGCACGGATGAAGTGGCGCTTCAGGATAGAACCGGAGTTTTGGCGGCCCCCAATAATCCTCAGCGTTTGAAGGAAGCGATTCAAAATCTTTCTTGGGATCGAAAAAAACGCGAGTACCTTTCCAGCGAAGCGATTCGACTACTCAAAAGCGAATTTTCATGGGATGCTCATCTTAGAGCGCTGTCTCAGTGGTTATGAAACATCACATTTTGATGGTGACCGGCGATGCGGGTCTTGCCCTAGGCAAGCAGAACATTTTTTATGAAATGTTGAAGGAGTTTTCGACTCACTTTGAGGGGGTGCATGTGATTTGCGGTTCGGCTAAAGGCGGCAACAAAGTGCCGTTCAGAATCCATAAAAACGTGATGGTCTACCCTTCCCCACGTTCACGATTTCTGCGAAAGGATTTTTGGACTCACGCGAATTTTGTTTTGGAAACCGCCCTGGAAATTCATCAAAAAACTCCGTTGGGCCTGGCGATTTCACACGTGGTGCCTCCCTTTTTTCCCGGGACACGCGGCGCTATGCAAGTGAGCAAGGAACTGGGGATTCCGCACTTAGCGGAGGTCATGCACATTCCGGGTTTTCCCAAAGCGGATCGCTTCATGGACCACATTGAGCGTAGCAGGATGAATCAGTTTTTGGCGCGTCATCATGAGGAGTTTTCCGGCATCCGCATCATCAATGAAACAGAACTGAAGCCTTATTTAAGAAAACTTGGCGTTCCGGAAAAAAAACTGCGCATCATTCCGGCTTTCTATTTGGATCTTAAAGTTTTCAAACCCAGGCCGGAGATCAAAAAAAACATGAAACAATTTGTTTATGCGGGACGATTTGAAACGAACAAAAATATTCCGGCTTTGCTGACAGCCTTTGTGGGTCTTTCCGAAAAAATACCCGGGCTTAAGTTAAAAATGATTGGCGATGGTGCTTTGGCACCTTGGGTGGAAAAAGAGCGAGATCGATTAGGGCTTCAGCATGAAATTGAATTGCTGGGTTGGCTGCCCACCCACACGGACGTGGCCAAAATTTACAACGAGTCCTTGGCGCTGATCATGCCTTCCTTTTCTGAAGGCGGACCCCGTGTGACTTTGGAAGCCATGGCCAGCGAGACTTTGGTTTTGAGCACGCCGGTAGGAATCATGAAGGAAGTGATGGAACCCGGGGAAAATGCGCTTAAAATCGACTGGCGTGCGGAAAATATTGAAAAGGCGATGCGCTGGAGCATTGAGCATCCCGCTGAAGTAAGTCGAATCGCTAAGAACGGACAGAAATCGATTCATAAGTTTGAATACCATAAGGCGATTGCTCATTATGCCGAGACGGTCTTACAATTCGTTTCATGAAGCTCTTCTACATTTTGCCGGAGTACGATCCTCAGACTTCGACGCATTTTCGTTATAATGTGGAGCTATTGGAGGAAGTGGCTCAGAAGATGCAGGTAACGCTGTTCATAGAAAAGGGTGTGAAGCCTAAAGTTAAAAACATTCAAAATGTGATCGTGGGACGGGCGAAGTTTTTGCCCCTGCGAATCTTGGAACGGAAACTCATTTTCTTAAAGGCACGGCTCAGCGGGCATAAAGTTTTTTATTCACACTATGGGTATCTGAGTGCTTTGATCGCAGGAATTCTTTGTCGATTTACAGGAGGAAAACTTTATTTTTGGCATTGTGAGTATCGTGGGAATTATGAAAAAAAAGATTGCCTGCTTTGTAATTTGCCGGAAAAACTGACTAAAAATTGGCCGTTCCGTTGGGTGCTGAAACTCAGTCATCACTTGGTGACTTGCACAGACAAAATGAAACAGTATTACAACCAAACCTTTGGCGTGCCTTTGTCTAAAATCAAAGTGATGTCTAATTGGGTGGACACTGAAAACTTGAGCCAGTTCAGCAAAGAAAAGAAAGCGGCCAAGCCCACAATTCTTTTTGTTCATTGGCTTTCACCACGTAAAGGCACGCGAATTTTGCCGGAACTTTTAGAAGCGGTGGTGAAGAAAAATCCTGAAGTGAAGTTGGTGGTGGCGGGTGAAGGACCCGATTTGGATTGGCTGAATAAAGAATGGAAGGCGCGAGGCTTAGAAAAAAATGTGGAGATGCTAGGAGCGGTTCCCAATGAAAAAGTTTTCTCACTTTATGGAAAAGCTCATGTGTTTTTGCATCCTTCACGTGAGGAAGAATTTGGACGTGTTCTCATTGAGGCCATGGCCATTGGAACGCCCATTGTGGCCACCCATACCGATGGAGCTCAAAGTATTTTGAATCCTCGGCAAAAACAGTGGCTTTTCGACTACAAGAATCCAAAGAAGGGAGCCGACTTGGTGCTGCGACTTTTGGCTTCTAAAAAAGAACAGGAAGAGCTTAAAAAAACTGGCCTCGAGCACGTGAAGAAGTTCAGTAAAGCGGAAGCTACTCGTTCGTTTTTGGGTCTTTTTTGACCTTAAACGCAAAATGTTTGCTGCCAAAAAAGTTCCAGAACATCACCACAGCAATCGCCATGGCTTTTGCGTAAAGATCGCCCAATCCCAAAACTTCCACGCCAAAGGATAAGATGAGTTCGGCCAAAACAAGTCCAACAACCATTACGGCAAAAAATGAGGCGTATTCCGTTTTTTTGGATTGTTTACTCTTAAAAGTGAAGGCCCTATTGAGGAGATAGCTGTTGGTTACGGAAATACAAAAAGCGAAGATATTTGCTACCAGGTAGTGGAAATCAAAAATCCGAGTAAATAAAAGGAACGCGGCAAAGTCGACGCCCGTGTTGGTGACGCCCACGATGCAAAATTTGATGAATTGCCGGGCGGTGAGAGGGATTTTTTCCAAGTGCTGTTTCACAGGAGGCATCATATCGTTATAATTCCTCCGTTCCTAGAACAATCAATGTCGACACAACGAATCAAATGGGTTCTGAATAAAGTCCGTGGGGAGCGAATTTTGGACATTGGCTTTGTTGGCGATGAAAACAAAGATGCCGGCCTCCACAGGCAGATCCGGGAAAGGAATCCTCAGTCTTTTGTTGCAGGCTTGGACACCAACAAGGAACTTGTGGACCGCTACAATTTTCCCAATTCCACCGTGGGTTCTTTTTTGGAAATGCCCTATGAAAATGAATCCTTTGATTCGGTGGTGATTTCTGAAGTCATTGAGCACGTGATTGAGAGCACCGATGGCTTTAAAGAAATTGCTCGAGTTTTAAAAAAAGGCGGTCAGTTGGTGATCACCACGCCCTGTGCTTACGGGACTTTTCATTGGCTGAAGCATTGGCTGTTTTCAAAAAATTTGGCTTCCTTTAAGACGGCTCGAAGCTTTCTGGGAAATGCTGATCACAAACTGTTTTGGGAACCTTTCTCATTGGCGAATCTTTTGCATAGAGAAGGGCTGAAAACGGTTGAGCTCACCACACGAAATTTATCCCTGCCCTACTTGCCCAATGGCTGGAGAAATCCACCGCTGCATTTTTGGCCCTTCAACAGAATGGGAACTTATCTTTGCTTAGTCGCAAAAAAAGAATGAAGCTCATCTACATCAGCAATCATCGCTTTCCTACGGAAAAAGCTCATGGTCTTCAAATTGCAAAAATGTTGGAGGCTTTTATTGAAGAGGATGTGGACACTATCTTGTGGGCGCCGGCGCGCAAACAAACCAAAAGTGTAGGGGTGGGTGATGCAAAATCTTTCTATAAATTACGAACAATTTTAAAAATTGAAAGAATTCGCTGTTGGGATTTTCTTCAATCATTTTGGATGCCAAGACGACTGGCCTTCTATCTGCAAACCTTGAGCTTTTCTTGGAATTTGAGAAAAAAAATCCGTAAGGAAAAAGATGCGATTTTCTTTAGTCGCAGCCTTTTGCCCATGGTGTTTGCTAAGAAAAAAATCTGGTTTTATGAAGCACACAGCGCGCCCAAAACCTGGATTGGAAAACGCTGCCAAAAGTGGGTTTTGTCTCGCTGTTCAGGAGTGATTTGCATCAGTGAATCCCTTAAGAAAAAGATGGGACGAATTGCGCGCGGAGTGCCCACTTTACTTGCCCACGATGGTGTGGATCTCAAATGGATTGCCAAGGCAGCGAGTCGTGAAAAGGCTCGTCAACATCTCAAAATTAAGGGGAAAGAAAAATTAGTGGTTTACACAGGCTCCCCCTTTCCTGAAAAAGGAGTTTTGACTTTGGCTGAAGCCACTAAAGGTTTGGTGGGTGTGGTCACCATTTTTGTGGGAGGGCGGGAAGAAGAATCCGGATTTCAGACTTTAAAAAAGAAAGCGGAACATGCTTGGGTTTTCCCTTATGTTCCTCATGAAGAAGTGCGCTATTTTCTTTCTGCGGCGGATGTTTTGGTGATCCCCAATAGCGCAAAAGATGTTATGACACGCGAGGAAAGTTCTCCTTTAAAACTTTTTGAATACATGGCAGTTGGGAAAAAAATTGTGGCGAGTAGGGTTAAGAGTCTCACTCACATTTTGGATGAAAAAAGTGCGTGGTTTTTCACGCCTGACGATCCCGATGATTTACGAAGAAAAATTCTGGAGGCCTTAAAATCAAGCGAAAAAAAAGGCGACGTTGCGCAAAAGAAAGTCCAAAATTATTCCTGGGAAAGCCGCGCAAAGAAAATCCTGTCCTTTATTGAGGCACAGGCCTGAGCAGCATGGTGGAAGTGCCGTTGTGATTCTTCACTATGGTGTCGCCACTGAGCGCAGCTTCTTCCTCGTATTGTAGGATGAGAATGCCGGGTCTTTCTCCGGAATACTCAGAAATCCTTTGATAAGGTCGCTCCGAATACGAGTCCCCCAAATAGTAGGCATCCACATCCTTATGAATGCCCAAATACCAACGGAAATGATGAAGGTATTGGTCTAAAAAAATATCATCGATCACAAGAAGAGGCTCATCGGCCACTTCTGTTTGAAGTGCTTTGAAACCATGATCGCGCAGAAAACCCCAGGACGCATAGGATTGAAAATTGGAAAGTTCTTCCCATGTGTAGAGATCGTTTCTCCCAAATTCTCCTATTTCCGTACGGGGATCCAAAACTTTCCACTGGCTGGCACAAGTGACCAAAACGCTTTCCGCGAGTATAAAAAACAAAACGAAATAAAGCGCGGCTTTGTTGAACTTGAGGCCGCTCAAAATAAGGAGCAAGGCCGGAATGGTGAGGTATTCTGCATAGTAAGCTCGGTAGCCGTTGAGCGAGAAAAAGATAAAGGTGACCACAATTAAAACCAATAAAGTTTGGTATTCAAAAACTCGATTCTTTTGAATGGCGATGGCTATAAATGCCACCACAAAAACAGCAAAGAACAATATTCCCCATTGGTCCATCAGCATTTCAGAAAAGCCGAGAAGGGTTTCAAAAAATGGTGGGAACGTGCTGGAATAGAGGTCTTCATTTTGCATGATGGACTGAGCGGGGATGCCTAAAAAATTAAAGACTTTTGCAAAGGGCACATCGGTGTAGCCCGTCTTAAGATAGGCGGCGATATTGAAAGCAATAACAGGAGAAAAAACCAACAAAGTTCCCGCAGTGGCTTTTAAAAACCCACTGAGTTTTTGTCGTCCTAAGAACCAAAGAATCATAACGGCGGGCACCAAAACAATTGCGGAGAATTTCACAAGGAAGCATGCGCCAAAAAATAAGCTGAGCACGGCAATTTCTTTGTGACTAATTTTTTTCTTGGCGCTTAAAAAATGAATGAAAAGGTAGAGGAAAAACAGAACGAAAAAAGTGAAAACGCTGCCGTCTTGAGGAATCATGAGGCGGCTGCCAAAAATTGCGTAGTTGCTTAAAGCGAGCAGCAAAGCTCCACTGACCGTGAGGGCTTTGTTCAGTTTGAATTTATCGGCATAAAGAAACCAAAGTGCGAACTCCAAAAGTCCAAAAACCAGCATGGGCATGCGCAGCATCCACTCCTGAGTCATGGCGTCATAAGACCAAGGACTCAGCACTTGATAGATGACGAACGAGACATAAAAACCCAGTGGACTGTGGCCGGACTGAGAAAGGAAAAGGGCGTTACGACCTGCGGTCATCCCATCCACCAAATGGTAAGCGTAGAGAGAAAGTTCTTGCTCATCGCCATTGATATTTTGGTGTTCAATGCCCCAAAGTCTTGCGACTGCGGCGACCACAAAAAGTCCAACAATCGTCCAGGTCCAAGGGTTTTTGAGAAGTTTTTTTGGAATTTTAAACCATTTACGCTGGGGTTGGAAAAAAGCAAAGGCCAATATCAAGATGCCGTAAAGTGGGAATAAGGTGTCGAAGTGAACCTGAAAAGGCTGACCGTCCTTCATAAACTGCTCCACCACATTGTTTAAAAAACCCAAGGGATAGCTGAGCAGAAAACTCAGTGCAATGCTCATCAAAATTCCTTCGCCAAAAGAGAACTGTCCCTCTTTTCTCCAAATCAAACCACCCAATAAAAAGCCTGGAAGAAATAAGAAAACCGGGGCGAGGATGAAAGGAAAAAGCCAAATCATGAGTAGAATTCGCGAATGGTTTGAATGATGGCATCCATTTGTTCGTCCGTAAGGCCATAAGAACTGGGAAGCGAGAGGCCGCGCTTGAACATGTTCACGGTGTTGCGGAAATCAGCATCCGTCCCAAATCGCCCTTCATAACAAGGCTGTTTGTGCAAAGGATAGAAAAAACGTCGACTACCTATATTTTTTTCATGCAGATGAGCCGCCAAAACTTCAGCATCCGGAACTTCAATGTTACTGAACCAATGAGAAGGGTGAACGTGCGAAGCCTGCTCTGTGAAATGAACTTCTGGAAGATCTGAGAGACCCGCTTTGTAGCGATCATAAATTTTCTGTTTTTTATCCAGAATCTTAGGTAGTTTTTTCATTTGGGAAAGTCCAATGGCTGCGTGGAGATCAGAAAAACTGAAGTTATAACCAATGGTCTCATGGATGAAAACGCCTTTTTTACTTCGTCCATGATTTTTCATTTGATAAAGGCGTTTGGCCAAATGTTCATCGTCCGTGAGCATGATGGCGCCTTCCGCCGTGGTCAGAGTTTTGTTCGCATAAAAAGAAATCATCCCAATTTCTCCAAAGCGTCCCACGTGTTTGTCCTGATATTTTGCGCCAATGCTCTCGGCCGCGTCCTCCAAAATAAACAAATTGTGCTTTTTTGCGATCTCGTTGATTCGATCCATATTCGCCAAAGAACCGTACAAGTGCACCGGAATGATTCCGCGTGTTTTGGGAGTGATTTTTCGTTCCAAGTCATCGGGATCCATTTGCCAACCTTCCTTTTCAATATCGCAAATGACGGGTGTTCCGCCGGCCAGAATAATGGGATTGGCGGAAGCGATGAAGGTGAGGTCCGGAACGATGACTTCATCCCCCGGCTTGAGATCAAAAATCAGCAAAGCAGCGAGAAGCCCCATTGTACCGTTGGCATAAGCTACGGCATATTTTGCGCCTGTTAATTCACAAAATTTAGCCTCGAATTCACGAGTGGCATCATGTTCCGTGATGTAAGTGGAGGCAATGACTTTTCTGAGCTCTTCAAGCTCCATGTCGTCGATCCACGGCTGAATTTGAGGAATATAATCCATTATTTTTTGATTAATTTGCGGCCAGTGAAAAACAATTTTACTGCTTCGAAAAAGTAAATGAAAATATATTTCCAAAAACTTGTTTTGCTTTTGCCGGAGGCACGAAGACTGTAGACCACGGGAATTTCAATCAGTGAAAGGTTCAGTTTTTTTGCCGCGTAGAGAAATCGGAAAAAGAATTGCCCATAGCCTTTGAAGATTTTTTCAGTATGCACTTTGTCTAAAATGGATTTTTTGAAGAGCACATAGCCCGCGGTGTTGTCTGAGGATTTGATCAGCAAGAGTCCTGCTAAAAAGTAATTGAAGGCCATGCTGCCTAAGTAACGGAAATTCCCTCCCATCATGTCCCCTCCCCAGGTGTAGCGGGAGCCGCTGACGATGTCATAAAACTTGGAAAGTAGAAAAAATTGAGGGATGTATTTGGGGTCGTGATTGAAATCCGTATCCATTAAAAAAATGTGCGTGCCCTTGGACTCTTTGATTCCGTGAAGAATAGCGGTGGCCAAGCCCCGCTCCTCAGTCCGAATCACCACTCGAACATGCTCATCATTTTTAAATGTTTCCTCAACCAGACTGCCCGTGCCGTCCGGAGAATTGTCGTCGATCAGGAGAATTTCATAAGGAAGTTCTGCCTGCTTGGCTTCATACTGTACTTTATGAAGAAACGAGATGATGTGACCGCTCTCGTTATAGGTTGGCAATACGAATGAAATTTTCATCTCGGCTAGTTTAAACGATGTGGATGTAATAGGCCAAGCTGCTGCGCAGAGCCTCATCAAAAGCTGTGAATTTGAAATGGGGAAACAAGGTTTTCAACTTGCTGATATCCAAAGTTAAATCGCTGCTTTGAGGAAGTTCTTTTTTCAAATCTTCAATGGGTGCATCCAATTCTTTGGCCACCACTTCAGCAATTTCTGACACGCTGTGCGGCGTTCCCGTGGCTACGTTGAGAAGGAAATAAGCGTCCTTGAGCTCCAAGGCCTCTACGATCAAGCTCGCCAAATCTTTTGAAAATAAAAAATCACGGGTGTAGCTACCGTTCAAAATCGTCACCTTTTTTTTGTCGATGGCTTCCTTCATGATTTGAGGAATCAAATTGGGATGCGGAAAGTGGGCTTGATAGGGGCCAAAACAGTTGGTGAGGCGCCAGATATGAAGCGGCAGACCTTGATCGTAAAAATGTTTACAAACCGCTTCCGCTTTGATTTTGGATTCGGAATAAAAATCTCCTGCTCTTGTTTCCGTAAGAGCTTCCTCTCTGAGAGGGCGGGCCGCTTTGTCCGAGTAAACCAAGGCCGTAGAGAAAAAGAAAAATCCTTTGAGCGATGGAAATGTGGAGGCACTTTGCAAAAGTTTTTCTGTAAACTCCACGTTGAGCTTCATGGTCTTTTCATATTCGGTGGCAAGTTTGGGAGTGGAATAAGCCGCCAAATGCAGTACAAAATCAAAATCGCGCCCCTTCAGCGTTTCACGCGGATCATCCTCAT
>ERZ1292633.3303-Hain-H41-02um-R1-3303-length-15806-cov-7_pt1 | contig 15806 bp, 9 predicted proteins | sample MGYA00564406_ERZ1292633 | MGnify/ENA primary metagenome ERZ1292633 (study PRJEB36523, sample SAMEA6512639) | groundwater metagenome | collected 2019-01-08 | study: AquaDiva: Metagenomics assemblies of 32 groundwater samples | reverse complement strand
CGTACTCCGCCTTCTCATCGCTGACCGGCATGGGTGGCTGAGAGAGTGAGATAAACGAACTGTAATCCTATTCAACGATGGGCCACGCACGTCGCGAATTGCTTTTCTTGGAAACTAACCGCCTCGCACCCACGGAAATATTTGGCCTTGACGTGATGGGGGGACGAGCCAAAGAGGGAGGGACCAAATGGGGTTGTCATTTTTTAAAAAGCAATCATTCGAGGAAGATGGTGCCCGCCTGGGGGAGACCATTCGAGAAGAGACCACACCACTGGGAGGCAAAAACTGAAACTGCCGCTAGTCTGAGCGACAGCCAAACAACAACCCCTCCTCGGGCAATACTACTATGCGCTTGAAGGCTAACTCCTCACAAGACGATTGTTCATCGAAAGACGCCGGTGAACCGGCTTTCGCACGGAATGAATTGGTTCAACACTGCTTGTGTTGCTGCCCCGGGGGGGCGTCGACGGATTGCGTTCAAGAAAACAGCTGCTTGAAGGTGCCCAGTAGTCCCTTGTCCTGGCCGAGCGGTTTGCGACCACCGCTACTTGGGGACCCGACGACGTCCTGCACCACAAATCTCGTATCGAGTGGCTGCCCAACGGTGATCTGGGCCGACGAGCAAAAGATGACGCCGTTCGTAGGTTGCGGCGCGACGACGGCCTGGGGCGGCGCGGACGATGAGGCCGCCGCCGTCGCGTCGTGGCCGTCATCGTCCTGAAGCTGAGGGTTTGCCGTCCTGCCTCCGCCTTCCTGCGTTGCGTCATTGGGAGGCACCATCGGCCCCATTCGCGCAGGACATCGAATCTGCAGGTGCTGCGCAAGCTGCGACTCGGTCACGCCGTCAATCGTGGCCGATGTGGCGTTGTCGTCGTCGTCATCGCCGTCGCCGTCGTCGTCGCCGCTCCGCCTCTTCGACCGTCGTTCGGCGAAGTTGAGTGAGGTGCTGGCGCTCGTCACGGCGGTGCTGAGGCCCTCGACGACCTCGTCATCGCCTCCATCAGGGATCTCGGCGTGAATGCGCAAGAATGGGTGATCTGAAAGCTGCGCTGCCGTCCAACGCAGCGACGGATCGATCTCCAGGCAGTGTGACAGGAAATCCTTTCCTTCGTCGGACAGCACCGCCGGAAAGGGTGGCGGCTTCTTCGCCGACGCGATGGCGTACAGAATGGTCATGATGTTCATGCCGCGGTGGAAATCGGGCCATGGCAAGTGGTTGTCGCTGAGCATTTCAAGGACGAGGCATCCGAAGGACCAAATGTCGCTGGCTTTGGACGCCCGCTCCTTGCCACTGCACACCTCGGGGCTCATCCACAGCGGCGTCCCGCGGTTCCAGCCGCCTCCCGACTGACTCATCGAGCCAGAGCGCGTGGACAAATCGTGGCTGCAGCCGAAGTCGGCAATCTTCGCGCGTCCTTTCTCGTCGACCAGGACGTTGGCGCCTTTGATGTCTTGATGAACAATGTCGTGTTCGTGGAGGTGGCGCAGGCCGGAGAGGGCCATGCGCGTGTACTGCCGGCACGTGTTCTCATCGAAGCGACCCGCCGTCTGCAGCAGCTGTTCAATGGATCCGCCGCTGACGTACTCCATGACGATGCACACGTGATGCTTTGACGACACCGTGCCGTGGTACGCGATGCAGTGGTCGTGCAACGGCAGCTTGCTGTTCACGTCGATCTCACGTTGAATGTCCCGGGCGACCAGGTGCGATTTGAACACCTTGACGGCCACGAGTTCGCCGTTGTCGCGGTTGATCGCCTGTCGGACATGGCCGAAGCCGCCACTCCCGACTTCCCTCCCGAGCTGAAGCCGGAAGCTTCGACGCGTCGCGCGGGGGCCGCTAGGGGGGCTGCTCGCCCCCATCTCGGTCATCGGTGGCGCCGGTGTTCGCACCAACGCCTCCGTAGACGGCGTGACGCCGTCACGTGTATCGCCGTCGCTACTGGCGCCGTCGAGGGGCGACAACAGGTCGTCGACGCGCGGCGACGACGCGGCGTAGGTCGAACCCGACGGCGATGCCTGCAGCCGCGCGCTGTCCGTCGGGGTGATGGCGTGCAGGGCCGCGGCGTTGAGTACGGTGGTGCCGCCAGACGATGCTTCCAACGGCCGCTCGCGGGGCGATGGGGCCACGATGACCGGGAGCGGCATGAGGGGCGACGTGTCGTCGTTCGATTCGATCGGTGCGTCCGGGGGTGCAACCGGCGTCGGCGTCCGCGTACCGCTAGGCGGCGACGTCGTGGTGTGAGATGATGCCGCCTCGTCACCGTCGCCGTCGCCCTCCTCCTCGTCGTTGTTGCCTTCGTCCGTGCCGGTGTTCTCTCCTTCATCATCGTCTCGCACCATCCGACACCCGCTGATTGGCTTTTGCATGACGACCGACACGGCTGGTCGTTGCACGCGCCACTCGGCCAACGGCGGCGGCGGCGGGGTGTCGTCTTCGGTAGTCGCATCATCAGATGAGTTCCCGTCGTCTTGCTGCTGTGGGTCAGGTGGCTGCGTCGGGTCTTGCTTGAGAGACGGGGGGTTCGACGAGGCCGTCAAGGATGAAGTACCCGACGTCGATTCGCCTTCCTCGTCGTCATCGTCGGCGTCGGCCTCGTCGCTGTCTGTCGTGTCTCCTCCTGCGTGGGTCACCGCCGCGGAGCGCACGGTGATCTTGACGGCAGCAACGATGGCGCCGTCGCCGCCCGTCGGTCGGCCCGATACGACGTCGCCGCCTGCGTCATCATCCTCGTCGTCGGATGCTGCCTCGTCGGGGGTGTCATGGCGAAGGGCCCTAACTGTCCGGCGACGACTGCTGCCAACGTCGGGTTTCGGCGACTGTCGGAGCGAGGAGGCGACGTCGACGTGACGATGGCCCCCGCGGCCCGAGCTGACAGGATTGCTGCTGGGCAATTGCATGCGACACCCGTGGGAGGGGGGGGGCGGGTAGGAAGGGATTACTGGTACCGGCCTAGCTGGGCACAGCCAACAACGCATGTAAAACAAGCCACGTAAACTGCCTCCCGTGGGCCGCACGGGCGTGGGCCTCCGCAACGGACGCAAGAGGAAGGGGACAGGAAGGGAAGGGGGTCCCTCTTCTCCCTCTCTATCGTTTGTAGCAGCAACTGTTTCCTGGTCACTGACGGCGCATCTGATATTGGGGAGGGGCGGGGAACCCTCCTTGCGGCTGTGACGCGAATGGCGCCGCGCCGCCCGGCGGCTGCGGTGGCACAGGCAGGTAGCCTTGAGGCGGGTGCGGTGGCACAGGCAGGTAGCCTTGAGGCGGGTGCATGTAGCCGCGCAGCTCGGCTGCGTTGGTGTCCACGTACAATGGTGGCGCCTGGGCTGCCGCTGGCACCGCCGAAGGGGCCGCGGTCGCAAGCAGGGCCTCGTTTTCGCGCATGAATCGGATCAATTCGCTCCGTTCTCGGCGACGCGCGGCGTCCGCGTCGCTTGCCTTGTCAAGCCTCTCAGCATTTGCCGCCTGTAGGCGCAGTGTGTAGGCCTCTTCGGCACGTTTGAGTTCGTCCAGTTCGCGTTGTCTGGCGTTGCGTCGAGCAGCTTCCATCGCTTCAAGCTGGCGCGCCTGAGTGCGAGCGGCCTCGTCGGAAAGCCGAACCCGCTCCGCGAGTATCGCTTCCGCCTTTTGAAGGTCTGAGCGCTCCCTTGCGCGTGTGGCGGCGATTTGGCTCTCCAGCGCGGCTTCCTGTCGGTTTAGCTGTTCGAGTTGCTCGGCTTTCGCAAGTTGAGCTGCCATTTCTCGCTCCGCTGCTCGATGGGCGATCAGTGCTTCCTCTGCCTCGATGTGTTCGAGCGCCAGCTGCCTCGCCCGCTGCCGTTCGGCGATGCGTTGCTCGAGCAGCTGTTCTTGTCTGAACAGCTCTGCAATTTTGTTGTTTCTGTCCGCCACGACTGCTTCCTGTTCAAGCCGCCGCCGTTCCTCGATCGCTGCCTCTTCGGCCTCGAGCGCAGCTCGCCGGGCCTCGATTTCTTTTTGCCGTAGAAGACGAGCCTCTTCCTCGTCGCGGCGGTGCCGCTCCAACTCCAGCCGCCGCCGCTGCTTCTCAGCGGCTGCTTCGGCCTCCAGGGCGGCAAGCACCTCGGCCTTCGAGCGCTGTGCCTCCAAGCGCTGCTGAACAGCGATGGCTTCCTCGGCACGCAGTCGCTCGGCTTGCAGCACCAGGTCGGCCTCGGCGGCCTGTCGGTTCACCTCGGCCTGCTTCGCCGCCGCCATCCACTGTGGGATGGCGTCCCACACCCAAGTGACAAACCGGGCGCGCGCATCCAGGACGACGTCTCGTCCCCTTCCTTCCTCGACTTCCAGCAAGATGACGAAATTTTGCAGCGCAGCGTTGCGAAGGTGCAGCAAACTTTCGTCGGATGCGGCCCAGATTTGCCTCCTCGAACCGCGTTCCTCTCGCAGTTGGCGAAACCTCTGTGCGGTTTCCTCAAACGTCAGCCTGCGCTGGTGGCTTGTGGTGGCGCTGAGCCCCTGCACGTTGGACACGAGGTCGCGAGCGACGAGGCCCGCTGCCTCTCGCGTCGGCGCGACCATGAACGGCGAGTGCGGCAGTAATCCACCGCCCCCCGCGGCAGGGGTTCTACCGCCGGCATGCTCCACGGCCGTTGGCAACGTGAAGTACTGGTCGATGCCGACGCGGAGTACGTCCACCACACCGGGTGGCACCGCGGGTTGCGGACCGGAGCGTAGATCGGCCTCATTCTGTGGTGGTGCCTGGGTGGACTGTCTTGAGCCCATCATCGCCGGCAGTTCGTCGAGGCTGTCGACCACGGCGGCGAAGGACGACGACCCGGTTGTGGGCGCGGTTTCCTCTCTGTGCTCTGTGTCCACCGCTTCCCGGTGGACGAGTTGAAGCAGCCGTCTGCAATTGGATGGCACGTCCCAACGAGCCAGGTCTGCAAGTGACGGAGATATGCCTTTCCGTAGCATCACGGCAATTTTTTCGTCCAACGTGAGAGCGGCGAGAAAAGGGGCGTACGGACTCGAGCCACTGGAAGGTAGTGTGTCCGTCGGAACGCCTGACGCGGGAAGGGCGAAAGGTGGCGGGAGTCCACCGCCATGAAGCGACCACGGTGGCGCATCGACGGCGTCCATCGAGGGCGTCGCTGGAGCACCCTGAGCGGAGGACGGCATTCGAGAGCACGCTCGGCGTATTTCGTCAGCGGCGGCGGCGGTATCCGCAATGGAAATGACACACCGTTGAAGCTGAGAGAGAGCCCCCAGTCGCTCGATGTGCAGCGCGTTTTCGCAGTGCTGCGTGCGCGTCATGAGGGAGCGTCTCAACTGGCGCTGCCCTGTGTCTGTTGTTGGTCGCAACTGGGGGAGGCCTCCTCCGAAGCAATACACGTTCGTGGCTTACATTGGAACGGCGAGAAGGAATGGAACAACGAGCACGACGCCAATAATGAATGCAACGGAAACTTGGAGAAGTTGAGAGAGAGTGCGTGTGAGAGAGAGACGTCACACGAGCGGCGTTTACCACCTGCGCCCGTTCGAACCAGGGCCGCCTCCCGTGTTCGAGTAGAGTCCCGCCATGCTGCTGCCATCCTGGGATGGCCCTCGGGGCGTGTTGTTGTAGCCGTACGAGGTTGCTGGCGGTGGCGCGCCGCCGTATCCGGATGCCGGCGGCGCCGGGTAAGCAGCTGTGTAGGACCCTCCATACTGCGGATTGGATGGTGGTGGCGGTAACCCTGGCGAGACGGCAAACTGGGAGAACATGCGCCGACCCATTTCCCGTTCCGCCGATGTAATCGGTACACCATCCAGGGATGTCAGGACACTCACCACGGTGGCGACGAAGGAACGGTATCTGGACTTGACGTCCTCGGTCATGGACCGCATGGCGCATGGGTTTCCCAACAATCCGAGATCCGTGATGCGCGGGCAGTTCGTAGCGACGGTGCGCGTGAGGGACACGCTGTCTTCGAGGCGGTTGTCGTACAGAAGCAATTGCCTCAGCTGGCCAAGGTACGGAAAAGTCCCGTCGCTAATGCTGCTGATGTGGTTGCCCGATAGATCGACGGTCACCACAAACGGCATGATGGCGGGGACGCGAAAAAGGCCGGCATGCTTCGAGATCAGAGCCGCTTCCGTGCCGGTGGCGGCGGGCTGAGCGAGTACCGGCGGAGCAGCACCTCGTACGGTCGTTTCGCCGCTGCGCGCCGCGGTGGCCGCCGGCGTGGCAACAACGGTCGGTGCGGTGGGTCGGCCTTTGCCGCGCGCCATCGACCTCGAGACGACCGCCTCGCGATCGTCCTGTTCCATCAGCTGCATCCCCGCCAGCCAACCTTGGTACTCTTCTTCGAACTCGCGCTTGAGGCACTGAACCGCTTCGTCCCACAAACGGCGGCGTGGCACGGCGGCCTGCGCACAACGGCGCATCGGCACCTCGCGCTCCCACAATGCGTGCGTCTCCGCTCTCATCAGGTCAAGGATCGCGATTCGGCACGCTGCCTCGCGTTGGTCGAGCAGGGACACTCGGGTGGTCAAGCTCCTGAGCGGAGAAGACGACGCGACGAGCCGCGACGCACTCTGCTCCTCCATCAGGATTGCCGCTCGGCGCGTCACCTCTTGATACGTCAGCGATCGCGCGGCCGACGTCAGGGCGACGGTGTCCATGGCTCCGGCAATCGCGAGCGTCATCCGCCTCTCAAAAGTTAAGTCGACAGGTGCGATGCCTGCTGCCAATCCTGACGAAGGCGGTGCAGCCGCCGGCGAGGCAAGTCCGAGTGCGGCGACGGCGGCTGGATTGAGGGACCGCCAGAGAGTCGCAAGCTGTTGGACGACGCCATGGCGCTGAATCACGACGGCGGCGGACCATGTGTCGATGTCGGCGACGTCCATCCAATACCGGGGGGAGCAGGGACGACGGAAGTGGAACCAGGGGACGGATGGAAATAGGGCTTCTTCGGAGAAGATAGCAACGCGAGGGGTTGTGGGGATACCGCTGCCTACCTCCCGACCATTAGGGAATGGTTGCTGTTTGTTGAGGGCGGTGTGACGCGATTGTGTCATCGGAGCTCACTCTCTTAGGTGGAGAGGAGCCAATGTAACCTAGGAGGCGAGGGGGGGTTTACTCGGACGCGCGGAACGCCTTCCACCACCGGTACCGCGCGTGCACGTAGAAGTCGTAGAGCGACGCGCCGTGCAGGAGCGACTGAATGGACAGCATCGTCACGGTAAACGGCACGACGACGAATGGCACGAGGCACCGCGACGCCGCGTCCATGCCGATCACGCTGGGAAACAGCCGTGGCACAAAGGGGTAGCGAAACGCGACGTCGCCCATAAACGCGGGGAACGTCATCTTCCGCATGGGCACGCACGTCACGGTCAGGCACGTGGCGGCGACCAGGTAGTGCTGCCACTGGAGCCACGCGATGGACCGCGTGACGGCGTCCGTGTCGTCAAAGTAGGTGTTCGGCTTGTAGGGTAGTCCACGACGCTCGGCGCCCCGTCGCCGTCTGCGCTCCTGCTCGCGACGATAGCAGTAGTACTCCCTCGCGCGAAACACTCGCCACTCTAGCCCGGTTGACGCCACGACACCACAGCACGCGGTGACAAAGCCGGTCCAGTACGCGCGATGGCGCCGCAGCCAGCGTGGTACCCCGGCAAGCTGGGCCCGCTTCGGCCAATGGCGCACCATGCCATACGCAAACGCCACGAAGAAGAAGGCCAAGAATTCGGGCACGACCCGCGTCATGAAGAAGGCGAACCGCTCCGTTTTGTCCACCTCCAGCTGATCCTCATTGTACCCTCCGGCCAAACTCATCGCCCGAACAGAGAATCGCCAAGAAACAAAGTCGGGTGTGTCAACAAAAATCCGGTTCACATGGTTCAGCACGTCTGTCTTGTGCTGCAACACGGCGACGGCGTCGGCGAGATAGTCATCACAGAACATATACGACAGGGCACGCACGGTTCCCCGTTGCGCGAAGAGGTTCCGCGACAAGATTAGGTGCCGAAACGACTCGCTGAAATTAAACAAATCCAATCGGTGACGCTCGGGAACGGCGATAGAGCTGAGCGCGTCGGAAAGCGCGGACCCCTCCGTCGCCGTTTGGTAGCGCGCGAGAAACGACGTGATCGGCACAAAGTGGTGGAACGCGCACTCGTGAATCTCCTCGTACCCGACGCTCCCGCGCGCGAGAAATCGCGCGGCTCGGGGGCTCGGAAGCTGCTTCACAACGTCGTCGACGAGGTTGTGAGCGATGACCACGTGAAACACTCGCTCATCCCACAGCGCAAGCCACAAGAGCGAGTCGACGTCTCGCTGCTCCGCGAGCCGCTGATAGTACCTAAGGAGCACCATAACGAGAGAGGGAGGGGAAGGTAGGAACGGCGGATGCTGATGCCGCTTTGTGATGCGCTAGTCGACAGACTGGGAAGGGGACCCAACCGTCAACGCTTAAGTTGTGGGCGACACAAAAATGGCGGACCGAAGTGGTATAACCGCGCAGCGCAACGGTGTGTGAATGTGTTGAAAGGCGGAGAAGAAAGGGGTACGAATATTCATATGCACGCTTTATCAGTTCATGAAGGAATGGTCAGAGGAGGACAAGTTATGCATGCAAGTTGTGAGTTTGAATCACGTCGTCAAACAGGAAAGCCAGCAGCGAATACGGAGGGGACTGCACGCTGGTGAAGCGGCGTGCGTGCAGGAGGACAGAAAAGCGGCGAGTACACGATCATATGCACGCTTTATCAGTTCATGAAAGAATAGTCAGCGGAGGACAAGTTATGCATGCAAGTTGTGAGTTTGAATCACGTCGTCGAGAGTGCTTCGGCCGGCAGGTTGCTTCATGACCGGCACGCTCACGTTCATCAGCGATCTCGCTAGAATCGCACAAATAAAGGAAACAGAAGCGGGGCTGTGAGGAGGCGGGCCGGTGCAACACTCTCATCTGCAGGTTAGGGACGTCCCGGTTCGCGAGCGAGGCAAGGTAGGGACGACAATCGTTGTTTACACCAGGTCGTGAAAAGCGGCCGCTGCTTTGTGAAAATTAACTTCGTAACGGGTCTCGGAGACAAAAAGCTATCCTTTCTCTCTCTCTCTCTCTCCTTTCGTGAACATACGGTGGTTCCAACGAAACTTCAAAACGTGAAACAGAATCCAGGAGCGCCTCCTCCCGCTTCAACGGCCTTGTTACGACCTGTCAGGCAAGGATCGCTGTCCGACATCACCAACTGGCTCGCCACGCGCTTCGGCGGCGCTTTGACCGAATCATTGATGACTCCCGCAGGGTGCGAAAAACGGCTGAGGGCGCCCTCCAACACTGGTGCGAGGTCTGGCCTTGCGTGGCGCACGACGTCAACAAAACGATCCGCGAGGCTGTGCTTGACCATGCGAATGCGGAGGCTCGTGCAAGCATCGCCGCGGCAAGATGCTGCTGCAGTGGTCTGGTTACTTCCGGCATCACCATCGGCACCAATTGCCTTGGTCGCATCACCAGCAGCAGGATGACGACTGCTGCCAAGTGGTGCGGCCTTTTGCTCCTCCCCGATGTCGGTGTCGTCGTCTTCTTCGCCTACCCCGCTGATGGCATCTGGCATGCCTCGCAGGAAGGTCACCACTTTGGCCAAATTCGCCTCGCTGACGAAGTTCTGCGTGATCGCCACGCTCGATTCCAAATTCACAACAAAGTGCCACCACCCGCACGGCACAAACATGACGTCGCCGGCATCGCAAATGCACTCAAATCCTTCGCGTCGGAACTTTGGATCCGCTGCGCTGCTGGGATAGTAGGTGAGCAACCACTCTGCCAGGGTCGTCGGTGTCGTCACGTCGAGCATGTCGCGGCTCGGGATGACCCCGGGCGGCGGCAGGTGAGGCGGAAAAAGGATCCAGCGCTTGCGGCCGGTCAAACACGCGTTCCAGGCATTCGTGTAGTTGGGATCGACGTGAAAGGAGCTCCCTCCGCGGGCGGGGCCGCAAATCAGCCACCGATAGTGAGGCCGCTTCCGGGCGGCGTTTGTTTGCGCCTCGTCAGACGCAGCGCCTCCGTGCTGGGGGTGCACCGACGTGCGCGACGGGGGGTCGCTCAAGTACTGGAACAAATCGTCGCGGTCGAAATACTCAGGGCAACGCCACAGGCCCGGTTGGAGAGTGTCCGCGAAGTGCGGGTCGAAAAGGTAGGTGGGTCGCTCGTCCTGCTGATGTCGGGCGTAGCTGACGTACTCATCAATCGACATGATCAAGCTCTCGCATTGGAAGTCTGGCTGGGCACCGGACACGAAAATGCTGCTCCGTTTCAGACTCAAGTTAGCCGTCTCACCATCGAGCACTCGAAACAGCGGCCACGCCGTCGCAAGTCCCTTGATCACTGCAGGCAGGTTGGGCCGCTCAAACCGGTCGCGAAAGGCATCGAGCTGCTTGCGGCGCCAGTGACTCGGCGTGGTGCCGGAGGCCGCTTCGGCGGCCGGCACCTCCGACTTGTGTTCGAACACGGCGACTCGTCGGAATGGAGACTGTCGAATCAGCTCGTCGGACGACACCCCCTTGCACGGCGGTTCCACGGTGTGGAGTTGAACGTCTAGTCGATGAGGCGACCCAGCCGCTGGTGGGCCGGTGCGGCGGCTAGTGGCGTCATGTCGCGGTCGTTTCCTGCTTGCGGTGCCGCTCGCCGCGGGACGACGGCAAGTCTCGGCGGAGCCTGGTGGCAGCTTCCAAGGGTGGTAGGGGGGACACGTCGCGCACAGCCAGTTATGGAAGAGCACGTCATCGTAGCACTTGTGGTTCGCCAATCGCCGCTCCGCTGTCGGCTGGTGAAGGAGCGTCCTAGTGTTGCAGCTCGTGGAGCAGGTCGTCGCCGATGGGGCCGAGGTGTCGTCGACATCCACCTGCGGTCTCGTTCGCATGGCGATAGCTGTTCGCTTCCACCCGTCGCAAAACTCGACGCGGAGGCGCCGCGCGCCTTTCTCTCTTTTCGATGACGCCATCTGGCGGGTGCTGGCCAATTGTCGCCACAGCTCGTTTTGCTCCGCCACGGCGTGCCACCAGACGCTGACACCCGAGAGGCGGCACAAGTCCCGCTCGTCGGAGTAGCACAAAATCGATTCGAGAATGAAGTCCGTGGCGAGGAAGGCCAGGGACCCCTTTTGTCGCAGCACCACCTGGCGGCTGTCGTCGGCGGCATTCCCCATGGGCAACACGTTCAGCGGGCACGGTTCGTACCAGCGCATGGGTGCCGCGAACGAAACCATCTTCTTATTGCACGGCTGCCGGCCCTGAGACGCAGAAAAGTTAGATCCGTGGAAAAATGCACTGTTGCGGGACGCAAAAAAAACTGCCAGGTGGATGCAACCTCACTCTTTCACACATTTAGGGTAGCGATCAACGGCAAAGGGAAGGAGAGTGCCAAAGCCCGCTGACAATGGCCAAACCTGAACGCCGCTTGTTCCCGCGCGGTCGCAGCGAACCACAAGAGCAATTCTGTGTTTGGGGGAATTTAATTTTTGGGTCCTTGATTACGTTAACTGTGACAGTGCGCAAACGACGAGCCGTCGTCCTTTCTCACAACCTGTCCGCCACCGAGATTCCCAGGATGTGCATGGCGAGCTTCAACGACATGCGGACGGCCTCGATGAGCACAAGGCGCGAATTCATGTTCGGGTCGCCGAGCACTCGGCAGTCACGGTAGAAGTCCGACACGGCGACGACCAAGTCGTACGCATAGTCCGTCAAGTTCTTTGGCATGAGATCCTCGACTGTTTTTTCGATGGTGGCGTTGAGGCGCAGCGTGTACAGGGCGAGCTGCTTCTCCGCGGGCGCAGTGAACGTAAGAGTCGGCACCGCCGCGAGCGCGTCAGCAATCGGCACGCCAGCCTTGCGCTGGATGCTGCACAGGCGCGCGTAGGAATACAGCAGGAAGACAGCCGTGTTGCCGTTGAGGTCCAGCACCTTGTCGAAGCTAAACTTGTAGTCTGACGTGCGATTCTGCTTCAAGTCGAAGTACTTGACGGCGCCGTATCCGATGATCCGCGACAACCGTAGCATTTCCTCTTCGGTGTGACCTTGTCGGGACTGTTCGTTCGCTTCACGTTCACGCAGAATTTCGAGACTTCGGTCCCGAGCCTCATCCAACAAGTCCTTCAACTTGATCGTGTCACCCGAGCGCGTTTTTAGCTTTTTTCCGTCCTCGCCGGAAACGAGGCCAAAGCCCGCATGCTGCCACCGGCCGTGTTGCCCCAGCCAGCCCATATCCTGTGCCGCGGACGCAACCATGCGGAAGTGCTCGTACTGGCCGACGTCGGTCACGTAGACGACGCGATCCTGCTTCTCCTTGATGAACCGGTGATGAATGGCGGCAAGATCGGTCGTGTCGTAGGTGAAACCGCCATCGGACTTGACCGCGATGAGAGGGAAGTTGAACCGCGGCACCCGGATGCTGTCGCCCTGGATGAGGTGGCCAAGCGCTGCGATCATCTCGGGGTGCAACGCCGGCTTGCACAGCATGGAGAGGGCCTTCGCGAGCTTCTCGAGGTCCATCATGAGGTCAAACTTAGACCACAGCTTCGTGTCCTTCGGTCCCATGACGACTTGCTCTTCTCCTTTGTCGTTGACGATGAGCACCTTGTTCTCCCGCATCAGCTTGAGCAGCACCGGGGAGTACTCCACGGTGCCGTCGCGCTTTTCGCGAATGAGCGCGCTGATCAGCTTCGACATGTCCTTGTCCGACAGCTCGGAGAGCTTCTTCACGTCGCGGCTTACGAGCAGCTTCGCGCCTTCGCTTTCCTCGAGCATGTGAGAACGCTCGAGCTCCTGCAGCACGGTGGGGATGTAAGGGTTGTAGAAGGACTCTCCGCGTTCCGTGAGGGTGCACTCCAAGCGGTCGTAAATTTGTTGGAACTCCGCTCGGGAGATGTCGCAGAAGAGCTGCCACGCCTTGATGCACTCGGGGTCGAGGGACTGAAGCTTGACGACCTCCAAGCGCGCGCCCTCCTTGAACTCGGGGTCCGCGTCGAACTTCGCCTTGGCCGCCTTGTAGAACACAAGCAGGTCGGAAATGTTCGGTGGCGTATCGTGAAAGTTGGGGAACGTCTGCTTGAGGTACAGGATCAGCATGCCAAACTGGGTGCCCCAGTCCCCGACATGGTTTATGCGGTCCACGTGGTGACCCGCGAACTCGAACAGTCGACAGAGACACTCGCCAATGATCGTCGACCGCAGGTGGCCAACGTGCATCTCCTTGGCAATGTTGGGCGATGAAAAGTCGACCAGCACTCGCTCGGCGCGCGCAACCGGCGGTGGGAGCACCTTTCCTAGCTGCACGAGTTCTCGGATCGTCGTCGCGCACCATGCCGGTTGGAGCTCAACGTTGATGAATCCTTGATCGTTGGCCGCCGCCGTCGCGATCACGTCGTTGGTGGGTAGACTGCGAATCAGCTCATCGGCGACTTGCTTGGCCGTCAGCTTCACGGTGGCAGTCGACGCGGCCTTCGCAAGGGCCATCGCGTTGTTACACTGGAAATCCGACTTCTTTCCGGGAACCACTAACACCTCCGGAAGAGCGATGGTGGGGTAGGCCGCTTGGATCGCGGCGCGAAACAGGCTCTTCACGACGGCTTCGGGATTGAACGCGGCGGCGCGAAGCAGCTGCGCTCCTCCCGGCGCGGCGGCGGCGGCGGCCATCGTAGCAAGTGCGATTTTGCGGAACTATCGTTGAATAAATGGGGCTAAAACAAAAAAAGATTTATGGCTTTTACCGATGCCACAAAACGAATACACCGCGAGCGGCCCTTGTGCGGGTGTCGGGGGGGGGCTAGCCAACGACACTGGTAGTGGTCACATACGGCGTTCGCAGCCTCGAGAATACGCGCAAGTCCAACGGAGGGAGCGACGCATTCACGCCGCCCGCCCCAGCCTCCTCACCCTGTGCTGCGACGTGGCAGTAGCGCATAGGGTACTTGAACGACTCCACATCGTGCCGGAGACTGTCGTTTCCCCGCGCGGCGCAACGCGACCCCTCACAGTATTCCACGAGCCGCGCCATCATGTCACCGATCACGGGCGCGTTTTTGAACTGGTTGCCAGACGTCCCGATCGCCATGTAGTAGCCCGGGCGGCTGCTGCCGTCGAGGATCGGGGTCCAGTCCGGCGTCACGTCGTAAGATGAGACAACGCCGCGGCGGTGGCGCGCGGACGTGGGGATCGCCAGGCCAGGCATGCGCAACGCGGCTCGGTACACGTGGCGCTCCCATGCTTCGCTGAGGATCGTGTCGTTCGGGTCGTACATCTTGTGCCCGTCACTCGTGCCCCGCGACGATGCCCACCCGTGATCAAGCGGCACGGCGCCCGTGTCGAGCCACTCGAGTGCATCGCAGGCGGGCTCGATGCCGCTGACCAGTAGTCGGTTGCCAAGGTCGGGCCGGAGGTAGATCCCCAGATCAAAGTCCCCGGTGATCAGTCCATCGCGGTCGAGGTTGACCCCCTCGGGCGCGTCGAGGAAGGCGACCTCGGCGCGCAGCGGTCGTGGCATGAAGTGCATGTCATTCGGACGCAGGCGCGTGGAGTGGCGTTGAGAGAACGCCATTTCGGTGACGGAGTACGACTGCGGTCCTGCCGCATTGACCACGCACGGTGTGGCATACTTGGTGCCGTCGTCGAGGTCGACGCCAACCACGCGGAAGTGACCGCTCGAGGGAGAGGGCCCATACCGAATGCACGTCACCCGACGCCGGAAATGAAACGACACACGACCGGTGCGTTCTGCCGCCTCACGCATCTGCATGGCTGCGAGTCGGGGATCGGCCACGTAGGCCGTCTGCGGCATGTAGACGGAGCCCGATATCCCAGGACCAGGATCGGGCGTTCCAAACAGAGGATCCGCGAGAGGATCCCGCGCACAGTAATTTTTGCTAACATCCCACCCAATGCGTTCGACCCGGGCTTCGGTTTGCGGCCGATCCCACTCTTCAGCCGGGATGCCGTAACGGCGTGCGTTGAGCAGCACCGCGTCAATGAACGCATTGGAATTCGGACTGCGCAAAAGGATCCCGCCGCACTCGCGTACGTTCAGCGTCGCGGGCGTCGCTGGCAACTGAACAAAATCCTGCCAAGACTTGAAATATTGGTACGACTCCCAAGATAGGCGCATCATATCGGGGACCGAATAAAAGGATCGCAAAATGCCACTGGAGAAGGACGTCGTGCCGCTGCCTGCGGAGTCGCCTGCGTCCACGACCGCCACGTGTCGAAAGGTCGCGCCGTTGTTCAGGCGGGCAGCCGCGAGCGCGATGGCACAGCCAATGACACCCGCGCCGACAACCAGCAGGTCACAAGTAGACGGCGCTGAGGCCGGCGACGACGGCGGTGCTGACGCCGACGCAGTGGCTGAAAATCGCACGAAAAAGGCGGCACGGCTCACATCGCAATGAATACGCGTCGTCGCACAATATCGTCGAATCATTTTGCGGGGAAATCACTAACTTTCCTCCCGTGCAACGAATCATCAAAATGACCAAACCCTCGATGATATCCATCCCATCGATCAGCAAACCAATGGGTGACAGGCGAGTGTCATCCGACGGGTAGCAGCCACACCGCGCGCATTGCGGTGCGTGGTCGTTACCGCCAAGAGACGAGCTGATGTGTGTCGGGTCAACACGAGTCGGATTCGACGGATGGATGAACCGTCATAAGTTATTCGGCTGAAGGTACCATTACCACATCTCACGCGCGCGGGGGGAGAGTCGTTAACGAGCAAAATACGGTTGAAACAAACCGCGGTTGCACGGAGAGAAGAGCCGGCTACTCGACCAGTGTCTTCGGGTTCTCCCACGTGAAACCGCCCTTGCCCGTCGT
>ERZ1292633.3302-Hain-H41-02um-R1-3302-length-15810-cov-25_pt1 | contig 15810 bp, 13 predicted proteins | sample MGYA00564406_ERZ1292633 | MGnify/ENA primary metagenome ERZ1292633 (study PRJEB36523, sample SAMEA6512639) | groundwater metagenome | collected 2019-01-08 | study: AquaDiva: Metagenomics assemblies of 32 groundwater samples | reverse complement strand
CAAGCTTGATGCCGGTGGGAAGATATGAAAGATTTTATTATGTCTTTCGCGATTACTTTAACATTGATCCGGTTTTTACCGTGATGTTTATTGTTATGACAGCGCTTTCTTTTAAATTTTTAATTAAAAATAGATATGCCGGGTATATTTTGGCTGGTTGGCTGTTTAATTATCTTTTACTAATTACAATTATGGCGGCGCCACATATGCCGCGCTGGCTATTGATTAACGCCACATTATCTGTGCCTCTGTCCGCCGGTTTGTTTGCAGAGTTTTTGATCAATAAAAAGTTAAATAAACTGGTCATAGGCGTTTTGATGGCAATAATAATCTTGCCAAGTTTGTATGTAACCGTAAACTGGTTGAAACTGCTTAAGCGCAATACTTACATGGAAGCGATGATTTGGTTGGAACAGAATGTAAAAAACAGAGAAATTGTTTATTCGTTTGACCCGCTTATGTATGCTTCGCCTTCATACAGTTCAGCTTTGTGGGACAAAGAAATGAACCATGTGGAATCAAAAAAAGTTAACTACATTTTATCCCAAAAAGAAATTTTTTATAATTCAGGCATAAACTTAATGCATGACAGAAAATCAAAAAGATATAAAGAATTGGCAGGACTAAAGACAGAGTATATTCTAACTGGCAGTGAAGCAAAAATAACAGTGCCGAATGTGGAAAAATTTCATAAACTTGAGCTGGTTAAGGCGTTCAAGCCAGCGGAAAACACAGAAATTGAAGAAAAGGGGCTAGATACAGACTATCTTAACAGTCCTGATAACTGGAAGGGGATATTAAAATTGGAAAAAAGCGGACCATTTATTTATATTTATAAAGTCTTATAATTGGTTTGTTGTAGTTTGTCTTTAATATGTTTAAAAAAACAAAGGAAATTATTGTTATTCATTGGCTGATTATAGTTATAGCTATTGTAATCGGTTTTATCGTCATTCGGCCTAATCTTAAAGCCATATCGGAGATAGGTGTCGGCAACTTTAAGGGTGTTTATCCGATATTGACAGACGATGAAGAATATTATTTTGCTAGAGTGCATGAAGTGTTGGAAGGTCATCGCGGGATGGGCAATGTTTTTCTCAAGGAACACAAAAACAAGCCATTTATGGCTCCGCCTTTGGCAGAAAACTTTTTTGCCGGTATTTCCGGATTATTCAACATCTCCGTCCCGGCATTATTTGCCATATGCGATTTTGTTTTGCCGTTTATTGGAGTTATTTTGCTTTATGCGATGTTTTACAGTATGACTGCTTCAAAAAAAATCGCCCTTGGTTCGTCCGTTTTTTTCTACCTTATTTTTATAAGAGAGGCTGGTCGCGCGATAAACCAGCAATTCACTTTCCTTTTTTTATTTGCCGGCCTTTGGCTTATTTGGAAGATTTATATTTCCGATTTTAATAGAAAAACGCTCAAATATCATTTTTTGTTCAGCGTCGTATTCAGCGTCTTGTTTTATATTTACCCTCATTTTTGGACACCGCTACTCGCGCTTTATGGCATAAGCATGTTGTTTAAAGCAATCTGCAACAGGCGATGGAAAGAAGGTATACAAGGTCTCATTGTTTTTTCCTCTTTTTCTATTTTGTTTTGTTCTTATTATTTTTATAATTCATTTTTAGCGTTAAATGACCCTGCTTATCTTGAAACAGCGAGGAGAATGGGGCTTATAGATACGCATTGGCCGGGGGCTTTTTATAACACTTTTCCCATTGCTTGCGCGCTTATTTTGACTATTTTTGCCAGAAAAATAATTTTAAACAAAACGAAACTGTATTTTATTTATTTAGTATTGGGAACGGGATTTATTATTAATTGGCAAAATGTAATCACCGGAAAGTATGTATTTTTCTCTATTCACTATCTGCAGCCATCTTATCTTTTTGTAATCATCGCTTTGGGGATTTTGTTGAGCGAGTTGCGGTTTCCAAAACAAGAAAACAAAAAAAGTATTGCCGGTTACATTTTTGCGGTTTTTGGCTCGGCGCTTATTTTCAGTATGTTGTTTTATAAAAGTTTTGACGGGGTTAAGTTAGTCTTCACTCTAAAAACCTATCCAAAACACATGTTTGAATTGCAGGAACAAAGAAAGCTATTTGATTGGTTGAATGAAAACATACAAAAAGATGCTGTGGTTTATTTTTTAGGCGAAGGAGGTTTTGAAAGCAATTTGCCGATTTATACCGATGTTAATTTGTATTACGGCGGATTGCCGACTTCTTTTTTGATTTCCGACAGCGAAATAATTGATCGTTGGTTAAGAAAGAATATTTTTAATGACGAAATAAACGAGGCTTATCTCAGGGATAAAAACAAAACATACACATTGCTAGCCAACAGGTTTATTGATAATTATCAAAACAAGATGGTCAGAAGAAAAATCGTTCGGTTTTTTACTGGGCATGATTTACCAGAGCCGGAAATGTCGCCCCAATGGTATACGGATATGGTGGTAGAAAAATATCGGGAGGTAAAAAAAGTTAGTGTTGAGATAGCTCTTAAAAAATACGAAATAGACTATATTTTGCTGGATAGAAAAATTAAAGACGGCAATAAAATAGAGGCAAAACTTAAAAAAGAAAAATTTTTGGAGCCGATAAAAGAAATAGATAATGTCGTTATCTATAAGGTTAACTGATGTTTTTTTTGCCAATCAGGCATTTTATAAAAAACTTTAAAGTCTGCCAAAAGTTGTAATAATTTATTTTTTTAAGAGGCGATTGCCAAAATTTTTTGATAACCCAAAAACCAAGATTAGCGTTGGAATTGCAAGCATTAAGCCAACGGCTGGAAATAATTTTAACCAAAGAATCTTGTTCGTAAATACTCGCCTTTTTATTGGCTGATAAAATTTTACTTAACCATATTTCCAATTTGTTTATAAACTCTTTAGAATTAAAGTAGTCGGGGCGGACAAACCTTCTGTGAATGTCCAATTCCGCGGTGGTGGCGCTTATGTCCAAGTCTTTTAGAAGCTTAGAGCGGACTTTGTTGGAAATTTCCGCTTGTTCTGAAGAATTTTTCTTGCTGACACTTTCATGATGCATGCGGTAATGCAATAAAACTTTCGGAATGTTTGATATTTTGGTATGGTCAATTATCCTTGACCATAATTCATAATCCTCTGCGTGTTTATAGTTTTCGTCGTATTTAAGTTGAGATCTTTCAAGAATATCTTTTCTGATCATGACAGATGGGTGAGCAAATGGCGTGTTAAATAAAAGATATGCCCGCACTTCTTCGTGTTTTTGGGGGTATTTGTTGATAAACTTTTTTTCTAGTCCTATTATTTTAACCCACGAACCGCATACGCCGATTTCCGGATGTTTTTCCATAAAATTTATTTGGACGGATAATCGTTTTGGCAGGCTTATGTCATCACAATCCATTCTAGCTATATATTTTCCTCTAGACAGCACTAACCCATTGTTTAGTGTTTTGATTAGCCCAAGATTGATTTTGTTGTGTTCCAGCCGGATCCTAGTGTCGTTAAAAGACTTTATTATTTCCACGCTTTTGTCGGTAGAACCATCATCAATAATAAGGAACTCAAAATCTTTGAAAGTTTGATTTAGGATGCTTTCAATAGCTTTTTTTAGATATTTTTCGCCGTTATAAACCGGCATTAAAACAGTAACTAAGGGATTCATTGTTTTTTTAAAAATTTATTCGGTATTTTTTTAAATTGCTTTAAAACTTTTCTGGGGTTTTTTATCGCTATTTTTGCCAGATTAATTTTTGCTCGTATTTTTTTCTTTAGTTTTATCAATGTCATTCTGTTGTTTATCTTTTTCTGTTTCAGTTCAATGATGTTTAACATTTTCTCCCACACCTCTTTGGATATGGTGTTAAAAAAGTTACGATTGGAGTGATGGAAGAATCTTGCCCAATCGGTATCTAGGGAAGCTAGCCCTTGCTTTCGCGCCAAGTCCCACACCTCGGTTCCAGGGTAGGGAGTTAAAACGCTCCAAATGGCGTGATCAGATTTAATGTCTTCCATCGCAGTTATGCTTTGCATCAAATCGTCTTCTGTTTCTTCCGGAAAACCTGCCATAAAATAAACGGTCGTTTCTATGCCCGCTCTTCTTGCCATTCTTACCGCTGTTTTTATCTTGGCGTTATCAATGTTTTTCTTAATCATTTTTTGGATTTTCGGACTGCCACTCTCCAACCCCAAGTAAACATGATTACAGCCGGCTTTTTTCATCAACTTCAGAATTTCCATGTTTATGGTGTCGCCCCTCGTATCGCAATGCCAAGTTATTTTAAATGGCAGATCTAATATTCTTTTGCAGATTTCTTCCACAAAGGCGCTTCTGAGGGTAAAAGTATCGTCGTTGAAAGAATAATTTTTGATACCGAGTCGTTTGTGTCTATCTTTAATTTCTTCCACGACATTGGCGGGGCTTCTAAATCGCACATTTCTTGTCCACATTAAGTTGGAGGCGCAATAGTTGCATTTAAACGGGCAACCGCGGGCGGTGGTGATGCCGGTGCAGGCGTAAGCGTTCTTCTGAGCATCTTTCATTAAGTGAAAAGCGGGAAAGGGAATTTTGTCCAAATTTTGAATGAATGGGCGATTGGAATTATGAACGATTTTGTCGCCTTCCAAATAGCTTACTCCAAGAACATTGCTTATGCTTTTTTTATTTTTTATTGTGTTTATAAGCTCCACAATAGTTTCCTCTCCTTCTCCTCTTATCACGAAATCAAAAGGAGCTTTCTTTAGGGGTTCTTCCGGAATAATTGTCGGGTGAGTTCCTCCGGCGATAAGAGGCATTTGGGGATTATAACTTTTTAGCATTTCTGCCAAATAGTATCCGGAAGCGGAGTTAGCGGTCATAAAGGATATGCCAACGATATCCGGATTAAAATTTTTTACGGCGTTCATTATTTCTTTGTAGACTTCGTGGTCGGAATTAAAATTTTTCAAGTAATCTTCTTCGTTGATAACCACTTTTTCTCTTTGGTTTATTATGTTTTTAAAAAATGTCTCGCCGTTAAAAATTTGGACTTGATGACCTTCTTTATCTAAAACGGCGGCAAGATAAGCTAGCCCCAAATAAAGCCGACCGCTAATAATGTTTTGAAATCCGTACCACGGAGCTTGAATTAATAATATTTTCATTTGTAATTATAACTTGATCCAGTTTTCTGGAATTAAATCGCTGGTATTGCCAACGCCAATATTGAACCATTTGTCGGGCGAAAGGACAATTTTATCGATGTTGGTGTTAAGCCACGCGCCCCACCAGCTGAAAGAGCTATTAGCTATAATATTATGCTTGCAGAGGCTCATCAATGTCAATTCTTCGTAATTTTTTATTTCACTGTTGTCACTTACAAATATTTTTGGATAGGGAATATTAAGGTTTTGTTTAGCCCACTTAATATCATCAGAAAAAATAAAAAATTTTGGTTCTTTTATTTTTTCGGCAATAAACTTTACGGTTCTTTGATAATATTCTTCGTCCAGCAAATTATAAACTGCGGAAAATTTTTTGTTGGTGGCATAGTCGCACCGTCTAATGTGAATGGAAACAGAGTTGTTGTTTGTTATTTCACCTATTAATCCCGAGTATTTAGAGGGTAAGGAATTTTTAAGAGTTATTTCTTTTCTGACAATATTTTCTATGTCTTTGAAGTATTTTTCGCTTTGCCAATATCCATCTAAATGAAAATTTCCGGAAAGTTTTAAAATATTCGGATCAAAATTGTATCCTTTGTATTTTATTGATGATCTTTTGTAATGAGGCTTAAACTTGTCAAATAGTTTCCAAAGACCAAGTTTTTCAATCTTTTTTATTTCTTCCTCGTTGGCAATATTTTCCACAATGGTAAAGGGATTTAAACTGTAATGTCTGTCTTTGTTTCCTTTAAAACTGGACAAATCCATCTTAAAGATATCATTATTTTTTATAGACAATTTTCTGCCCAGCGAATACTGAAAAAGCTGGTTGCCCAATCCGCCGTTAAGTTTAATTATGATCATTAAGGTTATTTAATTGCCAATTTTCCATGACAAATTCATATTGATAGGTAATATGGTGTGTTTTACGGAGCTCCTTGTGAATATTTAACATTTTTTTCTTTGCGTCGGGGAAAAAATTATGAAATTGAACTTGCAGATTTGTGATTATGTTCAACAGTCCTGAATCAATTAAATCATCCAAAGCATCGTATTCTCCACCTTCAATATTTAATTTTAAAAGATCTATTTTTTTTATATTATTATTTTTAATGAAATTAGAAATGCTCTCCAGTCTCACTTTTTCCTTTTGTTTGTTCTTCAAAAAGAGTGTTGAACCGTCGTTGTTAAAATAAAGATAATTATCAGACTTTTTATTTGAAAGACCAAAATTAAAGATTTTAATTTTATTGTTTTTTTTAAATCTTTTTTCTATTTCTTTGGCGTATTCAGTGTGTGGTTCAAAAATATAAATTGTTGATAAATACATAGAAAAAAGATCACTGGCTCCTTGCCCTTTGTACCCACCAACATCAAAAATAAGGGAATTTTCATTAAGATCATAATCTACCATAAGGCTATGTTTTTTATTGTCTTCCTTAAACAAGGAAGCCATTTTCTCAAAACTGCTTTTCGGTATAAATTTTTTTATAATTTTATTAATCATCTTTTTTATATGAAGAAAGAGGATATTTTCTTGATAAGATTAAAAATTTTTGCGGGCAGTATTTCTTTTAGCTTTCTTGATCCTAAAACCTTTACAATGTTTTTATTAGCCATCAAATATTTTATGATGTAGGGTGTCATAAAAAACTGGGCAATAAAACCGGCTGGAGTAAAAAATCTATCCAAAGAGATGTGCTTTAAAAGAACTCCCTTAAAATAAAGCAATTTTTCTTCGCTGTGTTCTACTGTGAAAATAGGATTTGGTTTGTTTGTCAGCCAGTAGTTGTCATCAATCATTCCTTTTTTCTTGGCTATTTCATAAATTTCCGTCCCCGGGTAAACAGCTAGCACCGAAACATCATTATAGTACACATATTTTATTTTCTGAACTTTTTTTATCAGTCTAGCCGTTTCCAATATCGTTTTAATGTTTTCTCCCGGCAATCCAACAATAAGGAAAGCTAGAATGGATATTTTTGATTTGGAAAACAAAGTAAAGGCGTTTATAACATCCGCTTGGGTAATCATCTTGTGGGAAGTTTTCAAAATTCCTTCATCGCCACTTTCCAAACCAAGTAATACTTTCTTGAAGTTAGCCTGTTCCAGTTTTTTGATCATTTTCTCGCTTAATGGTTTCATTCTGCCACTGCAGGTAAAAGCTACTTTAAGTTTTCTTTTGATAACCTCATCGCATAGTTCAATAACCCTTTCGTTGTCTATAAAAAAAGTATCATCGTGAATCCAAATATCCTTTATTTTGGGAAACTTAGAAAGCAACATTTCTATTTCTGCTATAATATTGGCAATAGATCTTTTTCTAACTTTTTTTCTAGAAATAACATCCAAACAACAGAAACTGCAGCTAAAAGGACAACCTCTTGTAGTAAGTAAGCAAGCGCTGGTTCTTTTTCCATCCTCAAAGAAAATATCGTGCTTTGGGAAAGGTAAATCATCCAGATTTTCAATAAGCTTTCTTGTTTTTGTTGTTACCAGAGAATCGTTTTTATAAAAAGCGATGCCATCTATTTCATTAAGATCAGCATTGGTTTGAAACCATTTTTCCGTCAATTCCGCAAAAGTGATTTCTCCTTCGCCCAATATAGCTATGATATAGGGGAATTTTTTAAGAAGTTGCCGGTACATAATAGTGGCGTGGATTCCCCCTATGACAATTTTTATATCCGGCTGATTTTTATGGATATGTTCAATTAAATGATAAGCGCTCACTCGGTTTGAGGTAAGCATTTGAAATCCAACTATGTCCGGCTCAAAAGATTTAATGGTTTCTGTTACTACTTTGAAACAATCATCATAACCGTAGCTGTTAAGAAAAAGACTTTTAACCAGATGGCCATTGCTTTCCAAAGAAGAATGAAGAAAAGCGATACCCAAAGGATAATGAGAATTGGGCGGAATTTTTACGCCCGTTCTGTTTTTTTCGCTTGCCGATATAAGAGATACGGATTCAAAACTGGAACTGACTAATAATATTTTTGCCATCTTTTTAATTATTTTTCAAAATATCTTTTATCTTCTTGGTCACTTTACTCACAAAACAGGCAGACCATTTTTCTTGTTCAAATCTGGCTGTTCTAAGACCATTGACGCCAATGGTTGAATTTTTTAACTTTATCGGCCGTTTTTCAAGATTATCAAACCAAGAATATCTGTGTTCCTTGCTCATTATATAATCTATATCCTCTTCTTCAATTACGTTCAAGAAGTTTATTAAAACTGATAAAGCAAGCAATGACGGCTTGATTTTGTCTTTATCTCTTATGAAGGCTGATTCGTGTCCGGCGCGATGGTAATAAAACGAATTCTTCATTGTTACCATTTTTGAGCCTGTAGCCAGTTGTTTAATCCCAAAAGCCCAAGAATCATACGCTCCGCCGATTGATTCATTGTATCTTCCGGCGTTGAGCCAGCTTCTTTTTGTGAAAAGATAATTACCGCTTGGTCCGGGCCACTTGTATCCAGCCAAGGCGTCTTTCAATTCTATTTTTTCGTCTTTGTATGTCCACTTATGCGTTAATTTTCCAATTTCGGTTTTAAAAAAATGTATCTCTCCAAATGTGGCAATATTCGCATTTTGTTCCAGCATATACTTTTTTAAAACCGGGACCGTATTGGTGGCCAGAACGTTGTCGGAATCCAAGCAAAAAATAAGATTATTTTTTGAGTAATCTATTCCAGTATTTCTTCCCGCCGCCGCCGACCCTTTATTGATATTGTGCGATATCGCTTCAATAACTGGGTATTTTTTTTGCAAGTCGTTTATAATTTGCCATGTTTTGTCCGTTGACGCGTCATTTACGATTATTACTTCGTCGCCATCTTCAAAATTTCCATTAAAAATAGACTCAATTGATTCAACGATAGTGTCGGTGCAATTATAGGCGGGAATTATGAAACTGATTTTTGAATTATTATAGGTCATTTTTTTGTTTCTAAAATCTGCAAGCATAAATGTTTAACTGCATATCCATTCCCAGATAAGTTTTCTTTTCTTCAAACGGGTGATGGGATAAAACGCCAAAATTATATATATAGTACCTAAACCCGGCCTTTTTTAATATGCCCAACAAAGTATCCAGTTTTTGTTCTTTGTCGCTAAAGGAATGATATTCAACAAATAAGTTTTTTACATTAATCAGCAAATCGGCGCAATCTTCTATTACAACCGTTTCCGCTCCCTCGATGTCAATTTTTAAAAAATCAACCGGCCTCCCAAGATAACCGCGCAAGCTTGTCATCTCAACTGTTATCGGATCGGTTATTTCTCTTTTATCCACCAGCCGGCCGGCATCTGCGCCCTCGCTAGAGAAAATTGTTTCTCCCTCCTTGTTCCACAAGACCTTCTGTATTATTTTAACATCATTATAGTCAAATGACTGCATATTGTTTTTTAACATATCAAATATTTTTTTGTCGGGTTCAAAGCCTATGATTTCAGCTTTCGGATACAGTTTTTTGAAGTAAATAACGCTTAAACCGATATTGGCGCCGCAATCAATGATATAAGGTTTTTCTGATTCTGCTTTGAATTTATAAGTTTCTTTTTTAAAGATTTCACGATACATGGGAAAAAAAGACGGCGCGTCGGCAATTTCTATATTTTTGCCCAGCAATGCAGTTTTTGCCGCAGTGTAACGCGGTATTTTCTTTAAATTATCAAACGGTTCCTGAAAATATTTGGGAAAAAGTTTTTTTGCGCACAACAAAAAAGTTTGTTTGGGCGCGCTGTTTAGTATTATATTAAAATAATTCTTAAGCTTCATTTTTTTTAATAATCTTGACAAAACCTTTGACTATAAACTCCATTGATTTTGGCGTTATATTTAGCAGTTTTTGAAAGACGAGTCTTTTAAAACTTCCTTTAAACATATCACGATTGGTAAAAAAATCAGCCAGCCGATGCCGCAATATTATTTTGGGGTGAATTAAAGGGAAAACCATCTGTTTGGCGGGCAGATTGGCGTAATGAATAGGTTCCTTTGTGTGCGTTGAATCGCCACTGATTCCGATATTTGAAACAAGATTTACATTCGGCAAAATAGCCAGTCCATTTTGTTTTCGCACCGATAAATACCATTGCTTGTCCCAAATATGCTTTCTTAACTCCGGATTTAGAAGTTCAATATTATTATATTTCCATGCTCTTCGCCAAGTTGCCCAACCCCAACCATGAGCATATTCAGAAAAATAATAGGATGACCAGCCACGTTTTTTGCCATACTGGAAATTGTCCCCGCTAATGTGCATTATTTTTTTATTATTCCTATAATAATCCAAGAGTTCTTGACAAAAATAAAAAAATGATTGGTCCGGCACGCAATCGTCATCAAAAATTATTCCACTCTCTACATTTTCAAAAAACCAATTTATTGCAGTTACTGACCCGATACCACAGCCAAGATTTTTTTTCTGAAATAATGTCTTAATTTCGCAATCCCAGTCCACTTGTTTTACGAGGTCTCTTGTTTTTTGACAGAGAGCTTCTTCGCCTTGCTTATTTTCTCTCGGACCGTCTACTGCTAAAAAAAACTTTTTTGGTTTAACCTTGCGTATTTCGTCAAAAACTTTTTGCGCCGTTTGAAATCTAGTGAATCCAAGAAGAAGTATCGGGGTGTCTAGTTGCTTGTTTGTCATAGTAAATTAAAACTCAGATTATGATAATTGTTTTTTTATTTCAAGCGCAATTTTTTTTGCGGTTGAAACGCAATTAACTATTTTCCCGCCCAATATAGACCAACAGCCAAACCCATGATAAACCACATCAGAAGGTCTAGCGTCATCGTGTTCTCTGTTTGCATTTACGGCGCGTAGCACATAACGCACATCAACAACCTCGGCTTTTCCAAGAATGGGAAACCATTCTTGGCTTTTTTGGAGAGTTTCGTTGACCATAGTTTTCGTTCTTTTTTTAGTGTGCGGAATTCCACTCTTTGGGACATATCGTTCAAGTATGGATTCTTTTATATGAACAAGGGTGAATATATTATCCTTGCTTGTCGGCACCAAGTTTGTAAACGGACCATCCATAACAGCTAGAGAAATTTTTGGCAAAGGCAGTTTGACAATAAGAGCTTCCACTAAGTCTATGCGGACAGGCTTAATTGGAAATTCAAACCACTTAGAAAACTTATTGTAGTTGGCATATGTTGTGTTGATAATATAATCAAACATTTCGGTATGTTTATTGCCCTTTGAATCTACAACAACAAGGTTTTTCGTTCCATCTTTGTCAATTTTTCCACCCACTACCTCCGTAGAAAGTTTTACCTTTAAGTTGGGAGATTTTTTAATGTGCGAATAGACAATTTTTTTAAGAAGGTCGTAATTATAAATCGGTTCAAATGTTTTCAAGGAGAGAGATATTTTTTTCCGATTTAAAAATTTTTCATCTGGGTATTCAGTGGTAAAAGGAAGTTTGTGTTTATTGCAGAACCTTAGGAATTCTTTGGCTGATGTTTTAGAACCGGACTTGGCGACAGAATAATATGTTGGGAATTCGCGTACGATGGCATTATTGTAAATTTTTTCAAAGTCATCAATCGCACCTCTAATGTCTTGCACTGTTTTATCGCTACGCGGATAATGATATCCCCAGTGGTGACGATATTGGTTTACAAAAGACGCCTCAAGCATAATATCGTTATTTCTTTCAAAAAGGGTCACATCACAGAATTTACCAAGTTCTATAGCGCAGTTCACTCCAAAAATTCCAGCCCCAATGATAGCCACTTTAGGTTTTTTTATATTTTGCAGTTGATTTTTTGCCAGTCCAGCCTTCTCCGCAATTTGAACCAACCGTGTTCCGACTTTGGCATTTGGATAATCATTTTTTTTACCTTTTAAAACTTCAAGGAAAATGGATAATTCTTCTTCAAGCGGGGAAAGTTCGGAAGAGCAGGTGATTGTTCTTGTCTTGCCGTTTTCCAAATTATTAATTTGGATTAAATTAGCAACAAGATCGCATTTTATTTCTTTTTTGGAAAACAGAAAATCTATCGTTCTTATTTTTTTAGCGCCTTCCCATCCCAATTTAAAAACGGCGTGTTTGCTTTTTGGATATTTTATATTGACAACGTCCACGCGCCCAAAACTTTTTATTGATATAATCGTTGGAACTAAATTAAAAATATAGTCCACAATATCAAATAAATGCGGTATTTCCATGCTTATGAGTCTCCCATTGTCGCTATCTTTAGGGTTTATAAAACTTCCATTTATGATAACCGTTTCATTTTTCAAAGGAGTTAGTAAAGATTTTAATTTTTTAACTACGGGGTGGAATCTATAAATATGCCCGACCATAATAATGTGTTTGTGTTTTCGAGCACAAATTGCGATTTTTTTTGCTTCAGATTTGGTTGTTGTTATTGGCTTTTCTATTATTACATCAACAAAAGGCAGACACTTCATCGCAATTTCAAAATGAGTTTCCGGAGGCGTAACAATATCCACTGCGTCAACCTGCTTAAGTAGTTCGTCTGTAATTTCAGTCCATACAGGTATGTTGTATTTTTGTGCAATTCTTTTTTGTGTTTTAGTTGTGGCAACTACCGCTCCGGCAATAGAAAGTTTCTTCTTATTTTCAAGCATCTTGAGTGTTTCCAAATGTCTTTCCCCAAAACGACCCGCGCCCACAAGAAGAATTGTTGGTATTTTATTTTTCATATGTTGAAAAAACGCTGTAATTTGTCAATTCCGGATAATTAAGTTTTGTGTTTGAACATATCATAGAAGTGGGAAGACTGTTTTCCTCATTAATGCGATAATAGAAAAAGATATTATCCCAAGCGATTTTTTTCTCGGAATGAAGTTTTTTGATGTCATTAAGAAAGGGATGATTTTTCATGCTCTCGTAAAGAATAACATATTTTTTGGACATTTTAAACAAATTTTCCAAAGCCATAAGATGGGCATCTCCAGTGTGAATGTGCATAATTACCGCCTGCGTGAAGGCTACATCACAAGCCTCAAAAGGAAGTTTTGTCCAATGAGTGGTGGCATCAGCTTGTTTGACATTGTTTGACATTGTTGGGTAAGTCTTTTTGAGGTCATTAAGTTGTTGACTGGAAAGATCAACCCCGCAAATTTTGGCTTCTGGTAACAATGTCTGGAGATTGTGAAGGTGCATACCTGTTCCGCAACCCATCTCAAATACGGATTGAGGATTTAATTGCATAATAGTTTCATATAAAAGATGGTGGCTTGAATGTAGCGGTTTTATGTTTTTGTTGTTTTTTAGAAGTTGCGAATCGCGAAATTGATAATCCCCATGTTTTAAAGTCAAGGTATAATTTTTCCTCGCTTCTTTCAACTCTCCTTTGTAGTGCAGATTATAAAGCGTCCAATTAAACATATCTTTTTTTAAAGTCCCATCATCTTTTATAAAACCAAACTTCAAGATTGTTTTATGAAAAGCTTTCAAGATGTGGTATCCGAAAATATAAATATTTGGGTAATTATCCTTCGGGTGAGCGCTAAATTTTATAATTTTTTTAAGCAACTTCATAAATTAGTTTTTAAATTTAATGTTTTAATGATTGTGTCGGCAAAATTTTCCGAAAGGAATAATTTGTAATTGTCGCTAGTTAAATACTTTTCTATGGCTGATAAATACTTATTGTATTCATTCTCGTTAATATTTTTCAAAAATTCAAAAAGCTCTTTATCCGATTTGAATTTACGCCTATCAATAAAAGCATTTTTATCCACATAGGCGGTGATGTTTTCAGCTCCCCAATAAATTGGCACAATTCCGGCATTAAAACAATCAAATATTTTTTCTGTAATATATCCATTCAGACCATAAGCATTTTCGTAACAAAGAGCAAATTTGTAATGGGAAAATGTTTCTATTTTGTCTGGAGATATTCCTTTATAGCTTTTAAATTTAGGCATCAAAAAAGGGAAAAACTTCTCTTTTCTATTGATTGGCTTGTTCCACCTTGGACCAAAAAGATCAAATTTCTCGCCTAGCTTCTTCTCAAAAAATTTAATTGATTTTCTTCTTGTGCCATACAACTCATTGGGAAATCTTGATAGTTTGTTGGCGGATATGTTAACCATAAATTTTTTTTCATTAAAACTTATTCTGTTTACCGGTTTTTTACCTGCTGGGCACGGTAGATGAAATTTGAAAAATTTTTTATTATCAACCAAATCATCGTTCCATGTAAAAATTATGGAAAATTTATAATGCAACTGTCTGGTGTAATTATACGGCTTGACGGATTTGCCCTCCCACAAAAATAAGGCCATTTTGTCTTTTAATTTTGAGTCAAGACAATCTTGATAGAGATCTCTCTTCGTTTCTGTTTTTTCTCCCAAACTATCTCCATCTATAAACAATACCCAAGAGCAATTTGACAAGTCGTTTTGGTCGGCGGTTTTTATGTCATAATCAAGATTGAATAACTTTTTTTTCAAAAACTTCCACGGATCATTCAAACTGTTCACATCGTTAGTATTGAAAATAGAATTATTTCCAAGAACTGGGCTGGAAAAATTTATCAGTATATCTTTCATTATTTTTTAAATTCAGGCTTCCATACTATTATTGAATAACCTTCTATATACAGACTGCCGATGTAGGTTCTTTTGGCTTCAATTATTTTTATTTTGCCTTGTTTTTCTAAGCCTTTTAAATAATCCAGATAACCATTCAGATAGTTTCTTTTTCTAAAATATTTTATGGATAGATTATCTATAAGCTTATTTTCATCAAGCAATTCGGCGATCGGTTCTATGTGGATGCAAATAGCCGGTTTATTCTTCAGCAAATAAGAAACAAAGGCTTTATAATTTGAACCAACTTGTTCAAGCGCCGCTACGGTGTAAATCGCTGAATTATCAGTAATTTTTATTTTTGCATTAGGTTTAAAAAAATCAAAATTATATCCTTTGATATTTTTTACCAAGCCGGTATCAGCCATTTGCTTTAGAATTTTTTGCGATGATTTTGCCCAATCAAGGCCGAAGAGATTGGCGGTCGGATTTACTTCGCGCGTCTTAAGAAGATTATGGCCGGTGCCACAACCGAATTCATAAATATTTTCTGCTTTTCTTAAGTATTTATCAAAAACATAATCAAGGATGAGATAGAGCATATTTCTTTCATAGTTTGGCGATAGGCCTTTGACAAAATTTTGATTGAGCCGATTGATTTCGTATTTTCCGTGATAATGGGGGAATATCGCATCGGTTGTTTTTTCTTTATTTAATTCCGCAAGATTTTGGCCCCAGCCTTTTTCCCATTGTTTTAGCCTGTGCGGGCCAGAATAAACCAAAAACGGATCAAGCAAGGTGTCAATTATTTTTATGACAACTTTATCCTCCTCCTTTTTTTCAAGAGGGGAGTAAATAAGTTTATATTCTGATATTTTATTTTTGACATAATCGCTAAGTTTGTCATTGAAAAGTTCGGCTATATCTTCGGGTTTTATAAGGATTTCTTCCATATTTTTATCTTAATATCTTATATCAGAAACAGCAATTTGTATAGCTTTTGGGCATATTTTTGAACGGTAAGCCAAAAGCTTGACAAAATGCATTGTTTGTGTATTATGTAAGTAGTAACTTTAAAACTTAATAAGAAAATAACCCAAGAAAATTTTTGAAAGAAAGGCAGGTAGGACAATGTTTACTAC
>ERZ1292633.3300-Hain-H41-02um-R1-3300-length-15813-cov-6_pt1 | contig 15813 bp, 7 predicted proteins | sample MGYA00564406_ERZ1292633 | MGnify/ENA primary metagenome ERZ1292633 (study PRJEB36523, sample SAMEA6512639) | groundwater metagenome | collected 2019-01-08 | study: AquaDiva: Metagenomics assemblies of 32 groundwater samples | reverse complement strand
CCAATTACCAATATCGACATCTCTTTTTTTATCCCCCACTCTTATTGCCGCCACATCATCTGTACTCTCTTTCCACTCATTCTCTCTCTCTCTCTCTCTCTCTCTCTCTCTCTCTCGCTTGCACCCCCGTCTTTCCCTCCCACTCTCTTTGTCTGATATCGCAGCTCCATCGACAAATTTGGTGTGTCACGGGTCATCATCATCTGCATGTCCTCTGCAAGTCAGCGATACAGCCTCTACAGCGCCGCTCGCCCAGCGATCGGCCGTTTCGCCGTGGCCTTGTTTGTGGTGTGCGCCACGGTGGGACTTTCGATCGGTTTTGTGAACATCTTCGACGATGCCCGAGCCCAAGCCGCGGCGGAGAAATCAAACGTCACGAAACTCGCCGCCGACTGGCAAGCCAAAATCACGACTCGGTTTACGCAAGCGAACAGCCTTGCCATCACCATCGGCTCGTTCGCGGCTGGCAACGCGACCGTCGCGCCAAATCATTCGGCCACTGCAAAGCAACGCATTCAGTTCATCTCCAACGCGAGTTGGAATCGGCTCGCCGCATCCCTTTTCGACGAAATTCCTGGCATTTTGAGCTTGCAGCTCCAACCCAGTGGGGTCATTGCACAGGCGTGGCCCCTTGGCTCTGCCCCGATCGGAGCAGACGTGCTCAACAACCCACTTCACACAGATGCAATTTGGCGCATGGTCGACAGCAAGCGGTCGGCTGTCTTCGGCCCGCTGACGTTAATCCAAGGTGGGTATGGTTTCTTGGCCCGATTTCCCATTTATGTCGATGACAACAAGACGCGGCAGTCGTGGTGGGGGCACGGCGCCGTGGTGGCCCGCATCGTCGATCTGTTCTCCGCCATGAGCATTCGGCAGTCTTTCGCCGGTGTCAACTGTGACTACCTATTCGACTTCACCAACACGTCCAATGCAACCATCGCGGTCGGTTCCTCGTTGCCACTCAACGAGTCCGCCGTGGTGCGAAAGGAAGGCGTGAGCGTCACACTGGAGCAAGTCGACCCGCTCTACCAGATGTTTTTCCACGTCCGGCCAGTGAAAGGGTTTCGAACCGCCGTGCCGCTTTGGCCACTTATTGTCGCGGTCGTCCTGGGAACGATTGGCGGCAGTCTTGCGGCGGTGGTGCTGTATCACGTGGTCCTCCTCGTCGGCCTCGCGGTCGGTCACCGGGCCGTGCCTCACACGAGCGAGACGGCGCCAATCGACACCGCAACGTGTCTCATTTCGCTTCGTCGCGTCGACCAGCTTTTGGAGGAGGATCCCGAAATGCGGCCCATCCTCGTCGACGAAATGCACAGCTTCCTTCGTGATTTTGTCGCCGAGCATGATGGATGTTACTTGAGTCATCGACTGGGCGATTCTTGCTACGTGGCTGTCGCCTCGCGGCCGCACGATGTCGTGCGCCTCGCCGCTGCCGTCAAAGAGAAACTTTTGTACCGCTATATGGAACGCGCACGAAAAGGTATTGACAAGATCAACGGTGAAGGGGCGACGGCACGCTCGCCGCCGCCGCTCCCGGCAAAAGGAGGAGGCACTGCCAGGGACCATCCGACCCAGCGATCGAACCGCACGAAGCCGCCAGCGGATTCGGAAGGGTCCGAGTCGGATCGGTCAGCGTCTGATCACAATTCTCGGCGCACGGGTTACTCGGGCACCAACCGGCCGTCGGCGGTCGGGCTCGTTCAGTGTGCGATGGCGCTCCATTATGGCCCCACGACGAGTCAATATGTCGTCTCGGAGAATCGGTACGTGTTCAGCGGCGAGGCGATTAAGATCACCGCCCTGGCTGTCGATCGCACCCTGGCTCGCGAAACGTCGTGGACAGAGGCCTTTGCCACCGTGTCGGATCTCCTCCCTCGGCCCTCTGGTAACGGTAAGGAGATCCAGTCCCGTCGCTGCGTGAGCGACGAGGAAGACGACCACGACGACGCTGCGCGGCATTCCCTCAGTCACCAGGGAGGGCCTAGCGGCGGCCGCTACATCTTCGTCGTGGGTCCCAAGAAGCTATCAAAGTCCAGCAAGAAGCTGGTTGAAGGTACTGCCGCCGCGGCCAGCGGGAGTGGCTGTGACGATGGATTTGACGACAACCACACGGCAAGCGCGGCCGCGGCTTGGAGCGCGGCGACCGGCGACATGTTTCGCCGCCGGGGTGCGATCCTCACCTTGCAGTTCCGGTCCCCCATGGGAACGGCGGTTTCCGCCACCGACCCGGCTCTGCATCCCCATGGCGCGCAGCAACCATCATCGAATTCTCTCCACATGACTGTGGAAGAGTTCCCCAAGTACCTCGCCACGACGCAGCGCTTCGCGGAGTCGCACAAGGCGACGATTCTCTCCGTTCGCAATTACACCGTGCAAATTGGCTTCAACGTCGTGAACCCGATGACAAATGCGTCGCAAAGGGCGGCGTTCTTTGCGGTCGATCTTCGAACACGGCTGGACGACGAGCACCGCCAAGGGGTGTCAGTTGTGGCGGGCATTACCTACGGCATGGTGCACTGCGGCGCGGTCGGAGGGGCCGTGGTGTGCTGCGGTGGGGCGTTGGACGCCTCGCTAAACTTGGTCACAATGAGTCCCCCGGAGCTCGTGGACGAAAAGCGATGCTCCGTGTTCGCGACCGGCGATGCGCTGACGGAAATTGCCTCCGCCTTTGAGATGCAGTCCGTGATGATATCGAATGGTCGTGTCGTGCAGCGCATCGAGGCGCCTTGGCCGACGGATACCGAGGAGGAATGGCTCTACGTGCTCCAAGTTCGAATGGAGAAATCGCCTTTTTATAAACTCAACGCCGCTTTCGCGGCGTTGGAAAAGGAGGACGCCGAGGGCTTCGCGGCAGCATGGGCGGACTTCCGTGCGGCGACCAGCACCGGTGTCGGGGATGGCTCTGACAATGCCCCCTTGACCGCGGCGATGACCTCAACGGTTTCGAAGTTCGCCTTGGAACGCTTGATAGCCGCCTCCGGTGAACTGCCGTCAATTCCCGTGAGTGTGACTTGAGAGCGTCAGGACATTTTTTTTGGTGTGCAACTCATGTACCTTTCTTCTGTTCTTTCTTTCGTTCTTTCGGCGTCGCCGTGGCAAAATAACCCCCAATCAAAGGAAAAACCCATGCGCCAACATATGTCAATGTACAACAGCCGCTCGCTTTGCATCCCGTAGGCACGGCGTCAGCGCGACCAAACTGTCTCTCTTTTTGTATGTGTGTGTGTGTGTGTCCACATTTGTGGCCCGATCGGCAAACCACATCAGCCTCCCTTTTTGTCGGAAACCTCTGCTGTAGGCTCAACACGACGGCCCGCAGGTGCATTCGCTTCCTCTCGTGCATATGATCGTGGTGGCTTTTTTTTCGGCTCTCCCCGTCAATATTTCTCGAGGGTTTGATGTTGTTGTGCAAATCCCCTCACGCGTCTCTTTTTTTTCACGCGTTCGCGATGCTCGTTTCCGCTCGTGTACGCAAAGAGAGGGTAACGGGCGTCGTCACTTCCGCAAGGCATTGGCCTCGTGTGCACCTTCGATTCCCAACAGTTTGACGGCTTGTTCTCAATCCTCGATTGTCTCCCCTCTTCCCGTTGGCGCTTCCTATGGCGACGCACGAAGAGCCGCTACTGCCAGGCACCGCTGCGGGGGACGGCGGGGCCGCGAAAGGACCTGCGGGGGCCGCCACCCCCGCGCCCCGAAAAATCGCCGTTTTGGATGCTGCCGCGAACTTGGCGTCCAAATTTCCAGATAACGGCATCGCCACGGCCAAGTACAGCTTCATTCCGTTGTCGATTCATTTTTTTGTTTGGAAGAATCTCTTCGAGCAGTTTCACAAGGCTGCCAATTGCTACTTTTTATTGATCGCCTCACTCCAGCTGGTGCCTGGCCTCTCGCCCACGGGACGGTTCACGACCTTGATCCCGCTCTGTTTCGTGCTCATCGTCACGATGCTAAAAGAAGTCTTCGAGGACATTAAGCGCCACAAGAACGACCGCATGTTGAACAATAAACATACGGAAGCGTTTCGCGCCGGGAAGTGGCAACGCGTGCTGTGGAAAGACCTGGCCGTCGGCGACCTTTGCCGCGTTTCCAAAGGGCATGCGTTTCCAGCGGATTTGGTGCTGCTATGGTCGCCGTTGACCGAAGGCATGTGCTACATCGAGACCGCGTCATTGGACGGTGAAACGAATCTAAAACTGCGGAAAGCCCCGGGTGGGATCTACAAGATCTTTCAGCCATCGAATCCCGACGGTGTCGCGGGACAGCTGGTCTGTGAGCAGCCAAACAACAATCTGCACAACTTTGATGGATATTACCAAAAGACCGGCGGCGCAAAGGTGTCTCTCACTGCCGACAACTTGCTGCTCCGTGGCGCCGAACTCCGCAACACGGCCGACGTGATCGGCGCCGTCGTGTTCACCGGCATCGACACGAAGCTAATGCGGAATTCGAGCGGCAAGACGTCGAAGCTCAGCCACGTCGACCACGTCACCAACCGTCAAATCGTGTATGTCTTCGGACTGCAATTAGGATTGTGTGTGGGCTGCACCATGGGCGCCTTGGTCATCGCGTCCACCGTCGCCAGCAGCTACTACTTGCCGCAGGCCGGCTCCGACCCCTTGCCCTTATTCGCCGGCAAAGCCTTCGCCACGTTCCTCATTCTCTTCAACAACCTGATTCCCATATCGCTCTACGTGACACTCGAAATGGTCAAAGTCATTCAGGCGGGGCTCATCGACGGAGACATCGAGATGTACCATCTGCAAACCAATACGGCGGCGCAATGCCGCACCTCGTCGCTGACCGAAGAATTGGGCCAAATTGAATACGTCTTTTCGGACAAAACGGGCACGCTGACGTGCAATATGATGGATTTTCTAAAGTTTACGTGCAGCCGATACGACTCGTTCCAGGGCAAGGACGTGGTGGAGTCGTACGGCACGGGCATCACGGAGATTGCACGCTCCGCGGCAATGCGGGATGGCGGCAAACAGCTGAAGGACGACCGCCCACCGGACTGGGAGCCGACCAACAATTTCTTCTTCTACGACTCACGCATTGTGAATGGAAAATGGGCGTCTCAGGGCAATGCCGACACCCTCGAGTTCTATCTCTCCTTCTTGGCCGTCTGCCACGCGGTGATTCCCGAAATCGACGCGAAGGGCGTCTTGGCGTACCAATCTTCGTCCCCGGATGAAGGGTGCCTCGTCAAGGCCGCGCAGGAACTAGGCGTCATCTTCCAGGAACGCACCGACGCGTCGGTTACCATCGAGGTATTAGGCAAGAAGCAGCGGTGGGACATTTTGCAGACGATCGAGTTCAACTCGACGCGCAAGCGCATGTCCGTGATTTGTCAAGACCCGAAGGGGAGGTTGATGATCCTGACCAAGGGGGCCGATAGCGTGATGTTCGAGCGAATTCGCAAGGAGCCCAAGACCGCCGCCGCGCACGCGACCACTTTACAGTTATTGACCCAGTTCGCCGCGGAAGGTCTGCGGACCCTCGTGCTGGCGAAGGCCGATTTAGACGAGGCGACGTATTCCCGATGGGCTCGGAAGTATCACGAAGCCTCGACGTCCATTGTCGGTCGCGCCGACAAAATGGCCGCGGTTGCGGAGGAAATCGAGCTGGACTTACTTCTCGTCGGTACGACGGCGATCGAGGACAAGTTGCAGATGGGCGTGCCTGAGACCATCGAGTTGCTGATGACCGCGGGCATCAAAGTCTGGGTCCTCACCGGAGACAAGCAAGAAACGGCCATCAACATCGGCTTTGCGTGCGCGTTGCTCCATAGCGAAATGGGGCTCTTCATGTTCGACGATGTTGCCCCGAGCCGTTTGCTCACTTTACTGCGGCGCTATCTCAATGACGCGCGGGAGGTCACGCAGCAGGACCTTGGCCTCGTGATTCAAGGCGACATGCTAACTTTGGTGCTGCCCGACGAGGGAGACAAAGAGCTGAAAATCGAGGCCGAAGTGTTCTTGGCGCTCGCCACGCGTTGCCGAGCGGTCATTTGCTGCCGAGTGTCGCCGCTCCAGAAAGCGAAAGTCGTCACCTTGGTGAAGGACCTTACGGGGGCCGTGTCCTTAGCCATCGGTGACGGAGCCAACGACGTGAGCATGATCCAAGCGGCGCACATGGGCGTCGGCATTAGCGGACTGGAGGGACTGCAGGCGGCGATGGCCTCAGACGTGTCCATCGCCCAATTCCGCTTCCTGCAGCGGTTGCTCCTTGTGCACGGCCGCTACAACTATCGTCGTGTGTCGAAGCTGATCATGTACTGCTTCTACAAGAACATTACGCTGTTTCTCACTCAGTTCTGGTTCGCCACGTTCAACCTCTTCACGGGGCAAAGCCTCTATGACCAGTGGGCCTTGTCGCTCTACAATTTGTTCTTCACTGCCACGCCGATCGTCGCGATGGCCGCGTTAGACCGCGACGTTCCGAGCGACCGATTGCTTTCAACGAATCTCTTCCCGGAACTCTATCACGACGGCATGAAGAACCTTGTCTTTAACACCTTGTCGTTTTGGCTGTACATGTTCAACGCCATCTTGCACAGCTTGACGTGCGTGATGATCCCCATGTTTGCGTGCGAGCTCATGACGGATAGTGAGGGCAGGGCCATGGGACTCGTCTCCACGGGGATCACGGCCTACACGTCGGCCTTGATCGTTGTGACGCTCAAGATCACCACCGAGACGCAAAGTCTGATGGTACCGCACGCGGTGGCGAACATCGCCTCGGTGGCGCTGTGGTTCGTTTTTCTAGGGGTCTACGGCAACTTGTACTCCGTCGCGGCCATTAGCGACTTTGCGGCCTGGTATGGTGCCACGACGAAGACGTTAGGTCATCCGGTCTATTGGCTGACGGTGCTCGTCACGGTGACCGTCGGCTTGTCGCGTGAGTATGCATGGAAATGCTGGAAGCATCACTTCTCGCAGCGGCTGATGCACATTGTGCAGGAGTTCATCGCCCAAGGGAAAACTTTCTCCCGTCGTGACGTGTTGCGGTGTAGTCCTCATTTGCTACCAAAGTTTGACGCACTGCGGCCATATGAACCCTCGCGTCGCGCCGGTGGGCTGGGTAACAAAGGAGAAGCGAGCTCCAATTTGCCTTTCGATGTCGGCGTCAATATGCGCAACATCTTCGGTTCTGCGAAGCGAGGCGCGATCACGGCGCTCGCAGGGGGACAGTCCGCGTCCACTTCCGTCGGCGACGCGACGATGACGCAAATCAAAGATGTGCAGCAGGCGAAGCGGGCCGCGGTGACCGGGAGCTTCTTCGCTCAACCGGGAAAGGTCAACATTCGCGATATGGTTTTCGACGACTTGATTTAACAAAGAAGAAATTCTGTCGTTCGTAGTTAGTGGATACGTTCATTCTCCCTCTTCTGTTCCTCCTCACTGGGGAGGAGTAAGGCGCTTTGCAAACTTTTTAGAGAGTAGCAGAACCACTGTACATTCATCATCTACATCATATCGCCCCTTTGTTACGTGGCCCGATTCCGTTGGCCCCCGTCGCCCTTGCGCGCAGGGGTTTGCCATGGTTGGTTGAAAAGGGGAGCTGACCAAGCGTTTTCCGTGGCGTGTCTGATCACTGGGCGACGTGTGATCCAAAAGAATTCTAACATAAAAAGCTCCCCCTCTTGTGAGAACTATGACCCAGAGATGCCGTGACGATGGAACTCGGTCTCTCGGACGCCGCTTCCCGGTCATCGTGTGCGTCATTTACTGCTTGTTCGCTTGGTCTTCGGCGTCGTTCTACCTGGCTGAAGGGGCACTGCGTCCATCAACGATCGAAAACATCGCCAGTGACGCGAGCGCATGCCGGCGACTTCTTTATCGGGCGGCCTTCCCCGCTTTTCTGCCACCGCGTTTGTCCGATGAATCGGCGTGCCAGATGGGCGATACCGCGACCCCGGCAGTTGTCATCGATCGACTCCGAGAGTCCACAATGGCCGTGCTTCCCTTCTCCTCGCCGTGTTTGGCCCTCTTGTGTCACGCTGGTTACCTCGCGTCGCTGCAGCACAAAAAGATTCAGGCGCCGGATTGGGTCGCCTTCGCCATCACGCCGAATCAGTCGCGGACCGCGAAGCTAAACGACTTTCCGCGTCCGGCGTGGGAACTGAATGCGGCGCTTCTGCCCAGCGAGCAGTTTCCGCTCTCGAACGTTCTGTGGGATGGGGCGGGGACCTTCGATAAGGGCCATCTGTGTCCCAAGGAAATCATGGACTGGGACCGAGCGGCGGTGGCGGCGACCTTCGACGTCACCAACGTCGTGCCGCAATTGGATCACTGCAATCGCGGAAAATGGGCGCAACTGGAAGAAAATATCCGGACTTGGTTAGCGAACAGAAATGCTAATTCAGCGCCCCCTTGGTTGGATGCGGATTCCGCCGCCATTCTACATGTGGTGGTGGGCACCGCTCACGCGAATCGCTCGGCGGTCAACGTCACCGAGGGGATTGCCGTCCCCGATTTCATGTGGACGGCACTGTGTGATCCCGTCAGCCGGAAAAGTGTCGCCTTCGTCGCGAAGTCATCGGCGACGGACTGTGGCGGTACGGTCCCGTTTTACCGTCCAGTGAGTGTCGTGTGCCGGTTGGCTCGTATTCCTTTCATTTTTCACCCCGACTGCGGACCGTGTGACGGGCCGGTCGCGTCGAACGCCATTGCGCATTGGAATTTTTCTGGCTACGCCGTGGCGACCCAGGCCAGCAACGACCAGTTACTTGGACTGGTGGTCGATGCCGCGCCGGCGTCGAGCGTCCTCTGCGATTTGGCGGCGACACCTTCACTGACCGCCACTGTTGTCCCCACTGTTGTCGGAACGAATTCAACCCCAACCGTTGGCACGAGCACTTCGTCCTCGTTGGGTCCAACGACGACGACGACGACTGCCGTCAACGCGACGGCGACGCTATCAGCGCCTCCGGGACGCACCGCCGCAGTCTTCGACAGTTCACACGGCCACCCCGACGCCGTCGTTAAACGGCAGCGGCAGCTTGTTCTTCGCTCCGGCTCTCCTTGATGCATCATTGATCAACATCTCGTTCCCCGTGCCACTGACGCTGGCGTTCGGGGACGGCGGTGGGGCGGCAGCCGACAGGCCGCTAACGATGTGACGATGGCCGCGATTCTCGGCAATCAAACCGCGGCGGAGGAGTTGGTGGTCGCGCTCGTCGAGGACGTGGCGGTGTGGGCGGCGGGGGCCCTCGCTAACGCCACGTCACCGTTTGCCGTGAAAGAAGACGCGACAGACAGAGCCTCCGAGTCTGCCGCTTCCGTCGTCTTGCCTCACTCCGGCCGGCGGTGGTTCATCATTGTGGTGGGCGGCGACGCCCTCTTCGATCACGGCGCTCCGGCTGCCGCTGCGAGAAGCAAAACACACGTCGACGGAACCCTCACCGCCACGACGACGACCACGCTGCTACCTGGTGAGCACCAGCAAGTGTGGGAATGGCTCGCGACTGTGACTCTGTACTTTGTCGCCTTGCAGCAACCCGAGGGTGAGGCGTTACGCCACTTTTCCTCTCAACCTGATTGCGCACTGTGGACGGCATCGGCCAGTCCCATCACCGTCGCGCAAGAAATGAACAGTGCGAAAGGATTTGGAAACGACAGCGCTTTCCACATCATGCCCACCAATCGCAGCAACAGTGCGGACGAATTGTATTCTTTGTTCGAAATTGCCGCGGATCGGAGTAGGCTGCTGCTTCCTCCGTTGACCTGTGCGCCACCACAGTCGCCGTCCCTATCATCGCCGCCGATGACTTTGTCCCACCGCCGGCGACAATCCGCCGGCTCTCTGGACGATTCCTCCTTCTCCAGAGTGGCCTCGGCGTCGGCTGCCACTGTCATCGGCTTTGACCCCGTTCCGTTGGCAGTTCCCGGCGAAGCCGTTCGGCCTCCTCCTTCTTGGCTGCGGTCGTACCTCTGAACCCCGCTGTCAGTGGAGGGCACGTCACGTCCCTCGACCGCTGCAACAGCCTGCAGCTTTCCGAAGGGATCGTTTTCGAAGACACGTGCGTGGTACCGGCGGCGAGAAGATGCCTTGGCCGCAGCGGATGGCGTTGTTGTCGCGGATGACTTTTCGGTGATTGATGCGCAGGAAGCCACGGTGATGACATTTGACGAAGTGGCAAGGTCGTCCTCCCCCCCAGCATCGTCAGCCTCGCCCCCTCGGCGGATAGGCGGGCCGTGGGATTGCGCGGCGGGGTGCATCACCGTCATTTGCGTCGTGACCGCGATCGCGACCGCGGCGTTGGTGGCCGCCGCGTTCTCGGTGATGCTGAAGCGCCGCCAGACACCACTACGGCCACGCGGCGAAGCGACCGTCACTGAGGACGCTACCGCAACCCGGGCAACGGAACCGTTTCCTTCTCCCTGATCGTCGGATTAGTGTAGTGTCAATGATACTTAAGTAGCTCAGGTTTTGATCCCAATGCCATCTCTGAAAATGATTGTTTTGGCGAAGAAAGCAAGCAACGCAACGAACCAAAAATGTCCGCATGTCCACCATCCTCATTCGCTAATCTTCAGTCAATCGATTCGGGCTCCTTCCTATCGGCACCCCGAGATCCATCCGCGGGTCATGGGGGGGCCGCTTCGCCGTCGTCTTCTTCGTCTCTTTCTCATTGGTCGATCCCATCACCGGCGAGGACTCAACCGTCGCGGTGCGACACGAGCGTGTGGGCCGCCGAACCGGCCACCCGTTGCCATCACTGCGGCATGATGGTCATCTCCACATTCGCCGAGTCAAAAACCGGTCGTCAAAGCATGCCTCGTTGTGCTTGTTGTGGAACCTGGAACTGCAATGACTGCGTGAAGCGGATTGCCTTTTCAGATGACCGCACGGTCGACGATTATTGCTGTTTACTCTGTCAGGATCCCTTCGGGGCGGTCGTTCGAATGGTGAAACGCATTTTTACGCGTGTCCCTCCAGCGGAACTCGACGGGCTGCGAGACTTCTTTTCGCAGTTTCGCTTCCGCGCTTTCTACTTGCAAGACATCGAATTTTGGTTGTCGTCGGCTCGTCGACGCGGCAAAACCTTTGCATCTCAAACGCTAATCGCGCGACTTTGCACTGCAATCGAGTTCGCTGAGCGAGTACTCTCGGAAGCCGCCGCGATGTCTACATCGGAGTGTGCCTCGTCAAGGTTGTGCAAGTCTTGGTTTCTCACTTGGCGAACAGTTTCCAAGTCTCCAATCCGAATCTCGCCTCGCTCGCCGTCGGACCGCCAGTTCACGAGAGACGTGTCGCACACTACGTCTTCGAGCAGCTCGATGCTGCACACAGCCGTGGCACGGCAACGATCTGCGACGTCGTCCTCATCGACGACGATCATATGCCCCTTCGATGACAATGAAAACAGTAGGAATGGCGGCTTGGTGGTGACCGACACGGCCAATATGTTCGTCCATGGGTTGGCGCTGCGTGCCGCGCTCATCGACCTTGTCATGACCCACAGCGGGCCGGCGTCGACCGGCCACCGCTTTGGTCGGGCGTTGGGCGCTTTGTCTGGTAGTGCGACCCGTCGGGGTACTGCGCGTCGGTGTCTCGCCAACTCGCAACGACTCCTGGAATTCGTAAGTGGTCTGACGTCGACAATTTGGTTGATGCGGGTCGCGCCGTGGCTGTTCGATGTTACGGCAGCGCAACGATTTTCATGGCTGGTCCACAACGTGGCGACAGCGTACATCGTTGAAAATCCCGATCCTTCGCTGCACATTTTTGCCTATTCATGTTGCGTCAGCGGCAAAAGTTTCGATTCGCATGGGATGGCGACGGGTGTGCCAGACATCCAGCGCATGACTCACTTCGTCGCGATCATGATGAATCCGGAAGTCTGTAACACCGCATTTCTAACCATCCAACGCTTTTTGACCGCGCCAACGTTCAGAACGGCGTGCCAGCATTTGCAGTACCTCCATATTTATGACGGGGCAGCGGCGGCCGGTGAGAAAGAAATCGCCGCGGTGGCAGCGGTGCTGCGACAATGCAGAAACACCATCCGAGTTGTGTCCCTAGTGAGATGCAATCTGACGGACCGAGATATGACAGAAATCGTCAACGCTCTTTCACTGGACGACCGCGACGCAGCGGCATTGGAACAACGCGAAGGTCAGCGGCCCCTCAAAGGACGCATCGAACGGCTCGGGCATGAGCCGCGGCCCCGTTCCCATGTTGCCCCACTGCCTTGCCTCGAAGAGTTGTGTTTCGCTGACAACTTGGAGCTGACCGACGCTTGTTCCGTGGGTTTGATAGATTTAGTGAGCGCGAGTCTTTCAACCCTTCACACCATCGACATTTCGCACACGAACATCGGCAGCGGTTTCGCACTCCGTTTACCGCGAGAATTAGCAAAGCTGCATCGGCATTCCTGCGGTAATGGGAACGTGGAGAATGTAACGATGAGGGTGTATGATGCCGTTGCCTTTCGTCATTTGGCGTCCTCATCCAACGACAAGGCGATTTGGATGTCGCAAGTTTTGGTGAAAAACGACCTCGACGTCCCGCAAGTGGATGCGGATGTCGCGATGACAGAACAGATGATGATGGTGTTTCCTGTTGTCGACGACGACGAAGATGGAAGTGACTCAACAAGCGGCGTTCGCAGCCGATTTGCGTCCACTGCAGATCTCTCGGCCACCGTCGACGACGGAGTTGTGACCGCCACCAACGACGGAGACGTTTTTGTATCCGAAGAGCACCGGTTCGTCAATGTCATCGCCCGCCATTGCCTCAAGCTGACCGCAGCCGGGGTCAATGCGCTCGTGCTGACTTGCCAGCCGCAGGGCAACACGGTCATGGCAAGAGCGCACCGAGCCATGCGACACGGCGGTATCGCAGCCGACTGTGCCGCGTACGCCGGTGTGTGTTTCGGCCTCACGATCAGCGGCGTCATCGATCCCTCTGGGATCTATCCCGCGGTACAGTTTTTAACGGACCCCTCAGCGTCGTCACGCGAAGAACGTCAACACGTGGCAAAACGACGGCGCGCGCTGGTGATCGACCACGCGTGCGACATTCCGTTGTCTTCGTCGTCGTCGAACAAGTTGTGTCGACCCATTCAAGCGTACTGGGACGCGACAGAGTCCTGCGTTCTTCCGACGAACTCGACGCCGTTGCAACACCTGTCACAACTCCTGAGTTTGCCGCGGGAAAGCACCGTGCCAGTGTGTCAACGCGCAGAGTTTTCTTACTTCGCACCTTGTGACGTGAAGGTGAAAATCGAAGCCGCTGGATGCAACCGGTACTTTGAGAAAGTGGCGGTGCAGCTAAAAAGTAAGTGTCGCGCTTCGTTGATCATCGAGGCGCGGGAGCCGTCAAATTGTCAAAACGAAGGGGTGGTACGTCACACGATCACCGCTCTGTTACAGCCTCGTTTCATCGACGCAATCAACCGGCATCTGAATTTGGCGCACAAAGGATACGTTTTGCCGTACGTTGACTGCTTCCTCGTGTCGCCCAAGAAGCTGCTGGCCCTTGTTGGCAGTCAGCTGCGTGAAACGGATCGCAGCGAGCTGCTACATTGTGACGAGGAAACCGCTTTTCTGCCTTGCTTTGTATCGGAAGGGGGACGACAAACGTTGGAGGAATGGCTCTACTACGGGCCGCCGATCACCCCTATGGCATCTCAGGCTCGCCCGCCTGACGACGCCGCTATAGGCTTTGCTAAAGACGTCGTCGAAATTTTATGTGACTTGCATCGGGAAGGCTATGCGCACGGACGCGCGTGGGATCTGTCGTCCTTCCTCGTTGAAAATGGACGATCGATCCTCGGCAACACGAGTTCGCTATGCCGCACGATGTCCTCGACGTCACAGGGTCCTCTTGCGGCGCCGTCGACTGTGTCAAATGAGTCCGGAACCACCGCCTTCAGCGGTGCCAAGAGCGTCCACCACAGCGCCATCCTCCCTGGCACGGCTCATCATCCCCGCGCGGCAACAAGCGCATCGGATGTGTACCACTTCGCTTGTTTGGTGATCGAGTTGTTTACGCTCATCGGGAGGGCATCCGACGCCGAGCGTCACGTCGCGCAGTATTCCGGCGAAGGTCAACGGCTTTCTGCGCGTTTGTGGCAGCCCTTGCTATTCGAGGCGGAAGAGGAAGGGGAGAAAAAAGGATCGCTTTTTTCCATTATCGAACGGTGTCTGCAGGAAAGCAATCGACCTGATATGTTCGAAGTACGCACCTCGATGGGCATCGCGATCAAATCTCGGGGAAATTGTCGCCGCGGCACGCCGCACGAAATTGCGACCATCTTGAACCGATTTTGGGGAGGTTGCGCGAGCCTGCCCAAACACCTCCGTCCACTTGACAGCGGCGAAACCACAACAGCTCATCGGGTCCTCGTGCATCTGTACACCGTCCTCGTCAAAGCCCAAGTTCGGGGAAGACGCACCCAATTTGAAGACAAGACGTTCATGTTTCCGCTGCCAAGGTTCGACCCGCGTCATTCCCCCCTCGTCCTGCAAGTGCAGCCCATGGGCACTCGGCAGGAACCATTTCGACGATTGTCGGCGATTTTAAGTCCCCGTCAACTCCCTGCGCATTCAAGTTGCCTTACGGGAGCCGCCGCGGTCGCCGCGCACCTCGACCATCGCGAACGAACGGGTCTTGTTTGCTCCGTCGACACGCTCCGCAAGTTGCACAAAGCCCTCGAGATGATATTACCTGAGCCGCTTCGCAATGGCGGTATCGAAAACCTCGACGCTGCCTTGGAGCACTGGCGTCGCGGAGGCGGAAATCATTTTTTTTCATACAACGTGGGTGCCGTCTATGACGATCAGGTTGGCGATATGCTCAACTATCCTGTGTCGGCGCACCGCCATCGAGCCGCAGCAGGCGAGAGTTTTGTGCAACTAGCACGGTTCCCATTCATCGCCATCGTGGAAGGATGCCCGCGGTGCTTTCGTCAAATCTGGAGCGCGTCGTCCGGTGAACCGCTGGTGATTCCCCCAGGCCTTCCGTACATGCACGCCGTGGTCGCTGCAGGACCCGACGGGACGAACCGGATCATTCGACGCGAATGTCACGCATGCGGGTTTTCTGTTCGCGGCGATGTCGGAGCGACGAGTGTTAGGCGCCCTTGCGAGGAAACAGGCCCACCTACTCGAGATTTCCTTCACGCTGTTGCCTTGAGTCGCCTGGCGCCGAATGGGATGGTTTCGGCACCGGGGGACGTGTGCATCTATGACGGATTGTACCCGGGCCTTGAATTGAAGTCACATTCATTTTCCGTGTTGCTTGGCAGTGCGCGTGAAGCCAACGTTCCCAATGCGGTGACCATGTCCACGCATGTAGTGCGTCGTCTGGTTCGCCTTTATGTGCCAAGCGTCGATGCTTTCCTCGCACATTGCGACAAGTCGGTCGCTTCACCGTAGCCAAGGCATGACATTCAAGTCACTACCCGCAAGCGGTGGTCCGAGTGGTGTTGTCCGACGTTAGATGGCGGTTTTTTTCGGGGGTGGTGTGTTCCTTCTGCTCTGAAGTTTGGTGCCTCTTGCAGATGTGCCGATTTGTGGTATAACAAGACGCGAAAGAGCGAAAGAAGAGCCGCCGGCGAGTCCAGTCACCGGCGACCCTCTAATGACGAGAAAACGGGCTTCGCCGGGGCCCCTGTCCGGGCACCGTCTGCATGCGCCCCACGCGGTTAATGCATCCAGCGGCCTCTCTCACTAAAACAGAGTTCAACCCGTCTCTACACCTTCGGCAATGCCAATCGTGCGACGCCCACGCGCTCCTGGCGTACAACGGGTCGTAACGGATGACCACTCGCTTGCATCCGTCTGGATCCGTGTCCTCCGC
>ERZ1292633.3299-Hain-H41-02um-R1-3299-length-15813-cov-7_pt1 | contig 15813 bp, 9 predicted proteins | sample MGYA00564406_ERZ1292633 | MGnify/ENA primary metagenome ERZ1292633 (study PRJEB36523, sample SAMEA6512639) | groundwater metagenome | collected 2019-01-08 | study: AquaDiva: Metagenomics assemblies of 32 groundwater samples | reverse complement strand
CCCGCCCTTGACACGGACACGCTCATGGAAGCGCAAGCGACGGGCCCCGACCCCCTTTTGAGATTTCAGATTTGAGATTTGAGAAGGGGGGAGGCTGGCCCCGCGCTGGCGCTTGGGGTTCGGACAATCCCCCGGAAGCCGCCGCAAGTGTCCCGGACCCGCCTGCGCTCCGCAAGCGCTGTCGCAGTTGTGCGGACTGAAGCACTCGGATAGGCTCTTCGCCGTTCGGACCGTCCAGGAGAGATTCAGATGCAACGAGCACCAGACACCAGTTTCGCGATCGTACTCGCGGCCATCGTATTTACGGGCGGCGCAGCGGGCGCGGACTGGCCGAACTTCCTCGGTCCGAATCACAACGGCATCAGCGACGAAACGGGATTCATCAAGAGCACGACGGAACCGCTCAAGCTGATCTGGGACCGCGAGATCGGATCGGCGTTCAGCTCGTTCGCGATCGCGGACCATCGCCTGTTCACCTGCGGGCAGGAGGACAAACAGCAGAACTTCTATTGCCTGAACGCGGTCACCGGCGAGGTGATCTGGAAGAAACCCTTTGAGAAGGAGTTCCGCAACGAGCACGGCGACGGCACGCGGGCGACGCCGACGGTGCATGACGGACTCGTCTACATCCTCGGCGCGCGCGGGCGGCTCTTGTGCACCGACGCGAAGAGCGGCGAAATAGTCTGGGAAAAACAGTTCAACAACGCGCCGACGTGGGCGTACAGCGGGTCGGTGCTCATCGAGGGCGACCTGGCGATCGCGTCGGGCGGCAAGAGCGACGGCGCGCTGGTCGCGTTCGATCGCAAGACCGGTCAGGAAGTCTGGAAGACGGGCGATGATCCGGTCGGATACGCCACGCCCTATCCGTTCACTTTCAACGGGCAGCGGTACATCGTCGGATTTCTGGGCAGTGCGGCGATCATCGTCGAGGCGAAGACCGGTCGAGAGGTTTGGCGAACGAAGTGGGAGACGGATTGGGAAGTGAACGCGGCCTCGCCGATGTTTCACGACGGTTATCTGTTTTTCACATCCGGGTACCACACGGGCGCGGCGCTGTACAAGCTGGCGGCGGAGGGCGATGAGCTGAGCGCCGCGGAAGTGTGGCGAAGTGACGTTCTGCTGAACAAGTTTCAGTCGGCGATTCTGCACGAGGGGCATCTTTACACGAGCGATCAAAATGCGCTCAAATGCGTCGAATTCCTGACGGGCAAGGAGAAGTGGAAAAAGCCGCGCGTCACCAACGGGACGCTGATCCTGGCCGAAGGGCATCTGATTCTGTTGACCGAGAAGGGGCAGCTTCAAATCGCCAAAGCGTCGCCGGAGGATTTCACGCCGACATTGACGACCGACATCCTTTCTGGGCGATGCTGGTCGACGCCGGTGCTTTTTAACGGGCGTCTTTACGCCCGCAACCTCGACCGCCTGGTCTGCTTCAACCTTCGTCCGCAGGGTTGACGGACCGCGCAAGTCCTGCATTATCGGCCGCTCAGGGCGACGACTGTGCCACGCCATTTGCTACCCGGCGAAGTTTTTCGTTGCATTCTCCCGCCTGTTGAATAATACTAGCGGCTGTGTTTTCCGTGGGAGAACATGATTACATCTCTTTTTGGGAGGAGAAAGCAACCATGCGCGACTTTTGTCGATCCGTTCTGCTGTCACTCTTACTCACCATCCCGGCGTCCGCGGCAACAGTCACGATCGAGAAGCTCTGGCTGCGCACCGGCGCGGGAGGCGATCCCGTACCCGGCCGACCGTTTCCCGTTGTCTTCCGCGAATTGACCGGAACGGACAACTCGAGCAGACCCGTTATGCTGCCGCCGGTGATCAACAGCGTTGGTCAGGTCGTCTTCCGGGCGCGGAGCGCGTCGCAAAACGATAACAACGCGTTGAACGCCGTCGGCATCTACGCCAAACAACCTTTAGCCGCGATGATTCGACTGGTTGACACCACGGAGGTCAGCCCCGGAGTTCCGACCTTTGCCGTACCGGGTAGGCCGTCCAACACCCGGTTCACCGATTTCAAGGCCCCGCTGATTAACGACGTGGGCGACGTGGTCTTCTTTGCCCGTTTCCAGCAGCCCGGGAACCCCGCCGGTTCAGGCGCAGGTTTTTACGCCACGCGCGTCACCGGCGGATCCATCGTAAAGCTTGCGGACACGTTCACGACAGTCCCTGGTCACCCTACCGCGATCTTTCGGACTTTTGATTTTGTCATTTCCCAGATGTTGACTGTGGCCCTTAACAACAACGGCGGGGTCGTCTACTGGGGCGACTGGTTGATTCCCCCGGCTGTGTTTCCGAACATGAAAAACGGGATTTTCGGTACGACCGTCGTAGGCGGCGCCGGAACGCTGCTATGTGATAGTACGCAGAACCCGGTATTCACTCCGGTCGGCATGATCGCCCCGTTCGGCTCCTTCAGCGAGGTGCGTCCGACACTGGCTATCAACAACAACACGCCCGGCATTGTGGCGTTCAAGGGGAACCTGGGCCCGCCCTCGACGTTCTCCACCGGCGGCGTGTTCGCCGTAGCGGTCTCGGGCGGTCCCATTCAGGCTGTGGCGACCGCGTTTCAGCAAGCCCCGGGAAGAACCTCCCCCGTTACGTTTGGAGGGAGTTTCGGACCCAGTGACGATACGCTGGACATCAACAACGCCGGGACGGTCGTCTTTCAGAACAACTTCTTCCCCAGTTTCAACGAATTGGGGCACTACGCCGGGAGGGCAACGGGCGGACCGCATACGCGGATCGCGGATGGGTTCGGCTGCAACTTCGGACCGTGCCTGCCCATTCCCGCCTGGCCGTTTCCAAGTCTCGAAACCGTTCCGCCAGCCGAGTTCGCTATCGGCTCTTTTCCGAACATTAACGAAGCCGGACAATACGGCGATTACGTGAGGGTCATCAATACCTCAGTCCCCAATCAGCAGGGCATTTACGCCAACGACCCCAGCGGATTTTCGATAACGAAGGTGGTGGCGAATCTGTCGACGCCACCGCCTGGTCTACCCGCGCCGGTCGGTGGATTCCCGCGGTTTACAAACGGCGGATTCACCGCAGAAAGCGCGACCCTGAACGACCAAGGGCATATGACTTTTGCGGCTGGCGGTTCGCTGACCACGACCACGAATTTTCTTGGACTTTACTTCTACGATTCGTGCACGCCGGAACTCGCGCGCATCTCCGATAGTACGATCGCCCTCGGACAACTTGGGAGCGGTTTTTCGGGCAGCAATCAACGATACGACATGTGGCAGGTCGAGGGTCGGAATGGTCACCTGAAATCCATCGCCAACAACAACGATGTGGTGTTCGCCGTGGCGTTCAACAACCTTGACTCCGGCATGTTTATCGCCCACATCACGACCGGAAGCGGCGGACAACTCAATATCATCTGTCCGCCGAACGTGACCGCGCAGTGCCCGGCGAATACCGATCCGGCGGCGACAGGAACCGCGACGGCGACGGGTTGCGGGACGATCACCATCAGCCACAGCAATACGAGCGCCACCACCTGCGGTAACGCGTCGACGATAACGCGCACATGGACCGCGAACAATGGATCCACCACGGCCTCGTGCATGCAAACGATAAACGTCATCGACACGACGGGCCCGGCGCTGTCCGGCGTGCCAAACAACGCGACGGTGCAGTGCAACGCGCTGCCGCCGGCGGCGAGCGTAACGGCCCTGGACGCTTGTCAGGGAAACATCCCGGTTACGCTGACGGATACGCGAGTGGCCGGGTTGTGTCCGGGGACGTACGTGCTTACGCGGACGTGGACGGCGACGGACGGGTGCGGCAACAGCACGAGCGCGTCGCAGGACGTGAGCGTGATGGATACGATCGCTCCGGTCCTTGTGGGCGTTCCGACGGACGTATCCGCCGAGTGCGACGCCGTGCCGCTGCCGGCGACGGTGACGGCCTCGGATACTTGTGCTGTCACCGTGCCGGTCACCTTCGTGGAGACGCAGACCAACGGCACGTGCCCGGATGAGTACACTCTGACGCGAAGTTGGACGGCGGTCGACAATTGCAGCAACAATGTGACGGCCCGACAGTTCGTATCCGTCGATGACACCACGCGACCTATGGTGACCTGCCCGGCCCACGCGACGCTGGAGTGCCCGGCCAATATCAGTGTGCTTGCCAACGGAACGGCGTCGGCTACAGACAACTGCTCGACACCGACCGTCGGATCGAGCGACGCGGTCGTGGCCGGTTGCGGCACTACGCAGACCATCACGCGAACGTGGACCGCGGCCGACGAGTGTGCCAATTCGAAGTCGTGCGGCCAACTGATCGCGGTCGTCGACACCGCGGCGCCGGCGATCACGCTGAACACGACGCCGATTCTGGTGACGGACACGGATTGTTCCGGCTCCGAAACGGTTGCACTACCCACGGGGACCGCCAATGACGTATGCGACGGGCCGAGGCCGGTCACCCATGATGCTCCATCGACGTTCCCTGCGGGCCAGACGACGACCGTCACCTACGCCGCTTTGGATGCCTGCGGCAATGCCGCGTCGGCCCAGGTAAACGTCAACGTGCTGTTCGGATCGAACATCGCGATCCGTGCGGAAAAGCATACCGTGGGGACGGGCCCGCACCCCGGTTCGATTAAGGAGCCGCTGGTCGGAATCCTGGTGTGCGCGTACGACAAGTCGGTCGGGAGTTGTGCGCGGACCGTCTGCGGCGGGATCTCCCATCAGCACTATCAGTGCATTCTGGACATGTGCACGCCGACCGGCTGCGGCACGACGAACAGCTTCGGCGAGGTGACGCTGAACCTTCCGCCCGGCGACTACATCGTGGTTTCGGGGGACGCGACGAAGACCGTCCTGCCCGATCCGCTGGGCGTTTCGGCGAGCGATCTGATGTGCGGGCAGACCATGCAGAAGTATCTGCAACAGGTCATTCGGGCCGACGGTTCGAAGAAGTCCGCGAAGTACACCGTGTTGACCGGCTCGCAACTCCTCATCATCGAGCCCGAGTTCATCGTCTGGGACAACACGCAGCAACTCTATCCATTTGTGTTCGAGACCATCGGCGACTGGATCGTGACCGCGACCGTCGCGCCGCCGGTAGGATTTGTCGCCGACTACAATACGCTGACGGCTGAGGTGGTCAACGCGGTGAAGTCGGTGCAGTTCACCATCACCGAGGTGGGCAGCGATCTGGTCCCGACGCAGACGACGTTCGAGGTGCTGCACAAGGGCGAGCACAAGACCGTCCGCAGCAGCGTGGACATCCGCCTGACCCCGGATTATGCGCGCTCACGCGGGTTCGACGTGGACAAGCTGCGGACCAAAGGCTTGATCGTCGAACCGGTCGAGCGCCAGTCCGCGAAATCCAATCGGGAAAGCTCGCGGTAGTTCTCGCGCAATTCTGTTGCCGTGAGAAACAGTCCGGCCCCGGTGGTGTTTGAGACATCATCGGGGCCGGCCGCTTTCATCCTCTGTGCGTTGTCCGCGGATCACCGAAAATAGGCCTTCAGCACGTATTCGTGCATCATGCGGTGGGTGTTGAAGTAGGACCCGTTGATGGCGATGCAGTGGCGCATCACGTCGATGAATCCCGCGCGATCGTGGCGGAACATGGGCAGGATAACGTGTTCGAGTTTGTTGTAGAGCGACGCGGCGTCGCGGTCGTTGTCGGCCGGTGCGAAATCGGTCTGACCGTCCTCGCCGATCGCCCAGCCGGTCACGCCCTCGACGCAACCCTCGACCCACCACCCGTCGATGACGCTCAGCGAAGGGATGCCGTTGAGGGCGGCCTTCATGCCGCTGGTGCCCGAAGCTTCGAGCGGCGCCTGCGGCGTGTTGAGCCAGAGATCGACGCCGGAGGTAATCAACTTGCCGATCTCCATGTCGTAATTCTCGATGTAGGAGATGCGAATGGCGGGCCGCAGGCTCTCCCGCACCTGGAACACATGCTGGATCAGCTCCTTGCCGTGACGGTCGTGCGGATGGGCTTTGCCGGCGTAGATGATCTGCAGTCCGCCGGCGTCGGCGGCGATGCGTTTCAACCATTCGACATCGTGCAACAACAGTCCCGCGCGCTTGTAGGTCGCCGCCCGCCGGGCGAAGCCGATGGTGAAGACTTCCGAATTCATTCCCGCGTTGTCCTCGCGGTTGGCGAAGTGAATGAGCCTTTCCTTGGATTCCAGGTGGGCGGTCCAGACTTCCGCGGGCGGCAGGGAGTCGGCCGAACGGAGTGTGTAGGCGTCGGTTCGCCAATCGCAAAGGTATTTGTCGAAGAGCTCCTGGAACGGTTGCGAGGTCCACGTCGGCGCGTGCACGCCGTTGGTGATGGAGTCGAACGTGAAACGAGGAAACATCCGTGCGGCCACCTCGCCGTGGCGCTTGGCGACTCCGTTGACGAAGCAACTCAGGTTGAGTGCGAGGTAGGTCATGTTGAGCTGGCCGTCGGTTTCGAAAAGACTCGTGTTGGCGAGGGCGCGCTTGTCGCCGAAAACCCGGGCCACCACGTCCGGCGGGAACTTGTCGTGACCGGCGGGAACCGGCGTGTGGGTGGTAAAGACGCAGCGGCTGCGCACAAACTCGACATCCTCCGGAGTCGCCTCCGCGCGGCCTTCTTTTTGCAGACGCTCGTCGAGCAGTTCAAACGCGAGAAAGGCCGCGTGTCCCTCGTTCATGTGATAGCGCACGATGTCGGTGTAGCCGAGTTCGCGGAGCATGCGGAGTCCGCCGAGGCCGAGAATCACCTCCTGGCAGATTCGGTAGTGTGTGTCGCCGCCGTAAAGGAAGTGCGTGAGCGTGCGGTCCCACTCGGTGTTTTCCGGAAGATCGGCGTCCAGCAGGATCACGGGAACGACGAAGCTCTCGTCCTGTGCGACGACGTTTCGCGTCCAGGCGCGAAGTCGGACGATGCGGCCCTCGATGGTCACCGATGTCCGGGCCTCCAACTCCGTCAGAAAATCCTCGACGACCCAGAGCGCGGGCTCCTCGCGCTGCCAGCCGCTGTGGTCGAGCCGCTGGTAGAAATACCCTTTGCGGTGCAGCAGTGTGACGGCGACCATCGGCACACGAAGGTCGGCCGCCGATCGAACGGTGTCGCCCGAGAGCACGCCCAGACCGCCGCTGTAAGTCGGAACGGCGGCGTCGAGGCCGATCTCCATCGAGAAGTAGGCGACTTTCCGATCGCCCGGTCCGTGCGTGATCTTCGTTGTGCTTGTCGCCATCCAGTGCCGTCCAAAGCTCTACCTGGTTATCCGCATCCCATCTTGGGTGGCATGCCCGCCCCACAGGCGGGCATGTTGTACGCTTGGGCGTTCTCGAAGCACTGAAACACATGGCCGCGACGCGCGGCCATGCCACCCGACGCCGCGGAAGCGTCGCCCCGACCGCTCCCTAGCCCCGGCGTTCACGCCAGGCGGAGTGATCCGCCCGACATAAATGTCGGGGTTCTGGGGGACGCGCGGCGGCCCGGCGCTCTTCGATATATCGAACGGAAACCGAGGCCTCCGTTAAGCGTCCCGACACATCGAAGAAGATTGCGCCTTCACAGAGTGCGTCCTGAAACCCCCTCACCCTACCCTCTCCCCCACTGGGGGAGAGGGGGTTTGGGACGCACTCGCAGTGCGGCGGAAACGGTCTCCACATCGTAGTCCGAAAACTGCCCGCCGATTGAGTCGGACGCAGACAATCCAAACCGTCGAGACGCCATCCGAAAATGTCAGCAATCCGCAATGCCGATTGATCGGCGGATTTCCTGTGACGCGCGTAGTTCCTCCAACGGCATTCTCATCCGCCGCGACCAATTCCGATAGCGATCCTGGCCGACGCCGGGCAGGTTGACAGGCTCGGTCTCGCCGGCGAGGTCGTCCAGCGAGATTCCGACGAGCGGCGCGGACGTCCGTCGCAGAAAACGGTTCAGGGCCGCACAGAGTCGCAGACTGTTCACGTCGGCCGAATCGGCATCGGTCAGCAGACCATCCGCCCGAAGCCGACGAATCAGCGCGTCGAAGTCGCGCCGCCGCTGCGCTTGCGCCTTGGCCAGGGCCGCATCATCCGCAATCACGCCGACTCGGCGGCGGAGCACGAGGTCGCGTCCGTCGCGGAATCCGGCGAGCGGGACCATATCGTGCGTGGCGACGACGACGTAGGCGCGGTTTGAGTAGTGGTGCGGCGGCAGGAACTCGCCCGCTTGGTCGCGCTCGAAGTACAACACTCGCGTCGATAATACGCCCCAGCGTTCGAGCAGTTCGGAGAAACCTTGCGGGACGGTGCCGAGGTCTTCGCCGATCACCACCGCGCCGCTGCGACGACTTTCGAGGGCCAGGATGGCGAACAGATCGTCGCCTGGAAAACACACATACGCGCCGCGGGTCCCGTCGAAACCTTCCGGAATCCAGAATTGACGAAGCAGGCCCATCACGTGATCGATACGCAACGCTCCCGCGTGGGCGAATGCGCCGCGCAACAGGCGACGCCAATACTCATATCCGAGCCCCGGTAATCCCGGAGCCCCGGCATTCATGCCGGGGTTCTGAAATGCCGGGGTTCTGAAGCGGAGGCGATGGGGGTTGATCGGCGGAAGCGCCCAGTTCTGACCGGTCGGGCCGAGGTCGTCCGGCGGCGCGCCGATGCTCGCTCTTTCGGTGAAAAGTCCCGGAAATGCCCACGGATCGGCTCCTTCGGGAGCGGTCCCGATGGCGAGGTCCTGATAGACGCCGATCGGCAGACCCCGGTCGCGCGCCAATGCGGCGACGGCGGCAAGCTGGCGGTCAAGCTCGAATTGAACAAAGCAGTGAAACCCGACCTCATTCGCGTGGTCGCGACGAAAACGTTCAACCTCCGGCGAACGCGGATCGCGCAGGGTCGCAGGCCAGTCGCGCCAGTCGTGCAGCGGCGGCGTCGCGGAGCGGAACCGCTCGTCGAGGGCCGTGAAGGTCGCGAAATCAAGCAACGCCGACCCTTCGCGCTCGACGTAGCTTCGGTAATCGCGGCCTCGCGGCGTGTCGGCGCGGGCGTGGTGCTCGTCAAACGCGGAGTGAAGATCGCGAAGCACCGATCGCTTGAGCGAAAAGACGGCGTCGTAGTCGATCACGTCCGCGTCGCGCAGGCGCGACAATTCGGTGCGGAACGGCGGCGAATCAATCCGTCGGCGTATCTCGGCGCATTCCGCCAGCTCCGGGATCGCATCGACGCCGAGGTAGATTTCGTTGCGAAAGAGGCGGCTGACGGGGCGATAGGGGCTGACGTCGGCGCCGCGATTGCGAAGCGCGTGCAACGGGTTCAGCCCGATGAAGTCCAGCCCGACCGTCGCCGACCATTCGACGAGCGTTTGAAGATCGCCGAAATCGCCGACGCCCCAGTTGCAGCCGCTCCGCAGGCTGTACAGGTTCGTCCACATCCCGCAAAGCCGCCTGCCTCCGGACCGTTCGGCCACGGCGATGCAGCGATCCGGTGTCACAAGATGGCACTGTCGCCCGTGAAGCTCGCGTCCCGCAAAGTGAACCGTCGCGTCCAGCTGATGGCAGCCCGGCTGCACAGGCCACGGCAGCGCGATCTCGATCCGGCCTGCTTCGTTTTCGGCAACGGCGCGGCCCGTGGCGTGCTGCGTCGATCCGGATTCGAGCGAAAGTTCCAGCGACCACTCGACCTCGGCGCCGCCCGGAGCGTGCGTCCGCAATCGAACCGCGTACGGCACTCCGCATCCGACCGGGTAAACGCAGATCGGATCGAGCAGCGGCTCTCGCTCGCGGGCCTCCAGTTCGTTCAGTAGCCGAAAGGCTGTATCCTCATCGCAGACGTCCAGGCCCATCGCGCCGAGCAAGGCCTCACGCGTTTCGTCGGAGGTCGCGCAGGTCTGCGTGGCGTTGTAGTTCACGTATTCCGGAAGGATGCCAAGTCGATCGGCCAACGCTTGTAGTTTCGGGCGAGTCGTCATTTGAACGGTTGCACGCGGCGACGTTAGGACTACAACGCCAGGTTCGTCCCGGGGCGTTGGAGAAGTCGCTTGCGATTCAGGCCGCTTTCGCTTGCGATTCAGGCCGCTTTAGCGGCCTTTCCGCCCCCGGCGCGCCGGGGGCGCCTCAGGCCAGTCCCGATGTACATCGGGACTGGTAACGCGCCCGACCTCAAACCCCTCCCTCAGCCCGTTTCAACGGGCTTTCCGATCCGCGCGACAAAAGAACTTAGCGTTGTAGAAGTAGTATTAGGCACTTTCCGACACGATCAATGCTAGCGAATGAGCCGCCAGCGTCAAACTCTCGACGACTTTCTCGCCGTCCAAGTCGCGTGCGCTATTGATCATCTCGCGCCAACCTGCGACGCCCGGCATTCTCGGTAAGCGTAATTCGCACGACTCCTCACCGGCGTTGAGCGCCAACACCAACGCCCGCGCGCGCGATCGGCCTCCGCCCGGCTCCGCGTCGACCGCCGCGTCGTTCATCAGCATCACCAGCGCGCGGCGGTCGGCGTCGCGCCAGGCCGCATCGGTCATTTCCGCGCCGGATTCGTCGAGCCAGATCACGTCCTTGTGTTCGCCTACGTCCATGGCACTACCGACAAAAAAGCGGTGCTTTTGCAGAATCGGATGCTTTCGTCGCAATCCAAGAATGCGACAGACGAACGCAAACAAGGCGCGCTGGTCGCCATCGATGTTCCAATCCAGCCACGATACTTCGTTGTCCTGACAGTACGCATTGTTGTTGCCGCGCTGGGTCCGGCCCATTTCGTCGCCGGCGGTCAGCATCGGAACGCCCTGCGAAAAGGCGAGCGTCGCCAGCAGACTACGCTTCACACGCTCACGTAGCGAGAGGATCGCCGGGTCGTCCGTCGTCCCCTCGACGCCCCAATTTCGAGAGAAACTCTCCGACGGCCCGTCGCGATTCTGCTCGGCGTTGGCTTCGTTGTGCCTGGTGTTGAAGTTGACGAGGTCGTGGAGCGTGAATCCGTCGTGGCAGGCAACGTAGTTGACGCCGTCGCAGGGGCCGTGCGAGCGGGGACTGAAGATATCGCTGCTGCCCGCCAGGCGCGTCGCCAGGTTTGCAATCCGCCCCGCGTCGCCCCGCCAGAAGCGGCGCACGTCATCGCGGTAGCGGCTGTTCCACTGGGCGATGCCCGGAGGAAAGCGTCCGAGTTGAAACCCGCCCTCTACCGCGTCCCACGGTTCGACGATCAGCTTGACCTGCGCGAGCACCGGGTCCTGCTGGATCATGGCGAAAAATCGCAGGTGTTCGTCGACGCCGCCCGGTTGACGCGCAAGAACCGGGGCGAGATCGAAGCGAAACCCGTCAACGTGCATCTCGGTGACCCAAAAGCGCAGGCTGTCCTTGATGAGCTGCCGCGCTGCGGGGTGCAGCGTATTGAGCGCGTTGCCGCAGCCCGAGTAGTTCATGTAGCGGCTACGGTCGTTCGGATCGAGATGGTAATAGGCCGCGTTGTCGATGCCGCGAAATGAAAGTGTCGGTCCGCGCTCGTCGCCCTCGGCGGTGTGGTTGTAGGCCACGTCGAGGATGACCTCGATGCCCGCGCTGTGCAGCGTCCGCGCCATACTTTTGAATTCGTCGACCTCGCGACCCGGCGCCGTCGCATAACGCGGGTACGGAGCGAAGAAGCCGATCGTGTTATAACCCCAGTAATTGACCAGCCCCAACTGCGACAGCCGCCGCTCCGTGACGAAGTACTGGACCGGCAACAGTTCAATAGCGGTGACGCCGAGGTCAGCCAGGTGTTTGACGATCGGCGGCGAGGCCAGCCCGAGATACCTCCCGCGAAGCTCCGTCTCGACTTGCGGGTGGCGCATCGTCATGCCTTTGACATGGCACTCGTAAATAACCGTTCGATCCCACGGCGTTCGCGGCGGGCGGTCGTCCCGCCAGTCGAAAACCGAATGAGCGACGACGCACTTGGGCATCGCAACTGCTGAGTCGCGAGGGTCGGGTTGCTCCTTGTCGAGCGTCGAGCCGGGCGCGTAACCCAAAAGAATGTCGTCGGCGGGGATCGGACCGCTGATCGCCCGCGCATACGGATCAAGCAGCAGCTTGGCCGGGTTGAAGCGGAGTCCGTCGCGGGGAGCATACGGACCGTGAACCCGATAGCCGTAATGCTGTCCGGGGCCAAGCCCGGCAATGCGCGCGTGCCAGACGCCGTCGGAACGCGCGGTCAAGCGGATTCTCGCGGATTCGCGGTCGGCGGCGGCGCGGTCGAATCGTTGTAGCGTCGCCCCTTGTGGGCGGCGCGGTGTCGAGTCGAAAAGGCACAGTTCCACGGATTCCGCGTCTCCGGCGAACAGCGCAAAGTTCACGCCGCTTCCGTCGTACGTCGCTCCGAGCTGTAGCGCCGCCCCTTGTGGGCGGCGCGGAAAGGGCTTACCGGATTCGATCGCTTTCATACGGCTTCACATTTCCCATCGAGGCGCTGCGACCCGTCCCTCGGCCTCGGTCAATCTACTACGGCCGCGATTCGCAGCGTACGGCGAAGACGTTCCTCCGCCAATTCGAGTTCGTAATCGTAGGGGCATTCGAGTTTCATGCGACATCGCCTGGCGGCCTGTTCGGCGTCGGCCAGTTCCTCAGAGTCCGCCTCCGCGGTCTTGTAGGCGACCAGCCGCCCGCCTGCGGTCAGGTACGGCCGCGCCGATCGAATGCACGATCCCAACGGCGCGACCGCGCGCGTCGTGATGACGTTGAAGCGCTGCGCAGACCGCCAATGATCCGAATGGCCGTGCTCGACGCGGAGATTGCTCAATCCGATCTCCGAAGCGACACGGGCCACGAAGTCCGCTTTCTTCTGCGTTCCGTCGATCGCGGTGATCGACCAGTCGGGTCGCATGACCGCGAGCGGCACTGCGGGAAACCCCGCGCCGGTCCCGACGTCGAGCAGCGTCACCTCGCCCAGGCCGACCGTCGCAGCCCACGGCAACAGGGCCAGTGAATCGGCGTAATGCTTGATCGCGGCCTCAACCGGATCGGTGATCCGCGTGAGATTCATCGTCCGGTTGGCGTCGATCATCGCCGCGAAATGAGCTTCCATCCGAGAGAGCTGATCGAGCAAAGTTGGTATCTTCAATCGTGCAAGCGCCGCGGCAAGCGACTCTCTGAAAATCGACGAAGCCGACTCCATGCGTCCATCATGCACCGGCCATTGCCTGCTCGCCAGTCGCGCCTCGCCGCGCAGCGGGTTTGCGAGTCACGCCTTGAGCGGCCGATCCGCCAGCGCGACCACGAGCACGTTCCAAGTTGTTTCGTCAGGGTTCTTGTCGAAATCGGGCATCGCGCCGATGCGCACCAATGAGAATCCTTCCGCATGGAGGAAATCCTCGATTCCCGAGGCGAAAAAGTAGCGCATCGGGTGTGTCTCCTCCGTCTGTTGCTCCTTGCCCGCCACGGTTCGGTCAACGTGAAAGTGAACGGTAATCCGGCGGCGTCGCTCATCAAGCTCGGACGTTGACGTGCGGACGAGACGACCGTTCGTCGGCCTACACAGGGGACTTCGATGCATTCACAGCAAATCCGGGCTTATCGCCCCCACATCGCAGCGCCCTCGAGGATCCCCGCCCGGTTGCTACCGGCATCGCCCGTTTCTTTTACGGCCAAGCCCGATCCGCCAATGGAAGTCTGGGCGAAGCCGCGACCGTGAAGCTGCACTGGCAATTGTCCGATAACAACCGTAACGACACCCTTATTTTCTCGGACGGTGCCTGATTTGAAAACAAAACACTTGTCGAACGAACCGTCGTGCAAGTTGTTGCCCGCAATAAGGATAGGCGCGCGATCCGGAACCGATTGCTCCGCTTTCGACTTCCAACTTTGCCATCGCAACGCCGATCGACGCCGACTACGCGCCCCTGATTCGCACCTCGCAACCAGCGCACGACGCGCATAGCCCCTTCTCCATTTTCCACCTTCGCCCTCCCATCTCCAGCCGTCCGATTCGATGTCCGATAAGCAGGCGGCGACCACGCTTGCGGGCGGGTTGGCGACAGGCCTTGTGCCGGATTGCCAACACCGATCGTTGCGTCGGGTTCCGCGGACGCCGCGGAGAAAAACATCATCCCGTAGGAAGAGGCCAACACGATGACTGAGTACATCCACGATTCCGTCGCGCTCAACGACCTGCAAACACAAAACGACGCCCTGTCCGAGGAACTCACCGAGGCGGTCGCCGACGCGGCGTCGTCCGCGCAGTTCATCGGCGGGCGGGTCGTCGAGGCCTTCGCCGAGGAGTTCGCGGAGTTCTGCGGGGTCAAGCATGCGATTCCCTGCAGCAACGGAACCGATGCGCTGCGGCTGGCGATTGTCGGCGTGCTCGGCGAGGGCGACGGCGAAAGTGAAATAATCACCGTCTCGCACACCTTCCCCTCGACGCTGGAGGCGATCATCGCGGTTCGCTACAAACCGGTGCTCGTCGACGTGGATACTGAAACCTACCTGATAGATTTGGCGTGCGTCGAAACGGCGCTGACCAAACGAACCGTCGCCGTCGTGCCCGTGCATTCCTATGGCCAAATGGTTGACGTTGTTCGCCTGCGCAAGTGGGCCGATGCTCGCGGCGTCGCGGTGATCGAAGATGCCGCGCAAGCAATCGGAGCGGCATTCGACGGTCTCGCACCGGGGCAACTGAGTGAGGCGGCCGCCTTCAGCTTCCACCCCACGAGCAACCTCGGCGCCTGGGGAGAAGCCGGCGCCGTGGTGTGTCGAGATAACGGCGTCGCAAACCGCATCAGCCAATACGCCGACCACGGACGAAGCGATAAGTTCACGCACGTTCGGATCGGGTGCAGCGCTGCGATGGACGCGATCCAGGCCGCCGTCCTGCGGGTCAAGTTGCGGCACGTCGACGACTGGAACAGGGCGAGACAACGCGCTGCCGGTTGGTACTCCGAGCTGCTGGAGCGGGCATCACGGCGAAGACTCGATCGCTCGGAGTTCGCCGACGATGATTCGAATGTCGCCTCGGACTCCTCGTTTCCATCTTCGAGGCGACGAAAACAGGGCCCGGCCCTCATCACGCCGCAAACCACTCCGGGCGCGTACCATGTCTTCAACCGGTATGTAATCCAGACCCCGGACCGCGACGGCGTTCGCGCGGCGCTACGCGCTGCGGGCGTCGCCAGCGGGATTCACTATCCAATCCCATCCCACGAGCAGCCGGCCTATCGTCATCTTGGAATTCGTCCGGACGACTTGCCGGTCACGCACCGACTTTGCAGGCGAATCCTATCGCTGCCGATGTTTCCGCAGTTGACCCGCGCGCAGGCCGAAAGCGTCGTCAAAGCCGGCTGGCCGGCGGCCGTTGTAACGTGTAGCTAGTGTAGTTGGTCACGTTGTTTGCATCTGATGACGCGCTTACGCTCCAGGCGCTGACCGTTCGGCCGCACGCACCGACGCCGCCGTATCCGACAGATTCTCGTGCTTCCAGGCGCCGGTGCCGAAGTCCACGGCCAGCGCCACAACGCCCGGAATGATCCCCGCCAAGAGCCACGCGAAGTCGGCTGCGAACCACGGACAAACCGCCTCGATTCCGTCGCATTTTTCGGTCTTGCGGACGTGCATCCCGCTCGGATCGACCGTGTGGGCCATCGTAGCGCACCCGCCGGAAACCCCCGAACCGGCAGCGCACAAGACGGCAATTCCCTTGCTCCACAGCGCGCCTGACCGCATCGATCGCATTCCTAATTCTCCTTGAAACGAAAAACAATTCCATGCAACCTAATACTACAACGCTAATTTCATCCGCCGCCGTGGGAGAAGGCGTCTTGAATTCAGGCCGCTTGAGCGCCCTTTCGCCGCCGGAGGCGGCGCTACAGGCCGGCCGTTTTACGCTTGCTGTTACCCACATT
>ERZ1292633.3298-Hain-H41-02um-R1-3298-length-15818-cov-6_pt1 | contig 15818 bp, 9 predicted proteins | sample MGYA00564406_ERZ1292633 | MGnify/ENA primary metagenome ERZ1292633 (study PRJEB36523, sample SAMEA6512639) | groundwater metagenome | collected 2019-01-08 | study: AquaDiva: Metagenomics assemblies of 32 groundwater samples | reverse complement strand
AACGCCGGCATCAACAAGACCACGTGCGACGCCGATCCGTATTGCCGCTCCTACCAAAACTTTGCCAACGGATCGTTTACGTGCGAAGAAAATTGTGCCAAACGATACAACACCAGCGCGACGTGCGTGGCCAGCGGTCGCTGCAGCTGGGACGCTTCGATCAGCGCGTGCTACTCAACCTGCTCGCTCAACGACTTTGTCAATGGAACAGAATGCGTCAAGGTTCCGCAATGTCTTACGAGAACCACCGGATTTGGGAGCTTCTTCAGCGAACGATGCTTCGCTACGTGCAACGCCCGCGACTCCACTAGCAAGTGCCTGCAGTTTTACTCATCCGACTACCAGTGCTTCTGGGATTCCAACTTTGGCAAGTGTCGTCGGCAATGCAGCGATCTCACCGTCAGCACGTGCACGACGACCGACTCGCTCTGCACGACCTATGGCTCCTTGTGCAGGGAGGACTGCACAAAGCTCAACATCACGACATGTGGTTACTACTCCTACTGCCAGTACCGTCAGCTATCCGCCAGCTGCGTGCCGACGTGCATCTCGCTGCGCAGCAGCGGGGTCACGGAGGCGTCCTGCCAAGCCTATTCTCACTGCCAGTTCATTGCGGATGTCGGCTGCTCAGAGAAATGCGCCACTTACGACGTGCGCGACTGCTCGTCGGTGTCCGGTTGCACCTGGTTGAACTCTCTCCAACAATGCATCACGTCCTGTTCATCGCGATCGCTGTCGACGACGTGCGAACAGAACTCCCCGCATTGTCAGTGGCTCAGCTTCGCCAGTCGGTGTGTCGATCAATGCGGCGCGCGGCCCGAGTCGGATTGTTTCGCGTCGTCTGGTTGCGTTTGGTCGTCCACGTTAAACGCCTGCTTTGTTAGCTGTCAGATGAAGTACACTTACGCATTCTACATCAACAGCACGTCCCAATTGGCGGATTTCATGTCCAAGTGCAAGGCCGATCTCACGTGCACCTACACGAACTATGTATGCTATGACGCGTGCGGCCAGTTTGGTGAGCGGGATTGCCGGCTTCAATCGCACTGTTTCTACAGTGACGCCAATCAAAACTGCCGCATGAAGTGTTCGATACAGAATTCAGAGGCATCGACGAGCACCTTGGAAGCCTTCGCCACGACTTGCGATGCCCTGCCACAGTGCCAAGCCTACTCGTTCGTACAGCAGTGTGTGGCCCGGTGCGATCAGTTCGTCTCGGCAGCCGCCTGCCGTGGCGTCTCGGGGAGCAAAGGCGAATGTGCTTGGATCAGCTCGTCGCAAACGTGCGTCCCACAATGTTTGTACAAATACGAGACAGAAACCCGCTGTGCGGCGGACACCAATTGCCAGTGGACGGTGGACGCGGACGCGTTTCCGACTGGTCTGTGCCTGGCGAAGTGCCTGCAACTTCACAAAGATCGTGACTCCTGCAACAACAATCCCGGCTGCGCCTGGAAGCACGGTGCCTGCTACCCGGCGTGCGGTCTCTATTCTCAAAGCTATGGTGCGTGCATGGCCCGCGCGGCGGCCCCTTACTCATGCGCGGTGCCACCGTCCAGCTTCGCCACCATAGGCTGCCGCGAACTGTGTGCCAACCGCAACGGATCGGTTGCCGAATGCACCGCCAACAGTCAGTGCTCGTGGAATTACATCAACAATACTTGTGTGAAAAACTGCGAGGTTGTTGGCACCGCGTCCGAGTGCGCGGCTGAAAGTGAGTGCTACTGGCGACCGTCGACCGTTTCCACGATCACCTCGATCACGTCCTTCAATCTGATACAGACCACGGCCGGGACATGCTACACACGCTGTGAATTTTTATCGTACGCGCAGTGCCTGTCAACTTCATTTTGTGACTACACGCGCATCGGCTGTGTGCAAAAGTGCAGCGATTTGGTGCCTAGCGGCCGGTTCGACGAAGCGGGCTGCAAGGCCAATCCTCATTGCGACTATGGCGCCGCGTTTGTGGGCGGCCAGCCGTCTTGCTTCACCGCATGCCACTTGTCCCTCGCGTGCTTCTCGCCTTGCACAGTGGGCGGGCAGTACGGCACCTGCATGAAGAATTGCACGAGCGTCTACGGCACCAACCAAGTCTCGTGCAAGGCGGACCCACTTTGCTCGTGGAGTGCCCTTACGGGAATATGCAGCATGCCGTGCAGTTCCTTCTTTGGCTTCGATGTGTGCAACGGGTGGCCTCAATGCGATTGGGACGAGACGCGGCAGCTGTGCCGCCACCGTTGCGCAGAGGCCTATGGGCGAGACTACTCTGGTTGCATCGCGGACACGCGCTGCACGTGGGTGAACACGTCGAACGTGTGTGGGCGTAAGTGCTCGCAGGTGTCCGACGCCGTAACTTGCAGCAAGCAGGGCCGTGCCTACGTTGCCAATCAGATCAGCCCGAGCGCGCCGGACGCTCAAAGTGAGTGCTTGGTCGACACCTCGGTTGGCTTCCCGCTTTACTTCAATTTCCAATATCTAGGACCGAACACCACATACAACGGGACCAACTACCTTGGATTCTTCGCCCTCTTGTTCAATACCACGCTGGAGAGCATTCAACTAACCACCGCGTTCGCGCAATGCGACGTCCTCTACGTGGAGGGTCAGATCAACGCCTCGTTCACCGTCCGGGCGTTTGCGCGGTTCCAAATTCAGCGGCAATCGCTGTCGGAACTCTCCCGGTCCGTTTTCTCGCTCATCGGCATCGGTACGCTCCGGGAAGGGCGCGCCGTGAATCCACTGATCAAATCAGGTTTAGCCCAAATCGGCCAGTCAATTCCACTGTCGGGGGGCACAGGCTCCGCCACATCCGCCTCGGCAGCATTCACATGCTTGTTCGCATTGATCGCGGCCATCGTCGCGCTCGTGCTCGCGTGAAAGCAATAGCAATTTTTCCTTTTCTCCGAAGCAACATCATCGTTACTTTGCCATTTTCCCCCATATTTTGTTTTCGGTCCAAGCCCTTTTCTTTAGACTTCTCCCGGACGCGCTGAACAAGCGTGGTCTCGGAAGAGACTCTCCCCCCCCTCCCTGCCCCGTGTTGTACTCGGTCACTCGTGACGCTTCACCCATCACTGACCCAATGGGGTCACAAGTCATTGCCGCTTGCTATTGGTATGCTCTCCCCTCCAACGACAATCTCTCCGCCGGCCCACAAGACGCGATCATTTTTGCAGAAATTTATCGTTAGATCGAACATTGGCTTCGTTTGCAACAAAAAAAACATCGAAAACATGCGCCCGGATTTTTACTCGTCCAAGTGGGTCGCCCCTATCGGGCTCACCCTGGTGATGATCGTCGTGCGTGATGTGCTCGGGCAGTCCACCCACGTGGGCACCTACACCTGCACAGCGACGACGGTCACTTCGGCTGTGATCGCGACCGAGCTCACCTCACTGAGCGTGACGGATTGCTCGTTCACTCAGCCGGTTTCCTTCAGCGTCTCCGCAGCGGCGTCCATCGTGCGAACGACGTTTCAGCAGAGTCTGCAACTCACCGTCAACACGAGCCACATCCCCAGAACGGCCTTCGTCACTCCCGCCACGTTGCTCGTCGACCGCGTCACCGTCACCGGAGCGACCACACTGAGCGGCGTGGCCAACGGCAGCCCCACCTTGAACACGCTGACGGCGACCGGCACGAAGTTCAATGGCGGACTTACGTTTGCTTCTGGTTGGAGGGCGGTCTCGTTCATCACCGAAATGATCGCAGGCACCAACGCGTCCTTCGTTGACGTGAATGGAGCAAGTTTTACGGACGCGAGCAGGTGGCGGTGGTCCGATGGCGTGGTCACGACCGCAAGCCGGACCGCAGCGTTCACGCTGCAAAACATGGCTTTGACGGACTCTGAGTTTTATCTCGTCAATGTCCGTGCCTCGGGTACGGTTTGGTCGCTTTATGGCGCTAACTGCGTCATCGCGCGCACGGCTATCACGTGGACTGGCAACGACTTTGGTTTCCCCGTCACCATCACGAGCGACCTTTCAAACGTGACCGTCACGGCCGCGTCGAGCGCATTCCGTGGGGGCCTCGACCTCAGCTTGTCTGGGCGACTTAGCCGTTTCGACATGGGTGGCGATCCGACGATCGGTGCCGTTTCCGGCACGTGGAATTTCGCGTGCACCGCCGACGCGGGCACTGGTGGGGGAACCGCTCCGATTGTGACGTTCGGAGACATTCGCGGCGTGACGTTGTCACAGCTGACGTTCAACTGCCCGTTGATCGGCCGAAACCTGACGATCGCGTCCAGCTCCATCGCTCGGTTCAACTTGGTCCGTGCGACACTTACGGATGCGTTTGTGACTGTCACGGATACCAACATCACGTCGCAGTGGCTCGTCCAATCGACCGTGTTGACGCGTTCGGGCTTGATCATGGCCCGGGGCGTCATGACCAGCATGGCGCTGGACGGGGCCACGGTCACCGACTACTCCACGCTAAGCTTAGGCCAGCTGACCAACACACCTGTGTACACGACGTGGCTCAACTTCAACGGCGGCACCTTCTCGCAGTCGCTCGTGTCCATCTCCAACTGCATGGGCGTGACGGGCACCGTGTGGACGATGTACGGGGCGAACACTGTTTTCTCAAACTCGAACATGTCCATGACCGGCAACACCTTTAACCAGTCCTTCACGATCACAAACCCGCTGATCAACACTACGGTGCTGCTTGCCGGCAACAGCTTCCTCGGCGGCCTGGACATTGTCCCGTCTGGAAAAAGCTACGTCGGCGTATCAGGGGCGACGATTGGAGTCGTGCGCGGCACGTGGAACTTCGACTGCCAGACTTCTGCCGGCTTCTCGCCATTGGTCGAGTTCGGTGAGGTGCGGGGCGCCGTCTTGTCGCAAATGACCTTCAACTGCCCTCTCACCAACCGCAATCTCACCGTCACGGGTAGCACCATCGCCCGCTTCAACTTAGTCCGCGCCACGCTCATCAACTCCTTCGTGGATCTGTCGGATACCAATATCACGGCGCAGTGGCTCGTCCAATCGACCGTGTTGACGCGTTCGGGCTTGATCATGGCCCGGGGCGTCATGACCAGCATGGCGCTGGACGGGGCCACGGTCACCGACTACTCCACGCTAAGCTTAGGCCAGCTGACCAACACACCTGTGTACACGACGTGGCTCAACTTCAACGGCGGCACCTTCTCGCAGTCGCTCGTGTCCATCTCCAACTGCATGGGCGTGACGGGCACCGTGTGGACGATGTACGGGGCGAACACTGTTTTCTCAAACTCGAACATGTCCATGACCGGCAACACCTTTAACCAGTCCTTCACGATCACAAACCCGCTGATCAACACTACGGTGCTGCTTGCCGGCAACAGCTTCCTCGGCGGCCTGGACATTGTCCCGTCTGGAAAAAGCTACGTCGGCGTATCAGGGGCGACGATTGGAGTCGTGCGCGGCACGTGGAACTTCGACTGCCAGACTTCTGCCGGCTTCTCGCCATTGGTCGAGTTCGGTGAGGTGCGGGGCGCCGTCTTGTCGCAAATGACCTTCAACTGCCCTCTCACCAACCGCAATCTCACCGTCACGGGTAGCACCATCGCCCGCTTCAACTTAGTCCGCGCCACGCTCATCAACTCCTTCGTCACCATCACGGACACCAACATCACGTCGCAATTCCTGATCCAGTCGACGACCCTTGGGAGAACGATGCTTTCGATCAGCAGTGGCCTTGTTGTGAATATCGCTCTCGATGGGACCTCCGTCGAGGCGGGATCAGCCTTGTTGCTTTCGAACCTCACCAGCACACCGGTGTACACGACGTGGTTGAATTTCAACGGTGGCTCCTTTTTGCAGTCCCTGCTTGCGATTTCCAACTGCCTGGGGGTGACGGGCACCGTGTGGACCCTGTACGGGGCGAACACCGTCTTCTCGAACTCGAACATCTCCCTCATTGGGAACACCTTCGCGCGACCCTTTGTGATCACCAATACGCTCGTGAACGCCACTGTGGGGGTGGAGCGGACGGTTTTTACTGGTGGCATGTCGCTGGCGCCGTCAGGAGCGAGTGTCGTGAAAATCGCCGGACGCGACTTGGGCGTTCTGGGTGGAGAATTTGCGCTGGACTGCGCTGCTGCCGATGCCTATGGCAACCGCCCTGTGGTCGACATACCGGGTATCTTCCATGCTTCCGCGTTGACCCGAGTGGCGCTGAACTGCCCAATGGCAGACAAAGTCTGGTACATCGTCAATAGTTCGATTTCGTCACGGCTATCCTTTGCTGGGGTTGCTTGGTCCAACGTGTCGCTGCTGTTTGTCAACGCGACGATCGGAATGGTTGAGGCGGACCAAGGTGTGTGGAAGAATGTCACGTTTGCCGTGGTGGGCGGTGCCCTTGGGGGATTGAGCTTTGGCAGTGGGTTGACCTTAGAAGCGCGAACCAGAATCCATCTCGAAGCCGTCGCCATCGGTGTACCGACCATTTATTCGTACGGCCTCGTCGTCAATGCCATCATGCGCAACATGTCATGGGCCGTGCTGAAGTCGACGGTGACGGGGACCGTGGGCGCTGTCTACTTGAGCTCACAAGCTTCCCTGATCGATTCCAATGTTACCTTGAGACAAACCACCTTCCTTCGGAATGCTGGATTTGGGAACGGCGGCATTTGGCAGCGCAACGCCTTTTATGTTGATGCGTCCAGATTTCAAGGAGGTCTTTCGCTTTCAACCGCGGGCCCGAATCAGATTGCCTTCGTGGGACGAGGAATCAGTGGGTCGGACGCATTGGGCGGCAGTGGCCTCGAATTGCGGTGCACACCGAATAGTACCGGACATTTTGGTAGTTTGTATTTGAGCACCATCGAACACGTCCAGTGTACTACCGTGAGGCTGGAATGCCCCTTAGCAGCGGACCATCCCACCGGCGGCATCGTCTTTCGAAACGTCACCGTCGGGTCGCTGCAGCTGAAACCATCCTTCTGGGGCACCCCATCCGGAATCGCAACGGCGAGCGCAACGGCGGCGCTATCCGTTAGCATTGAGCAATCGACGGTGGCGACGGAACTCGACATGTCGGGCAGCACGTGGCCAGCGAACGGGACGTTGAACATTCGGCAAAGCGTGATCAAGGTCATCAATGGCGGCTCAACCACGATCCGACCCAACGCAACCTTCAATCTGGCCGACAGCACCGTGGGGCGCCCAAATTCGGGGAGTGCGATCACATTGTCCGCCGCACCGGCTGCGGCGTCCGTCACAGGGTTTCGGCTGAACGTGCGCAACGTGGTCCTCTCGTCACCTGGGACCGAACTCGACCTCGGTGGGACGACGACGACCTTTTTGAATTCTGCGCTGAATTTCAACAACATGACGACCGCCACGCCCGGTGCCGCGGTGGCCGTGTCGCCCGGGCTGCGCCTTCAGTCGTCCACGCTCGACGTGACAAGCACACCGTTGGCGAAGAGTACTTGGAGCCTCACGGGTTCATCCGTTTGGCAGTGGCAGTGGGGCACGCTATCGAAGGCGACCTCGGGCGTTGGCGTGACGGCATCGTGCTCTGGCACGGGCGGGGCAAGCGGATTCGTTGAAAGCGGTGGCAACGTCTTGGACTTTGTCTTGAACAACTGTTTGTCGCTGTCAGTGAAAAACCCCCTTGTTGAAGCTGCGGGGGACGCCACGCAGCAGTCTGTGAGCTCGATGGTCGCGTCGCGCGACGTCGCAGCCTCCACGACCGACCTGAGCGACAGTATGCGGCCGGTGGTGATCAATCTCAGCGAATACTTCGCCGATTTTTCCATCATCGCGGGCCTGACCATCTCGCTACCACCTTCCGTGACCACGACGCCCCCTGTGGGCTCACCCGCCTCCACGACGACGGAATTTTCGACCACCCCGGCTTCGACAACGACGTCGGTTGTCTCAACGACGTCCGTTGTCTCAACGACCACGACTACTACCGCCGAAGCCGCCACGTCGTCCACGAGCGGTGCGGCGGGGTCCACGACATCCACCTCGGGCGTCGCCAACGGCACGACAACCACTACGCTTCCATCGGGCACCACCACTGCCAAGCAGCTGGTAGGAGGGGACCTTCTTTTGTTGAACCGATCTCGGTTGATGCCGCGCTCGAGAGTGAGCCCCATCGACAGCACCCTGGGTGCCATTATGGCTCCGGACGCCGCCCTGGGGACGTCGTCGGCAGGCATCGCTGTCAGTTTGCTGAACGGTGCCTCAACCACCGCGGCGTCACAGCTGTCCAAGATGAATTCGATCCTATCTACCGTCGACTGCATCTTCATTGCCGAAGACGATGAGCGACCTCCTTTTTCCGAACACCCGATGCAGCCAGCGGTGCTGTCCGACCCCACGCAGTACTTTGTGGGTGCCATCCTGTGCACTGGTTTCGTGCTCATCATCGTACCCCTCGGCGCTTGGTACGGCATGCTGGCCAAACGTGTTTTTCCTGCGCGAGGGGCGGTCTCTGTTTTCGTTGGGATTTGCATGACAACGTTGCTTTCGTACTTTGGTCCCGCTTTCTACGGCGCCGCGACCACCGTGATCGTTCACTCGTCGGCAGGAACCGTCTGCCTGGCTCTGTTCATCGTCATTCTAGTGACAGCCGCCTGGCTGCCGATGCTTGGTGTGGTGGCCAAGTTTGTATCGGAGCGGCAGACCGCGTCCTGTGACGACGAACCGCACCTTCTTTCCGGCCGGGGTTCCGTCTATGCTGATACGGACAAGGACATCGCCACATTGCCGGAAATCGTCAGACCTTTCCCAGCCTATCTGCATCCGGTGTATGAGGCGACTGGCGATTTACGGCGCCTGGCGACACGAGTCTACTTCTTCGAGGACCTTGCCGTCGCGACCCTCTTCGCCGTCATCGCGGGGGTGCGTCCGACATCGGGCAGCTGCATTGGCGCCACGATCACCCTCCTACTTGTCTCCGTCGCACATATCGTCTACCTCGGATTCATCAACCCATACGAAAGCCGCATCGAGCAGCTCTTTGCGATGGTCAACGCGGCAGTGCTCTTTGCGCAGTGTCTGGTCGGCTGCGTCGCGACGCAATTGCCCGGATGGTTGCCCGCGCTCGGCGTGACGACGCTCATTCAGGCGATCCTTTTTTTCTTGCAGTTCGTCGTATCAATTGTCATGTGGGTACTTGAGTTCATCAAGACGGGAAAAATTTTCGCCGTCAACCGCGGAGCGGTGACTCGCCGATCGGCGGTGGAGGTCCCTATTCTGAGTGGTGATTCTGCCAGAACCGCTTCTGGAGATCGCGGTGTACACCAACATCCGAGCATTCAGCCGCTTTTGATCGCGGACCCGATCACCATGTCGCATGAGGCCATTGTCGCCGCGTCGGATCACGCGCTACTGCAACGGGCGCCGCAGCAATCACACCATGACGACTTTGACGAGATGATGCCACAGGATCGAGTAGGGAGCGTCGGAGCCCCGCGTGTGGAACCGATGTCATCGCGCCCATTGTTCGGCGACGACGACGATGACGACGATGACGTGCTTCTGGGCAGCGGCGGCGGAAAAGGCCCGGCCGGGATGGTGATGCCGCCAAACTGGCAGACGCAATTGTCCTCGTCGCAGTGGAAGCACAGGCAGCAGCAGCAGCCCATCAGCTTCATGCCGCCAGCATCGACCACCACCGGCGCGGCGCCGCCCCGTCCGATGAGAGAAGACGACGACTTTTTTGACGACTTGTGAGTTTTGAGTCCTGTACAGACGACGAACGTGGAACGGCGAAACGGGCGATGCCGTCCAAAAGGAGAGGTGACCGGGGGCGAACGCCAAACTCTGCACCTATACGTATTGTTGTTCTCTCTCTCTCTCTCGGTCTCTCTCACTCTATTGATGTTACCGTGGCGAGATCGATCGGCCGGGCTGCCCTCTGGCACTTGTCTGATGTTTCGGTCGCTTCTGTTCCTCAGGGTGATTCGGGCAAGGGAACCATCGGTCTAGTCGCACTCTCTTTGTGTGTGACGGTTGTCATTGTTGTGCACGTCAAAGGTGCAGAGAGAGAGAGAGCAAAGGTCAAATGGACATGTCCGCCGATGGCGACGTCCCTGCACCTGTTAGCTACGATGCCGTACATGTCGAGTGGCGTCGTCGCTGGAGACAGTACTTTACTTCGCGAAAGACAGCCGCTGTGGTAGCGAGAGGAAGGGATCGAACGTTGCCGCCCTCCGCGGAGGCTGTATCGCCACCATCGCCGTCGGAACTCATGGACACCATCTATCGCCGCAATCACCACCGCGGAGACGATGACGACGAAACGAATGTCACTTCGTTTCCCGAGTGTTATTATTCCAGAATGGTGTTCAACTTGCACCAACGAGGCGCCACGCGGCTGGATGACTCCACTTGTGTGCAAGGTACTCACGTTACCACTCCGTGCCGCCCGCGGCGGGATGATTCCTCGAGCGACGGCACCCCGCCGCAGTACGGGCAGGCAAGGCATCGCGACGATTCTGCTGCTCATCAGTATCACCGGAGCGTATCCGCCGCAACGACACCTCAAACGAGTAAGTCGTCCGGAGCGGAATCGTCAGACCGAAGCCGGGGCGAAGAACCCCTGTCCCTTCCTCGCCAGCACCGAGAGAGTGGCCGGAACGCGATCGAGCCCGTTGACAAAAGCCACCGGGCGCACTCACCCCGTCGTCACCCAGACTATTGCATGACCGGCGTGTTGGAGCAGACGACGGTCGCTGCCATGGCGCTGCAGCAACGAAGCGAGCTCTCGGCGCTATTGCTGGAATGCCACGAAATGAGACGGAAAAAAGATCAGGCACGCTTGGACCTCCTCGCTTGTCACTCAATATTTCAGTCGCGTTCGGAAAAATAGAGACCAGTCAGCACATAGACTAGAGTGAACGTACCCCCCGGCGCATCGAACGTACAAGTTACGAGACCTAATCGCATGGGTTTCCTTTTTTTTTCCGCCGTGTCTCACCCCTAACCTTGAATAAGATACCGCCTAGACTAAAAATGTGGCAACCACTGTCACCCTCAGTGCCGACGACAACGGTTGTGTGTGTCGACATATCGTGGATCCGCCGGTGGCAATTCGCCGTGCCGGGCTTTGGCGGCTGCCGCCACATCCGTGGAATCGTCCTCACCAACGAAGCCGCGTCGCCGACGATCGCGAGCGACTGGCTTGCCGCGCGAACGGGTCCACGCATCCTTGATGGCTCCCGCGTCGCAGGCATAGTAGCCATCGGAGAACGTTTTATGGCGGGTGTGTCCACGCTCGAGGAGGTGCATCTGGGAGAGGCATTCCTATCCTCGGTGAATCGAATTGGAGGCGAATTCTTCCGCGGATGTACGTCGCTGACCGCGTTGAACCTTTCTACGCTTGGAACTCAAGCGCAGCTCACCAGCATACCGAGTCACTTTTTGAGCAACTGTGGTGCGCTACGTGAACTCACGTTGTCGCGAATGGATCATGTGACTAGCGTTGGGGACCATTTTCTTTCCGCTGCGGCGTCGCTGGAGGCGATCGACCTTTGCGAAGCGATGCCAAATTTGACCGCCCTGGGAAGCTCCTTTCTGTCAAGCTGTGTTCGGCTGCGTTACGCGAAATTTGGACAGGCTCTCAGCGTCGTGTGCAACGTACCATCGGACTTTTTAAGTCGATGTAAATCACTCGTGTCGTTGGATTTGACGATGCTGCGTTCCGTGACCGCGATACAGGCGTCCTTTTTGCAGGGCTGTTCTTCGCTGTCGGAACTTTTGCTGCCACGCTTCGCATCATCAAACGAGGAGGTGGAGGGCCCGCCGCTCGACCATGGATCACAACTCAGGAAAATCGGCAAATTTTTCCTATCGCAGTGCGCTTCTCTGGCATATGTTGACGTGGAATTCTTTCGCAACGTCACGGACATTGGTGACTCCTTCTTGACTGGATGTTGCCGCCTCGCGGACATGTCCGGGGTTTTTCCAACTCTACCATTGTCCAGCGTCGTGACTGTGGGCGCGAATTTCTTGCAAGATTGCTCCAACCTGACTGCATTTGATTTTGGTGTGTTCGAGCATCACCTCAGTCAGTTCAACAGCGCAGGCTTGTTTTCGGGGTGCTCGTCACTTGCTGACGTGGGGAACCTGGACGTGGCATTCCGGGGCCATCCCAAGCTGGGCCGTTCGTGTCTGCAGGACTGTGTTGGCCTCACCCGGATCGATCTGGGTGCGCCGCTCCCGCTCGTCGTGGCGATCGATGACTTTGTGTTGCATGGCTGCCGGCACCTGACGACCGTGAACCTCGAAGGGCTGCTCAATGTACGGAGCATAGGTTTTGCTTTTTTGAGCGAGTGCTCGACGCTGCGCGAGTTGTCGTGGTACAACATGGGTTGTTCCGTTACTAAAATTGGAATTGGGTTCCTAGACGGTTGCACTTCGCTGCCCGCGATTGACCTCGTTGGCTTTGCCAGCGTGACCAGCGTGGGTGATTATTTTCTAGAAAACTGTGACTCTTTGCAACAGTTGCACATATCGCTCGAACCATCAGATTGTACCACGTCTTTGAGCATTGACGGTGTCGAACAGAAACGGCCTCGCACTCCCCAGTGACGAAAACCCACACGTCTCCACACACACTAGATGAGTTCTCTTTCTTCCCATTTCGACTGCTTTTGTTTTTTGAAGTTGAAAACTTCCAGGCGACAAAGTTGAACCTTTTTTTTCCCGAGCAGGTGAGAAGGATGGAGTGCGGCAAGCTCCGATCGCCCAGCAATGGCTCCTCTTCCGCGTCGCCGGGCATCATCTTTTACTTCATTGTGGATGTCGCGTCGCCGAGCGCCCCCGTCCCCGATCGGGCCAAATCGTACTATGTGACAACCTTCGTCGACTCCTACGTGGAAGCGTTTCACTTCCTCGTCCGGTCGTTATGCATTCCCGCGAACGAGGCGACCCTACGGCCATGGCATGCGTTGTTTACGCGCGTGTTTGGCACCGTCACGTACGACGCGTTCTTGAAGAGCGTGCAAACGGTGTCGCTGAGTCACTTCACCGTTGATACCTCGGAAGATGCCGCACGCTCGCGGCTCACGACAGGAGTCACCGCGGCATCCGCGTCGTCGCGGCCCGGTGGCGGCGGTGACGTCACTGCGGCCGGTGGTGGGGGGCATCATCATCGCACCTCGGGTGGCGGCGGAGACGAGACGGCACCATCCATGGCGACAAACCTGACCACCGTGAACGGAACGGCAGTTCGTTCAATCCGAGGAGACCCAACGGTGTCGCCTCCACGCGGCGGCCCGGGTGGGAGGATGGGAGGCGGTGGCGCAGGTGCCCGCCAAGGTGACTTCGACACGAGTTTCACGGTGTATCCGCGGGACACAAAGGGCTTAGACGACGCCCGGGTTGAGTTGCATCGGCTGCGTGCCGAACTCGCGGAAACGAGCGGACGGCTCAATGTCGAGAAGAACCGCTCGCAAGTGACGATGCTGTCGCATGCCGAACGCGAGGCGATCATGTACCAGCTGGAGCAGGCGCGTCAGGAAGCCTCCTCCGAAAAGGCCAAGGCGCGCGATGCGTCGGAAAAGCTTCGCGTCGCGGTGATGGACCTCGACGATCGGCTGCGGCGACTGCAAGAGCAGCACGAGCAGGTGTTGCGCGACCGCGCACAAAAGGAGCACTTGCATTTGACCAGCTTAGAGGAGCAGTTTTTAGAAAAGCAGCAAGAAACGACGAGGTCGTACGACACCGCGATTCGAGATCGTGACCGAAAGCTCTCCAAGGCGATCTCCCGCGTGAAAGTCATCGAGCAGCACTTAGAGGATGCGCTGAAGCGAATCGAGGAGCAGAAGATGACCATCAGTTCGCTCACCGCGAATCTCAGTCAGGTGGCATCGGAGCGCAATACATTAGAAGAAGAGGTGCGACGATTGCAACGTCATGGACACGCGCTGGAACTCCAGGTCGAAGATGCGCAGCACCAGCTTGGCCGCATCGACGAGTCCAACCGGCACGTCCACGACGAGCTAGCAAAGTACAAGGCCATCGCCGCGAAATTGCAGCGTGAAAACGATCGTTTCAGCATGTTTGCATCCTCTCTACAGAGCGAGCTTCGAACGCTGGATGATTCCGCGGTTTCCGCTGTTGAGTTGCTGCGCCGGAAGGTGCTTTCGCAACGCAACGACGCGAACACCGCATATCGGTAGGCCGCAGTCTGGTGGGCCGTCGTTTCTGTTCCGTTTGCTTCGAACCTTTTGTAATGTTGAAAGTCCAGCTGAGTTTTTTCTTCGTTCATGCTACCTGAAACACCTCCACCACCGTCACACCTTCTCTGAACGTTCGAAGGGGGCCATCGTGCTTTGTACTGTCAAAAACGAGGGACAAGGCACGGAAGGGGGATAGCGCAGCACTTTTCTTTTTTTTTCCCCCTCCGTTTTCATCTTCCGTGTTGAAACATGCCGGGTGCTAGCTCGGGCGCGTTGGCATCAAGAACGACGACGCACTTTCCGGACATCACGTGTTTTTTCCCTGCTCCGCCAGCAGCACCGGGGCCGTCGTCGAGCGATCCCATGCGGCCGTTCAGGGGGCGCATGATCCGCCTCATGATGAGCCAAGGGCCAGGTCGCCCATTTCACGATCAATATGCGCAGCCGCCGCTGTTGAAGTATCGGCCTCAGGGCACCTCGAGGGACACATGGATTTACGACTTGAAGCCGTTAACTCAAGTGCAGCACACCAAGACCCTCGAAGAGCTCTATTGGGAATCGAAACTGGGGAAGCCAGAATTCCGCGGCAAAGCTAAATCGGCACGCATTAGTAGCCAGGATCGCGGATCCGGGGTCAAAGTTCAGGGCCACATGGTGCCTCGCGTGGCCGGGTTATTTGAGGACCACCTTCCGCCGGTCGCGTCCCACCGCACGTACGCGCAACTGCGTCCGGAACAACGCGCGGCTAACGAGGCCTTATCGAACCGACTCGCAGGAGAACTGCTGCTCTCCTCCGCACATCACACGCTCCGTCACCATCGGTCGTAGTCTCGCGTGTACGCTTATTACGCTCCCTTCCCCCCCTCCCCTTTCAGTGTTTCTTTCACCAGTTAGTGTTCGGCTTCAACACAACGCCATTTCTGTCGTGTCGCAACCGGTGGGTTCTTTCGTCGATGCCGTTGTGGTTTCTTGTCTTTATCACAGGGATATCCGGGCCTCCACCTAAGGAACTACAGTAGTACTAGGAACTACAGTAGTACTGTAGTAGTTGGGCGGTGGCACGTCTATATTGGCAACAGACCCAACTGCGACGAATACTCAGCGAGAGCGTGAGCATCAACTCAATTCTTCTCCTTCGTGAATTTGCATATGTCGAATCGCTCCGGAAGCCGACACCAAGGCAAAGGCGGAGGTGGTGGCATGTTCGCTGCATGGACCGACGCGGGCGTCTTGGCCAAGGGCAACGCCACCGAGGCATTCACCTCCGAGCAGCATGCGGTTCGCGCGCGGAAAAAAGGCGAACGCGACATGGAAATGGCGGCGCTTAACATTAAAACGGAATACCGGAAACGCCTCGTGGACTCCAAAGACCTGCTGGCTCGGCTTCAACAACAGCTGGCGCTCGTGGCGAACGAACTCGTCCTGTGTGAAGCCGCGAGGGCAGAAGGATTGAAGGCTCTCCAGGAGTTCCAACGGCCCATTTCATTGACATTACAGTGGATGGTGCAGCGCAAGACACGGCCCCCGTCGCCGTCGCAGGACGACGTCGAGCGAGCGCTCGCGCAGTCGCAGCACGAACTGAAGCAGGGCATTGGTCAGCTCGCCGGCGAGCTCGCGGACTTGGACGCGGCCTTGTCTCACCTTCGCGACACCAAGCGGCGGTTCGAAGACGAGATCAAAGACAAGG
>ERZ1292633.3297-Hain-H41-02um-R1-3297-length-15821-cov-35_pt1 | contig 15821 bp, 12 predicted proteins | sample MGYA00564406_ERZ1292633 | MGnify/ENA primary metagenome ERZ1292633 (study PRJEB36523, sample SAMEA6512639) | groundwater metagenome | collected 2019-01-08 | study: AquaDiva: Metagenomics assemblies of 32 groundwater samples | reverse complement strand
TATTTAAACATGTGATTACAGTTAGCCTTGAAACAATGAAGATCATGAAGAATTTGCCGAAACAGGAATTGCAGCAGGATAAGTCTAATTTGATGGCTACTCAGGGACGGTGTTAATCTCTACAGCTTTTAAATCTAGTACCGCACTCTGCCACGCCTATCATAAACATACACAAAAAAACTTTTTTACACGCTAAGGTACTGGGAAGGAAAAAACAGCGTGCGGGTGATTCAAACCCCATTCAAATTCTAGCGGAGCGAAAAATAAAAGCGGTTAACTTTTTTCAATGCATATATTAGCTCAACAGTAAGAAAACGTTAACTAAATAGCTAAAAAACTAAACTTCAGAAAGTTAACTAGTCGGTTAACACTTTGGCTGAATCCAGTGGCTATTTTTTTAAATGGCATCGGGTACGCCCCTCAATTCTCTACAACCTCAAAGACAAAGTACCGACACATGCCAAAAGAAATGCGCGTGCAAAATTAAAAAAACAGTTTTTTAAGGTGCAAATGGTAGTCATACCCCCTGGTGCACCTCCATTCTTTGCAGCTTTCGATCTGAAGTACCGCGCTTAGATTCTTTTTTCATAAACGTACACAATTGCTTTTATGACTTCCCATGGCTGGGGATGGCTTTGAAGCAGGACTGTAGGTAATGCAAGTAACTCGAACAAGTAGCCTATTTCTAGAGACTTCGTGCGTTCTTATCCAAGCCACATGCATTTAATTACGCAACACATCTTTCTCTATCTAAAAGTTGATATTCTTCATTCTGAAATAAATTGCACCCTTGCGGTAACTTAAATACAGCCTTGCACAATAATCTAAATTGAATTGGTGCATCATGATTTAAACGCTCCACAGTTAAAATTACCTCTGTTTTTTTCATAATGCGGCGTAAATCCTTATTCAAATAACGAGGGCAATATCCTACTTTGATGAGATCATCTGTTTCAAGTCGCAAGGCAAAACGATCATAGCTATTATCGTTTTCTTCCCTTAATTCCAAATGATCCCCGCTTTTCAATCGGAGAATTCGTTCTAAACTGGCTGTATCAAGATAGCGCAAACCGTTGCTCAAAAAAAATAACTCCATATCCCCGTGATCATTGATTTCTGGTTGAGCATAAATATATAATTCATCAGTCGCGCGCTCACCACCAGAACGAGCCAATAATTGCATTGGATCATTTTCTGTATCGGGATTCATAGCTAACCAACGTACATAATCAGGGTATTCAGGGCGTGAGCTGTTTAAAATGCGATTGGCAAACAGTGGAAATAGCTCGCGTGAGTAGTAATTCTCATGTAAATCCAGCATTCTTCCAAAATATTTAAAGCGTGGGGACGCTAACGCGCCTTTTGTATAGGTAAATCGATATAAATCGTTTTGTCTACTCAATTGACCCACCGTATGCCAAAGACGCGTTTCAGAATCTTGCCATGCGATATAAAGGACTTCAATCATTTTAACCTCTGAGTAATCTTTTTTTATTTAATTCTAATAATTTCATAGCAAATTTAATTGCAGTTTCGCTGATTTCAGAAGGCGGTATTCTGTTAAATATATTCTGACACTGGTTAAGTGAAATATTGCTCAGCTGTTTTAACCATAATTCAGCAGATTTCTGTCTTTTTTTTGCAAGTTGCTGAAAGACATCTACAGTAAGTAACGGCTTTTTTTCGGATTTACTCAAATAAATCGCTGAACGGGCTTTTAGAATATAGCGATTAATAGACCGTCCTTGGTCTCTCGTTGTTAATAACTCCTCGCGTTTGCTGTCTCTTTCGTTTTGTCCCATTGATGCGGCATGGTCATATGTTGGAGCTAAATAAATTTCATTACAGTGTATTATGCCCCAGTTTTCGTGGTGGCGGTCTTGATTCGCAATCCATGCATCTAGCAGTAAATACCCCAGAAATACATCAACCGCGTTTTCAATGTCTTTGCTTGGCGATTGCCAATTCATGGGTAACAAAATATTTTGGCTACTCAGAAGAGTATAAATTCGACCTAATGTATGATCCTGCACATTATAACGTTGCTCTTTTGGGTAGGTATTATGAATTTCCGCTAATAATTCATTACCCGTTATCAATCGGCCATGTGGTGGAACGACTGTTTCTGAGAGAACTCCTTTTTTATTCTTCCAAACAGCAAGTTCATAATGAGCATGGGGCAATCCTAATAATGCGCATAATTCACAAGCGACTTTTTCAGCCCAATTTTCCCCGGTATTTTCCCGACCAATTTTTAATAAATAGAGCTTATTATTTTTATGTAGCCAATATTTCGTTTTAGTTCCTTGTTGCTCGGGTAATTCCGGGGCATCATCAGGAATCTCAATAGTAGGATAATAATCAATCATGCAAAGCAGCTAAGAAGCAATCTCGCATTTAGTATCACTAAATAAGTGGCAGGAATTAACAACTTTAGGTAATTTCATAATTCTGACCTATAGTCGATTCCTATGAAGTTTTAGAAATCATTTGAGCAAGAAGCATAAGTATATAAATACCCAACTCTATTTAAGTAAAATGTATCGATAAACCATTATGTTGTCAAACGCACCGATACCTTTCTGGGGAAATTAGATACGGTAAATTGAGTCCTGTTTTTTATTATATCGACTTAAGGGTCGAGATCTTGGACTTAAGTATAATCAAACACTAGGTATTTTTTAGTGCTTGTTGTTTCTTTGTAACGTGGCACCAGTGTGGCACCGATTCATTACAGAAAACTTTTATTAGTGCAAGATATTAATTTATTGGCGCCCTGAACACGAATCGAACGTGCGACCTACCCCTTAGGAGGGGGTTGCTCTATCCACTGAGCTACCAGGGCAATCCGGTTATTTTACGCTATTCTTGGCTAGAAGAAATCTAGCAAAAGCTCATACTTGGATATTTATAAAGTTTAATAACACTTAACAATGTAGCTCCCTGCGTAACCCCACCAAAAATATGAAAACAAGTTACGACATACATCCCATTGTTTTAATTGTCGCCCTGAACACGAATCGAACGCTCGACCCACCCCTTAGGAGTCGGATATTATTCTTCAGATTAGGAAGTGCCTGTATCTATAAATATCTATTGAATCAACAGGTCAAAAGAAATTTTACTTTAGCATAAAATAAAGAAGGTGCACGCTAACTGTGACAAAAAAATGCTTATTTATTTGAAGCCTTAACCGGAAGTTATTTATTGCAGGTATATGACAAGCATTACCTTCGAGAATCCCTCCCAACGGTTGCCAACTAATTGTTATCTGGGAGGGAAAAAGTAGGTGAATGTAAATAATTTTAAGAAAGCAGCAAGGATCATGAAAGACATTGCCAATGTACAAATACCTCTATCAATTGCGCCGCTCTAAAAATTTAGAATAAATTCATACTGATTGAGCTATGAATGCTCATATATCTTATTAATATAAGTTTTTTGTTTTTCTCTTGATGGCATACCGTTTCGAAAATACTCCATCGGATTCTTTGATTCAGCATAAAGAATACACACAAAGAGATACGCAAAAAACAGATAGACGCCGAGCATGATGCCGGAAATACTGTCCCAATCGACAGCTTCATACAATGCGATCTTGTAGGCACCAATCAACAAAACAAAGCATGTAATGGTGACAAAGAAAAAGGTGCGACTAATATTCTTCATAGCAGGCACTCCTTTGAAAGTATTAGGGACTATCAATCTCTAGATTTGTGATGAGGTTTTGGTGTAATGGCAACTGTTTTATCGTTACCTGTTTCAGAGTGCTGAATGTTTACAAACAACGTATGTGGATCTTTACCAAAATAGATGCCCGTACCTTCGGCGGATTTGTCTTTTAACGATGCAAATAAATGTACGCCATCACTATATCCGTCTCCATCTTCATCAGGCATTACAACCCAAATATCACTATTGTCATTATCTTCGACAATCCATAATTTGCCATCTGGGCCATTGGCCAGGTTATCTGGACGCATGAATCCAGTCATGCCACGAGTTGTATTCGTTGGTTTGATTTCGAAAGGAACGTTTACACCGGGTTGTACAAAATAACTCACTTTAGGCACGGCCCCCAATTTCACGGCAAGTATGGCTCCTGGGCCATCGATATTATTGGGATCTGTGGCATCTTCGCAGGTCAATGCGGCATACAGTGTATTTCGAATACGCTCTAAATCTTCTGGACGACAGAAAGATGTCGCGTTGACTGCTTGAGCAGCCACTCTGGCATTAATCTGAGCCTGATTCATATCTAAAGCTACCCACTCAGCTTGACCGATTTTCATCCCATTTTTAACCCGTAGCGCATACAATTGACCGCTGCTCAGATCACCATAGCTGTTCGGAACGAATTTATAGATTGATCCTTTTCGGTCTTCGTCAATGACATACACATTACCTTCTTCATCAATTTCAATTCCTTCATGCGCTAACGATCCCAGCATTGGCCGCACTTTGATTTCCTTGACCTCTGTTGGAGCATCCTTCTCAAACTTCATTTCATACAACATGCCACTTTGTGCCCGAGGTGCATCAGGATCAGGGAATTGCGCAGTAATGGTTTCTTCAGCAAATAGGATGGATCTCCAAGGTGTCCACACAAGGCCATCGAGCGCTTCCCAATCAGCACGCTGAGCAAGAATCTTTGCCTTTCCGGTTTTCAAATCCACAACCGAGACTGCGCCGCCTAAGTAAGGATCCGCCCCGGGACGTACTTCGTGAGTACGGTAAAGATATCTACCAGCGTGTTTTCCCGTTTCATTGACGGTATTCATATCAGTCCAATCGCCAGAATTCGGGTAAATATCCAAATCTGATTCATCAGAAATAATGTGTTGCGTGAATCCCTTCGGAATCACCCAAGGCTTACTGTTGAGAATTGCTGGGTCCGATGTTGTTTGCTCGTAAGCGGAAGCAGCTATTGGCCGGAATTTCATAGGGCCATTTACAAATACTGCATCTGCATAAACCAATGTTGTCAGTATTACGCAAGCGGGCAAGGCTAGAATTGATTTCTTCATGAATTTTCTCCGATAAGATTCGCAATTACATTGAAAAAAACGAGGATGATAAGTAAGCGCGCTATGGCTTTTTCCTCATAGCTACTCTATCGCCACTACATGAACTTCTGATGTCAGTAAAATGAATCTTTTATGATTTTTTTGAGTCGGTGACTTCGAGCAAAAAGAGTGCTTAAAAAAATCGCTGAAACCAGGGGAAGTTTCAGCGATTGAGAGACTACAACGAGAAAGCTACTTTTTTATAGCGTGATACTCTGACATTCGCTAAAACTTTTAATTGAATGGGACAGTCCATTCTTTAGTCCAATCATCATCTTGATCTTTGAATGCACCCACATAATCAACCAATCTGAAGAAGGGATCATTAACCGCTACACCACCTAGTGTCAATGGTGAGCCTGTAGCCGGTAAATAGCCACTTAACACTGGATCAACAGCATGATTGCCTGATTGAGAAGTAAACCAGTTTTCGACGGTAAACGTAGCACCTTCACCTTCTTTATAATTGGCAGCACAACTCACATACGAGTTTTGCATGGTCAATGTGCCGGATAAAGATCCTGGAGCGCCCGCGCCAATAAAAGTAGCTGGGCTATCAATCATTAAACAAACTGGGGAACCCGTAACCACCGTGTTCCAAATATTACCTCCGGTACCACGGCGCAACAGTACGCCTTGTGTGGCAGAATCACCGGAACGACCGATAATGGTTAGATTCGACAGAATCGGTTGCGTTTTTGGAAGACTGTCATGATTCTTCTCATTATTGTCCGCTTCAATTCCGCGATCACCTACATCTGGATTTTGTTTAATCAAAACAAATTGTGCTTTACCTTTCCAACCACTGGCCCAATCCAAAGAATCGTCCTGAATATTGGTTAGTACCAAGTGTTTCATTTGTACCGTACCACCAAAAATCTCGACGCCATCATCCAAACCTTCATGCACTTGGACATAGTTAATCAACGTTCCAGAACCAACACCATTCAATGTAAAGCCATTGAGTTCTTCGTCTGGACGTACGGCACTACCAGCAAAACGAATTTGCACATATTTCACAACGCCGCTGTTATCGGCAGGGTTGTTGCCACCATAAAGTTCTGAAACAACGGCTTCAAACGGAATTTCACATAAAGGTACGCCTTCATTACAACCATTCACCGGTGCATTGCCAGAAATCAGAAATCCCCCCCAATCTCCGGCAGATTGTTCCGTTGATCCGGTCATCACAATAGGATTATCGGGTGTACCTTCCGCCATGATTTTTGAACCCCGTCTGACCCAAAGATAAGAAGCTTGGTCACCCTGTCCTGGCATACCGATCACCTTAGTTCCCGGATTGATCGTCAACGTAGCGCTTTGTGTATTATTTCCGCCCACATAAACAGGCCCTTGTAACAGCCACTCAATGTTCTTTGTCAAAGTAGCATTCGAAGTAATCGTGCCTTTTAGAATACAAGAATTTGCGGTTGGCCCTTGCTGCGCAAAAGCTGGGCAGCCCCCAAAAGCATTATTAGCCAATTGATCAATGTTGAAACTCATGGGATTGGACCCCGGAACATACTTTAACTTGACGTAATATTTATCTGCGCCAACCTCCACTTCTTGGACATGTACAGAATTGGTATCACCGTCGTATACATTGCGTTGTCCAGTAACTGCAGCAATAGGCTGCGCACTCACCAGCTGCAATTGACCGCCAACTAATTGTAGTTGCGCATGATAAAAAGCCGATGCTCCGTCGCCAAGCACTTCAACTACTGGCATGTCCACCAGCCCTGTTGCCGGATCATAGGTGGCCGTTGCTGCGTGTGTATTGAACGCAATTGCACTCAATAAAACTGCGGATGATGTTATTATTTTTGACTTTATTCGTTTTAATTCAAACATGACTGACCTACCTCCAATTGTTATAGTTAGGGTAAGTCAATGTAACAAAGTAACATGACAACCATGTGACGTTCATATGTCAATGCAATAAATCTTGGGGCTATTCCATCAATGTTATGAATTGCAAAATTAAAGCACCCCGCCGCAAGCAGCGGGGTATTAACTGCGCGCTTTTCAATCTGCTGGTTTTCAACCAGCCTTCGTCCCCGAAGGGAGGGGGAATTAAACCCTTAGAGATTAATCAACTGTTTCGCTACTTCCCGGATCCAGTCTTTATAAACCGGTTTTGCTCTCCTGCCTTGTGTCTTGTCGGGATTATCCATAATTCCGACAAAATGTTGTTCCAGCAGAAATACTATCTGTTCGAGCAAATCCAGATCACGTGTTTGCTTTAGTATCTCAAGCCAATCTTTACCGGCAGGCCCGTTAAAATCCCTGCAAAAAGCATCTTTATTTTGTTCCCAGTCAGCTTCTTGGCATTTCTTGTAAAATTTAAACGCCAATTCTGACAGACTTTCCTTCATCCGGGCTTCCTGCCCTGCTTGTGATTTACGTTGCTGTTCTTGCTGTTTGTTTTCTGTGTATTTATTATCACTTAAGTGCTGTGTTTCTTGCGCATCCACCGTCATCAATCCGTAACCCACAGCAGTCTTGGCGCCCGCGCCCAACGAATCGAGGGCGTCTTTCAAAGCGCTCATGACACCACAAACTTCCCCGTTGCATTCTTTATGACGTGGTGCAACCGAAAATAAAAACTTTGCTTCCTTAACCACCAGATATTTGACCGGCACCGGATCATGCCAATCGGCGGGAATTTTGTTACTTTCTTTTCGTATATCCGCTATCTTATTTCCTTCTGCGTACCAATCACCCATGTGCGGCGTCATCACATCGATACCGAGCCGAACGCTGGAAACAGGTAACGCATCGAAAAATATCAATCCACCGGCTTGATTATCTGCCTGCTGATTCCTGGGATCCTTGTCATCGCTGCCAAATAACATCAGCAACCGTTCCTTTTGTTTCTGCGTATCATCATCGCCGCCCCAGGTCTCCAGCCAGGTGCGGACAATTCCTTTGACCGCTGCGCCGGGGAGATACGGCACGCCCAGCGTCGGGTGCCAGATGAGGCCATTTTCGATCGGGTGCGGTATGCCCATTCCGGTGACAAAATGCCATTGCGTTTTATATACTTGTGCATCACCACCCAGAGCTTCGCTCAAGGCAAACTGTTGTAAAGCTTTACGCTTCAGTTGATCAGCATCGCCGACGAAAGTGCGGCAGATTTTTTCTAATACGGGTTTTCCATTTTCACCCTGCAATTCTTTATAAAGTGGAAGCATCCGATCCATCCTCATCGGCCATATAAGCCTTGGCAAATTTTTTTACCCAATCCATCAACGCCTGTGCTTCGGCTTGCGCCAATCGATAGGTATGCATATCGGAACCGGTGATACTGTCCAGCAAATCCTTACCGGCAAACGGCTGCCCTTCTTGGCATAACCAGCCGGACAGCAATTTATATAATTCCCGGTGAGTACCGCCTTTGGATTGATAAAAAGCAGCGGCCTGGCCCAGGCCATTCATATGAATCATGGCCGGAAGCGCGGCCGCATAGCTTTTATATTCCTTAAGAAATGCTTTATTTTCTTTATTTTTCTGCGCGGCATCTTTTACGCCCTGCAACGCATATTGCGCTCTTCTCTGCTGCATTGTTTGCATCGGCACTCCCCTATTGTTTGATACGCACAGCGCACCAGCCCATGCCGACCGTTTCATTGCCGCCAACTTGCAGCCATGCGCCGTTTTCCCCGGAAAAAAGCTGGAAGACTTCGTCGCGGATACTTTTCGCATCAAGCTTTTCCTCCTTTTTCCTGGCACCGGCAGCCGAGAGCGTGAAATACAACAGAGTCTCCGGCGGCAGTGTTTCCTCATACCACAAAGCACCGGAAACAGCGGTTTTGGTTTTCGAATCGATAGCGATATGCGCATTCACCGGAGTAGCATGCTGAACGATAAAACTGAACATGTCATCGCTGATGATCACCAGTTGCTTGCTCAGATTTTTCGCATCCTGCTCCGGCATCAGCTCGCTTAAAACTCTGATGATTGGACTTAAATCATGCGATTGCGTATCAAACCGGTATTCCTCAAGAAACAAGCGATTATTCGCTTGCGCTTCCGCAACCAGCGCCATTTCCTCAGTCCAAGTAACGGCAGGAATCGCACAGTCAATTTTCAGCCCCATGCGCGCCGCATCGTTTTGATAGCGCCGCAATGCCGCCGGACAAGTTACCCACTTGAATTGCGACGTCAGCGACCGCACCGGAAAAAGCAACAAGCGGGCGTCGCCAAACGCAACCGCACCGGCATTCGCTTCTGTGATATTGGCTTCCGATCCGAAGATCGAACCAATTTGACCATTACCCTGATCTTCGGCAAGCGTGCGCACAGCGCCCTTAACTGCCGAGCCGAAAATGCAAGGCCAGCCGTTATGCCCTTCGCGTTGAATGGATAAATCGATCACCCCGGTATTTTGCCCGCTGCCCGCATGTATCGAGGTCTGCGCCAGCAAACCAATGATTGCATTGGACCTTATGCCTTCTTTTTCTTCCGTCATTATTCTCTCCACAAACCTACTGCAATCTTGCCTCTGCCCAATTTCTGCTCCTCACCGATTTGCAAACCATGCAACGCATGAACAAATTTCCGCGGTTCATCGTTTCCAGTGCAATAAAAAACACTGCCTGCCGGTATGTAGCTCTTCACCGCTCGCGGCGCATGCTTCTGCAAATCCCAGCCGCCTTCGCGTTGCGCCTTGCCGGTGATGGCCGTGTGCAAAGTCAAAGGAATTCCGTTCAGCTCTCCTTTCCAGATTCTCCGACCGTTCTGCTCATCCGGTTCAAAACCAGGCAGCGGTTGCCAATCCTTTCCAACACGTTTAATCAACAGTGGCGTCAATAAATAAAGCAAAACGCCTTTGGCATCCCCGGTAAAATCAGGCTGCGGCACGAATGCCGGTGTCGATTCGATGCGAATCGAAGCCATGCGACCTTCCCCGCCCAAACGGGTCAAATGATTTTCAGCCGGGCTATCCGTAGCGCTCAAACCGGAAACATCCATGCACAAACCGGCATCTTCCGCCAAACGCACATGCCGGGTTTGATACAGCAACCCTTTCTCGACAACCCGCCGCGAATTATCCCGGGCGATGCCGACGCGCGCCTCTTCGACCAGCAAATGCCCGCCAACCACATCAGGAGATTGCGGCAGCAAACTGACGCATTGCTTAAGATCCGGTACTTCACCGCGCAGGATTCTGGAAAACTCGCTTGCGGGCAGCCAGAGATTTTCCAGCGACTTGCTGCCGATTCGTTCTTTTTGCAATAGCGGCAGGCGGACATTTCCAAGATCGGTTTGCACCAGTTCTTTTCCGATCGTGATGAAAAACAACTGCTCTTTTTCATCATCGCCTTTCTGTCGCATGATATTCAAGGGTACGGGATAAAGCCGTTCGCCGTTTTTGTGGATCCAGACGCCGCTGAAATGCAACGGGCCTAGGTCATCATCGCCATATCCGATCAACTGCGCCAGCGGATGATCATGTTTTTGCTCGTGGTATTCGCGCCAATCCACATCGTGCAATTCGCCCAGCACGCTCCGGATCGCGCCGGTCATGGTGCGCGCGGAAGGCGGAAACAGGCTGCTTAGCTCCGCGTTGCCGATCGATTCCATCGGACGGGATTCGCGGAAAAAAAGCGTATCCAGCGCCTGAAACACCCAGGTTTGCGTGTCGATTCCACTCATCTTTCGATGCCTTTTTGCGCCAGGAAACGCACCAGAAGCGCGCCGTCTGCGCCATGGTTTTGACGGTGGTTTTACCGGAATTCAGGTATTCCATGCACATCAAGTCAATGTCTTCTTCTTTACCTTCTTCTTTATTATGCTGCAATATCACATCATGCAAAATTCTCCCCTCGCCATCCGTGACAGGATTGAGCAAACTGAAGCGTTCGCGTATTTTGAAGAAAAACTTGCTGGAAAACTGATCATCTGCTTCCAGGTCTTGCCGGAACTGATCCACCAGCGCATTAATCTTGACTTGTTCGCCTTGCAATGCATTTTCCCACGGTTGCGACCATTCGATTACCGAGCCGCCGGGCTTGCGCACCCTTACAGCAATGCTGTCGCGCCTGCTGCGTTCCTTGGCAATATCGTACAGCAAATGATGTACATCGTACAAAACCTTGGTCAACGGTATTTTGAGATGCGCGTATTCGATCGCGCCGGACAAGGTGGTTTTGATCTCTTCTTTATGGTGCTCAAAACAGCGCAAATAATGTTTACGCAAATCGGCGGCGCATTGCAGGGCATCTTCCAACGGCAGTAGCGCCAGTACATCATCGCCTCCGGCATAAATCAAAAAACCATTATGCATTTCCACACGCGCCTTGACACCGCCAGTAAATTTCTCCAATCCCTCTGTAATCGCCTTTTGCTTAGTGGTCTCGCTCATGTGCTTGCCAAGTGAATCGCCATCCATCATCAACACTGCATAAAAGGGTGATGCGGGGGTAAATCCCGGATTTTTCTCCTTGACATGCGTGTTAAGCGTCTTGAGTGCCTGAACAACTTTTTGCGCCTGTTGCTCGTCCGGATAAGTATTGACATTGTTCAGTACAGACGCATGAAATACATTGCCGTCGAGCGAAGTCCATTGCTTGAATCGCAGTTTGGTATCCTTGAATTTCTGCAAGCAATGAATTCTTGATTCCCATTCCCCCAAGCTGCCTGTCAATTTCACCGCCTCATCAAAATAGGCTTGAAATACCGCCTCATCCGCATGCTCGATCGCCTGTTCCAGCCAGTGAACCCCGGCCATATATGCGACCGAAGGAATGCTGGTCGGTAACTTCCAGCCCGAAAGCTGCCAACCGCCGGGCATCGAAGAAACTTTAAGATCATTGAAGTGCCGGACAAACCGGCGTTTCACAAACGCCATTGCGCACAGGCACTCATGTTCCCTGATGTCCGTCAACATCGACGGCTGCGATTGCCGCAACGGCTCCCAGAAATTGGCCAGGTTTTCTCGATCCGGCTTTTCAATGCCGGATAATTCCTGCCAGCCGTCCATCATCATGCATTTTACTCCGGCTTCTTCCGGCGGCACGTAGCTGCGCCAATTTTTCCGCCGGTCCAACGCGGCATTGTCGTCTTTATCCTCGGTCAGAACCCAACTGATATCCCAGAAATGCTCGATCTGCCGGTTCCATATTTTTCGCGTTTCTTCATTGGCATGTTTTTCGATATCCGCTGCAAAGACGAGATCGGCCAGCGCCTTCCACGCTGCTTGAACGTCTTTCACAACCCATTGCGCTTCAAAATCATCCGATACTATTGCCTTGAAGCGATTGGGTACGCTGCCTTGCGTAGGTTCTGGGCCAGCCCCTTTTCCTTCCAGCCAGCTCATGAAATTCTTATCCGCCGCCGGAAAAACAATTTGATTGTCTTTATGTTGCGCCTTTACCGACTGCATCGCCACCGCCGACAGCCACGATAGCAAAAACGATCCCGCCCAGAAATCGCGCGTGCGGCGCGCCTGAGAGACAAAGCTTTGCACCGGATGACCAAGAATCTAATAAACCTCAGTTACAAAAGTTGGAAAGTTGGGCCGAAGTCAGGCCCGTTAAGGAATTTCCGCATAACTGTCATTTCGAGCATAGCGGGAAATCCACCTTACTGATTACGAGAGATTTTTCACTGTGTCCGGAATGACATCCGGGTGCTATTCTCAGTCTCATTGAGCTGAAATCCGTCCCGCCGGACGGATTTCTGGTAAAGTTGGCCGGTTACTACTTGCTGATGTTATTGACTTATCATGCATTATCTTGTCATCACCGATATTGCCGACGCGCGCCGCTTGCGACGCGCGGCCAGGATTTGCGAACGCTGGGGGAAACGCGTGCAGGAGAGTATCTACTTGATGGAGCTGGATAGCGACGAATTGCTGCGACTGCAAACAGCGATGCGCGATATTCTCGATCACTGCGAAGATTCTGCCCGGTATTATCCACTGTGCAGTATGGACCTTGTCCGCTCCGGCGGTGAGGGGCTGGGGCGCGGCTTGCAACCTGGTGGCAGTCACTGGATTGTCTAACAGGCCGATGAAAAACTATCCACGTTACCGCTACGGTGTTAAAAACAGGCTCAGAATGCTCATTTATTATGCATAAGCTGCGCTTTTTCGCCTGTTTTTGCCTTATATCGGCTGCCTCGAAAACGTTTTTCAACAGCCTGCCAGGACAGGTGCGATGAGTCGCATCATCGGCCCGCTGCTGCGCAAGGCGCTGACGCCCGGCATGTTGCGCCGCGCATGGGACAAAGTGGCCGGCAATAATGGCATTGCGGGCGTGGACGGCGAAAGCATCGCGGCACTGGCAACGGATATTGACACCGTGTTGCGCCAGTTGGCCAGCGCAGTGATCAGTGGCAATTACCGGCCGCAATCACTATTGCGTCTGTGGGTGGAACGTCCGGGCAAAACGCCGCGCGGCCTAGCGGTGCCAACCGTGCGTGACCGCATTCTGCAAACCAGCCTGACGCTGGTATTGACGCCGCTTGTTGAAGCCGAGCTGGAAGATTGCAGCTTTGCTTACCGGACGGGGCGCGGCGTGCGCCAGGCGGTCGAACGTGCCGGTTTTTATCAGCGCCAAGGTTATCAGTGGATTGTCGACGCCGACATCGAGGCCTTTTTCGACACCATCCCGCATGCCGATCTGCTGGCGAGCCTGCAAGCGCTCGTTCCCGAACCGGCCCTGATTGCCTTGGTGGAGCAATGGCTGACCGCGCCGCTTCAGGATAACGGACAGCTCTCTTTCCCGCGCCGGGGCATACCGCAAGGCAGCCCGGTTTCACCCATGCTGGCGAATTTGTATCTGGATACGCTGGACGAAGCGCTGCTCGATGCAAATCACATATTGATCCGTTATGCCGATGATTTCATCGTGCTGGCTAAGTCCAGGAAAAAAGCCGAGGCCGCGCTCGAGCTCACCAGGGATGTGCTGGACCGTTTGACATTAAAGCTCAATCCGTTGAAAACCCGCATTGTTCACTTCGATGAAGGGCTGGAATTTCTCGGCTGGTATTTTGTGCGCAGCCTGGTAATTCCGGCGCGCTGCAAGGAGACAACACCCCCTCTCGCACAGCCGATTGCCGCGATAGCGCTGCCAGAAAACACTTCAGACGGACAATTATCCGCACCATCATCCGCCGGTCCCCTGCCGGAACAGGATGAACCGGTAATCCATTGCGATATCGATGTGCAGCCATCCGCTCATTCCGGTGGCCACGAGGCCGATGATTCCGGCGCGGAATTGCCGCCGCTTGCGCCATTGCAGCGCACGCTCTACCTGGTCGATCATAAAACGCAATTGAGCGTGGATAATCAGCGTTACCGGGTTGCGCGCGATGACAAAACACTGCTGACTTTGCCCGCGCATCAGGTCGATCAGATCATGCTGTTCGGCGCCATCCCAGTCAGCACGCAAGTGTTGCAGTTGGCGGCACGCAATGAATGCAGCATTTCCTATTTATCCCGTTATGGACGCTATTACGGCCGCTTCGACCCCGCCAGCAGCCAGCACGTAACGTTGTTACAAGCGCAATTTGCCTGCCAGGCGGACAACAAATTTCAGCTTGCCGTTGTTCGCAGCATCATCGCTGCAAAATTACACAACTGCCGCCTTATCCTGACGCGCAGTGAACGGCATTTGGTGTCGCCACCTGCGCTCGATACTGCGAAACAGCGCTTGAAGCAAATCGAACAATCGTTAAAGACAGCGGACAGCGTGGAGAGTTTGCGCGGCAGCGAAGGCGCTGCGGCTGCGCTTTATTGGCGATCATTCGCCGAATTGATCCCGGCACCCTGGCAATTCAGCAAGCGGCAAGCTCGTCCTGCGCCAGATCCGATTAATGCCTTATTGTCATTGGGCTATACGCTGCTTTATCAGGCGACCGCCGGATTGCTTCAGGCACGCGGTTTGAACGCGCATCTCGGCATGCTGCATTCTCCGAGAAGTGATCATTTGACACTGGCTTCCGATCTGATGGAGGTTTTTCGCGCATACGCGGTCGATGCTTGCGTGTTGAAACTGCTGCACACCCGGCAGCTTGATCCCGGCGCGCATACCGTTCAGGGGGATGCGTGCAACCTCGGGAGCGATACCATCCGTATTTTTATCCGCGCGATAGAAGACCGTTTCAACGGCGTGCAACAGCATCCGCTGTCCGGAACGGCAATGGATCTGCGCCGCATCATCGATCACGATGTTCTAACCTTGATCAAGGCTTTTCGCTCATGCGATGCAAATCATTATCAAGCGACACGATGGCGTTGAACTGGTGAACGAAAGCTAATTACGTTGAATCAACCGTACCTGATTATCGTTTCCTACGATATTGCCGATTCACGTCGCCTGAACCGGGTCGCCCAAGCGCTGGAAGCGGTCGGCGTACGCATTCAAAAAAGCGTATTTGAATGCGGCTTGACGCCCGATGCACTGTCGGCATTACGCCTACGTTTGCGCCGTTTGATCGATCCGGCTGAAGACCATATTCTGCTTATCCCGGTTTGTATTCGCTGCCGCCGCGATATTTCCTGGCAGGGAAAACTGCCGAATGCATCGACTGCGCCGTATTGGATTATTTGATAATGACAAACATCACGCGCCGCCAGTCGGCAGAGTTCCGGTTTTCAGTCAATTCTATTGATGATAATTATAGAGATAATGGACGCAAATAAAAGAATAAAAGTATTATTTGTCTGCATGGGGAATATTTGTCGCTCCCCCACTGCCGATGCTGTTTTCCGCCATTATGTCCGAGATGCGGGTCTCGAACATATGA
>ERZ1292633.1917-Hain-H41-02um-R1-1917-length-21787-cov-5_pt1 | contig 15821 bp, 7 predicted proteins | sample MGYA00564406_ERZ1292633 | MGnify/ENA primary metagenome ERZ1292633 (study PRJEB36523, sample SAMEA6512639) | groundwater metagenome | collected 2019-01-08 | study: AquaDiva: Metagenomics assemblies of 32 groundwater samples | reverse complement strand
TCGATCCAGGCGAGTCATTTGGGGACGCCGTCGACGCCAGCAGCGGCGTCCCGGTCATGGAATGGTCAAACGGTGTCACGGGGGAGACGTTTGGCAAACTGTTGGAGTGGACCGATGCGGCGGCATGCTGCGACGGTTGCGAACGGCCACCGGGCAGAGGGGACGACAACGTTACCATAGGGTTCGCCGCCGCCGAAACACTGACGGAACGCAACGCCGAGACCAACGCACTTCCGCGACTGGTTGGGCTCAAAAGTGAATTGGAAGCGCTGACGGGGACGACCCCGTCCAGGACGGCGCTGTTCGTTGGCTTCGGCAGTGGTGGCGTGCTGCTAGTCAATGCCCCCTGCCTATGCGTTGCCCTCTCCAGTGGAATGGGCGCGGCCGCGGTGACTGCAATGAGCGCGGCCTCGCGGAAGGCGTCGTCGAGGGATCGTTTGTCGACCAGTAGGACCTGAGTCGCGGCGCGCACCTTAGCCACGGCGGCTGGCGTCCCACCGCCTCCACAGGCCGCCACCGTTGCTTGCCGTGCCAATAATTTCATCCAAGCCGTGGCGTAGTTAGGTGGGACCGTCCACGCCGCCGCCTTATGGCCATCCCCCCCGCCGCCGCCGCAGCGTTGCACCATTACTGCGGCCGCTGTGGGAAAGCGTTCTCCCAGTAAGCTCGGGACGGTGAGGCTCCCCGACTCAGCAGCAGACGCGGAAGAGGCAGCCGCGGCGCCGCTGGGGGTACGGTGGTGATGCCGTTGTTCGAGTGCGACTTGCAGCGAGCACAGGCCGTGCATGGAGACCGCGAGTCCGTCCACCGCTTCCTGCGCCGCCGCCAACGCCGCTTCTAATTCGGCCTCGGCATTGTCATCGGCCCCATCGTCGGAAGTGATCGTTGCCGTCACCGTAGGCGTCGCGTTGACCGCAACGTTGGGGGCGACAGCCGCTTCGCGACCTTGCGACATTGCGTGGTGAGCCACCACGGCCGGCGGCGGTGCAGTGGTGACGACGACGCCCCTCGCTGCGGGTGGTGCCGTAGGGGATCGCAACGGAATCGGCGCGGCGGAGTCACCGACGGCGAGCAACGATCCACCGACCTCCACCGCCGGCTGAACCTCCCTCTGCTTGCCGTTGACGTCGATGGAAACGTTTACCGTACGAACGGACGAGCTCAACGAGGACGACGAAGTCGCCAGCGGAGCCAGCCGTCGGTCTACAATCGGCGGCGGGGTTTGAGGGGTGGAACCGGCGGGCAGTCCAGCCAATTTTTTTAACTCTGCAGTTCTCTCCATGTCGAACGCGGTGTCTAGATACGCAAATGTCAGGTCCGCGTGTTGCGACGATAACGGGGTATCCGCTGTGCGCGTCACCAACGACGGGACAAAGTTTCGGTTCACCGCGGCAAACGCGGTCGTAAATGTGTCCATTGGCTGTACGCGAGTGACGTGCAGGTCTGGTATGTCGCTGCTGTGGAACACAGGTCGTCGAGCAAGCCAGTACTGCGCGCCAAGTAGCGACACGAGCGCTTCGGAGAGGCTCGTGATGACAGGTGAGCCTCCACTGCTGCCAGGGTGAGCGGCGGGGACGTCGCCGGTTTGTAGTTGTCGGCGCCGGCTCCTCCGTGTCGCGTTGGACTCAACAACGGTCAGCTGACGGGCAAACTCATCTAAACCTACCGCAAGCCGCAAAGCGACTTCACCCTCCAACGTCGGTGAGTGAGTTGGGTCGTCGTCGTCGTTATCGCTCGGCGGCGACCCGTACGCTGTCGCAAATCCGTCGAATAGCGCTGGTACTGTCGACCACGCGCCCGCCCGCCCGTGCCTCGGCGCGTAGAACAAGCTCACGTTCAGAAAAAGCGTCTCCAGTTTGTTTCGCGTGAAGGAGGTCGGAGTCGATCTCGACAAGGAGGTGGGACCGTGCCCGGCGGTTGTTGAATTCGTAGCAGACGACGAGTTCGATTCTTGGCGTCGATGAGCATTTTGGCCGTCTTTCCTCCGATGTGATGTGCAGGACTCCTCGGTCAACATGATTTCCACGCCCACGACGGTCCAGCCCGCCAGTTCAAATTCCGCATCGCCCAGCGTCGCGAGGAGGACCTTGCTAAAGAGCACGCGACGGTGGTACTTCTGTCCCCCCACGGCGGCGAGCACCGTCCGCAGAACTTGTGGCAGCGCCGCGGACGTATAGAGGCGATCGGCCGCGAAGAGCTCTGCAAGCGACAACGCCGGAGGGGTCGTTTGCGATGGTGCAGCGATGAGGGGAGTTCCTGCGGGGCCCATCACCGGGGCACGTTGCTCTGCAAGGGATGCCGCGACCGCGGTGACGGTTCCGGCGTCGAGGCTCGGCGAGTGCATGGGTATGCCCATCACGGTCACCGCGACCGTCGGAGGCAGGGGTACGGTGTTTGGCGATAGACCCACGGATGGCTCGCCCCCCCGCAGGTTCGCCGGACTAGGATGGTTTGGCCTCACTCGCCAGCATCGCACGCCCGAGCGCGGCTCTGTCATCCGATCAGGACGTAGTCGGTTCCACGCCGAGGTAAAGCTCGCCTCGTCGCGAACGTGACCGAGTAACGTCACGCCGCTCGTCGCTGGCGAGGCGGACGACGACGCCGAAGGGGGGGCATCGTGCTTGCCCTCATTCGAGCAGGTTGGCAGCGCATCAGTGATCGCCGCGTCGGATCGCGTGGCGGACAGAGCGGCGCGAGCGACGCCGGCGCCTGCTTGAATACTAAACATGGCCCACGTGTACGCAAAATCGAAACCCCTTGTTGGAGGCCGCGAAAGCATTGATCGGATCGTGTCGTTTTCCGTCGGCGTCGGGGGCGACACGAAGACATCCTCGCTGGCCGCGGCGGAGATCGTTCTCGGTGTCAGCGAGGCAGCACTGCCGTGCTCAAGGAAGTGGGCGGCCGCTGGTGCCGAACGACTACGTCGCTCGCCGATCGCGTCACGGTCCCTCGAGGATTCGCTTCCTATGCGAACATCGCCGATGCGAAGGTAGTCGTATTGCGTTGGATCGGAATGCCCGCCATGACGAAAAAGGGAAATAACCTCGGAGACGCATACAGGCGGCGGCGACGCCGCGACGGAAGAGGTTGACGAGGCACTGCGATGATCGCCACGCATGCTGCTGCCGGGCAGCACCGAAGTCGGTGGCGAGGCGTTTGTCGACGATGCTGCCGATGACGTGCCACCGCGGGCGCCCTTCGACCCAGGGGGCCCAGCGTTCTGCCAATTGTTGCTGCTCGGACGGGGCTGCTGCACGTACTGGTCCATGCCGCGCGAATGCGACGATGGTGGAAAATAGAGAGGTGCCGCGTGCCCACCCGCGGATTCGCGAAACGGTACATAGGCCGCTCCGTAACCGCCGCCGCCGCGAGCGGAGGTCGTCGTGTCAAGGGCGCATTCGTTCGAAGTGGAGGTCGATGTGGCGTGCGTTGGTGGGGCCGTCGCGCCCATCAGCGTCATAGCGTGCTGGTGATATGCCGCTGCGATCTGCGTCTGTTGCTGCTGAGCCGCTGCGATCGCCAAACCACTTGCCCCGGACGCTACCAACGCTGCCGCCAGCGCCGCGGGCGAATACGACTGTGGAAAGTATCCGAATTGGCCACCGCCGCCGTTGTTCGTGGCCTGCTGGGCGGCTAACAACATCCTCGGGGACGGTCCGCCGGCTTCCGCCCCTCCGCCAGTATGGCTGTGATCGCCGGATGCGGCGAGCTGTTGCGGATAATAAGCGGACCCGGCGTGGGGTGCGGCATCATCGTAGTAGTAACTGCTGCCATCCATCGGCTGCGAATAGCTCCCGTGTGGATAGCTCCTTATTCCTCCCGCAACGCGGTCCGCGAACACCGACGACTCGGATTGACGGCCTCGCGCGTGGTTATCGCCAACATGAACGGCCTCGATGCCGGATGCCGGCGGCGGCCCCCCGGCTGGATAGCCTCCTGGGTAGTGTCGAGGATATCCCGCGGGCACGTTCCATTCGGGCTGCGTCGCTTGCTGCTGCTGCTGCTGTTGCCACCGTTGCTGGTACATTTGCCAGGAAGCGGCGGCCAGGGCTGCGGCAGGCGGTGGCGGCGAGCTCTCACCGCCGTACCATGAATTGCCAGCAGCAGGGTACATAATAATGGCGATTTTTTTCCGCGGCCTCGTTCACTGAAAATTTTTACGCAGATGAGATAGAGAGAGAGAGAGAGAGAGAGAGGGAGGGAAAGATGTATGCCGGAAGCACTGCAGCGTTGTGTGAGTCACAACAGCGCCTTTCTCTCAAGTGTGCGGGAACCGCCGGCTGCTGACTCAAATGAGGGCTAACAACCCACAGACGGACAACCCACCCATTCCGTCCGTCCCTTCCACAACCCCCCCCCATCGTTACCATCGAGTCGAGTGCGGAGCCGCACGGTGCTGATAGTGAAACAGGTTCATGCGCAACGGGCGGAACATGCTGGGAAGCAGCAGGGATACCTGCTGCGCGAATTGAGGGTCCGTGCGCTTCATGTATTCCGACCATGCGACTTCCATCGCGGCGTCGGCGTCCTCGTTGTCTTCGTCCGTGGCCGACACGTCTCGATGTCGCACACCGCCGGCGGCGGCGTCGTACCTCCGATGCCGAGGGTCGTCATCGTCGGCAAAGCCCCCTCCTCCTTGCCGGCCCCAACGAGCGGCCCCTCCATCTCTCTCCAACGGCGACGACTCGTTTGATTCGATGGTAGGAAACCCCGGAGGAGCCGGATGGTGGTGCCGCTGGCCAGAGAGGCGCGATGGGTGGCCGACGACACCGCTGCTCTCGCACTCCACCGCCAAACGCACGAGCCGCACGTAGAGCTCCAATGGGTCGGGCTGCGTCACGTTGAGCATACTCAACAGCTCCCCGATCGGGGTGTCGTCCCATTCCGTGAGGTGCGTCACCATCGCGGCGGCACTGCTGTCGTCTCCTCCTCTCCCTTCGTCGACGTACTCCCTCTGTCCGTCGTCGTCAGCAGCATCGTCGTCGCCGGCCCTGTCACTTACCGCGTCGTGAACCACCGGGACCACACTTGCTGTTGGACAAGACTTCATCGACTGCACTGGCGATTCACTCGCATTCGCAAGCGCCGCAGCTGGGCCGCCATGCCCCCGCAGTGGGCTGCCAAGGGATCGTGAAGGTGTCGTGGCGAGTGCACACCTTTCGAACGGCGGAGCGGCGGGAGGGGCGGCGGCAGCAGTGGAGTCGGTTCCGTCCAGCGATCGCAGGCTCGGCGAAGGAAGCAGCGGCGGCGGGGACGATGCGCAAAGCTGAACACGGAGCTCTCTCGGCCACTTGGTCGTGAGATCGGGCGACCCATTCGCGGACGAATGACCGCCTCCCATCGCGAGCGGACCAGGAAGCGCACCACCCACGACCACGCTGGGCTGCCGGGAGGCCGCAGCGACAGCCAACCTGGTCTGCAGCTGCTGGGTATGGTACGGCGAATCGATGGGGCACGTTGAACTGCCGTGATGAGGATGGGCGGCGGCGTGCCTCCATGCGTCGCCGCCGCCGCTATTGGGCGACTGCGACGGCTTCAAAGCCGCCGGCGGCTCGATCAGCTGCTGCTGCAATGCGGCGGCGCCGAGCGATGCCTGGCGGCTCAGCGGAGGCGACGCCGGCAGCGCGAATGAACTAGAAGGGGTCAGGCCCGGGTGGTGCGACGTTGCGTAGGATCCTGCCAAGGGGTGGTGGTGCGGAGGATGGCCATGGTGTGGAAGAAGAGGTGGCGCGGTCGACGACGTTTGAGGTCGGCTCCCGCCGCCCTGAGACGATGTGTCGCCGCCGATGTGCGGAAACGGCACGTCGTCCCCGCCATAGGAAACGTCCAGCAGTTGCGGCGGTGCGCCACTGGAAGGAGGATAGGCCAGCGCCGCGGGTTGTGCGCCAAACATCGCCGTGGGGCTGTGCGGCAACCCGTCCCGCGGGGTCAGCGGGACCGACGGGGGGCGGTGCGATCCTGCCGTGGCGCGTTGGATGAAACTCGAGGTTGGGGAGAGCGGCCCGACGAAGGGTACCTCTCCGTTCGACGCTTGCGGTACCGGAGATACGTATGATGATGCCCCACCTCCTGTCCCCCCAGGAGGGTAGGAGGATGCTTGTTGTTGCTGTTGTTGCTGCAGCGCGGCTCGCGCCTCGACGAAACAATCAAAGTTGTAGGGGTCGTTGGTCCGCGAGCTGGGGCGTGGTCGCGCGGCGCTGCTATCGCTCGGCGAGGAGACCGCGCGGTGGGATGAGGATGGACCCGTCATGGACGTTTTGCGTGACAGCGACGCCGGGGACAGTGGGGCGCGCGTCGCCGCTCGGACAGGGGTCGTGGGATGGTGCGGGTTCGATGGTTGCTGCGACTGCCACGTCGATGGGATGGGGTCGGCGGGGTCACTCATGTCGGCCAGTTTTTTTCCCGTGTGAAAGAATTTTTCTTTCTCTTTTTTACGGCCAAATAAATGCAAGTTACGTTCATTCACTGCTGACAGCAGCTGTATCTCGCGGAGAATTTTCTTTGTAGCGGTCCAAAATTGATCTCGCCTCACATTGCTCCGTCGGTCACTAACGTTTGTTGGAGTCTCTCCATTCGGAAAGTCCGAATGATAAAAGGGGGAAAAAAAAACACATTTTCGCTGCCGTCTGCCGCATACACGACTGGAGCATTCCAGTCCGAATACAAATATCGACACGAGGAGCCTACGTTGGGTTGGGAAACCACATTTAGCGTCAACACCTTGGGAGTGCGGTGACGCACGTTTCGGTGACTGGAGGGTCTTCCTACTACCTTAGGGGAAAACCGCGTTCGAACAGGCGCGTCGCTGGTTGATGAGGGTAGGACTGGGCTCGGAGCACGGTTCTGTTCCGTCCAGGTCGCAGCAACACGAACGCTGGCTCGAAGGGCTCCCGCACCGCGGCGACGAGGTCCTCCACGCTTGCCGTCCGGTCCACTTCGCGGACAAACACAATGAGCCGCACGTGCTGGGATCGGAATAACGTGTGATACGCGAACATCAGCAACGGGTACACATACGGCAGATTTTCACGAGCGTAGGAACCACTGTTTGACTCGTAATACATCACGAACGTCGTGTTGGGCCTTGCAACGAGCATCCAATTGATGAAGCCACCCTGCACGAAGAGCAGCACTGGGTACCGCCAGATCGTGCTGAGCTGCTGTTTGAAGTCCCAGCGGGGACCAAATCGGACTCGCCGGACCAGCCCAATGCGACTCGCGTTAAACGCTAGCGTGATGCTCCGCTCGTCGTCTGGATGCACGCCGCGCAACGCTTGGTGGTATTCTCGACGCACCCGCCAGTCGTACAACACGGTGAGCGCCTCGGTGGCAAGGGGGGTGACGATGCTCGCCTCATTGGCCACCGAGGTACAGAACGCCCGTGGCGGCCACGGCAGACCACTGTCCGTAATCCTAGTGCTCCGACGAGCGTCGGAAAGCGCCAGAGAGCCGTTTTGAAGCACCACGGCGCCTCGTTGCCAGTCGAAGGGCACCGCGCGGACATCGTGGAAGCTGTCGTTCCTGTGGGTGACCAACATATCGACACCATTGCCAGTCTGGCGATGCGGCGACAAAGCGTCTTGCTCGATCGTGGTCATCACGATGGCGTCGGTGTGTAGCTTGAACAACGCCGGTCTCACGATGTTCGCCCATTTTCGCGCGATTCGATGACACAACGGCTTCGCCGAAAGCCACTGGCCGCACTCATCCCACGTTGCGACGAAGCCGTAGTCGGCGGACACGACCCACCGTGCACCCACGAAGGCGGCGCCATCCTCCTTATTAGACGACGGTACGTTAGCACCCCCCCCATTGTGGAACGTCGCGCGGTACATCGCCGCGTCGAATTTTCGGGCCCCCGCCGGAGGGTAACCGTCGCGCGGCACGTTCAATGTGGTGACTTCCAGGTCGACGTTGACCAAATATGGGGCGTAGTGCCGAACGGACTGGAGACCTCTGTCCACCACCCATGCCAACATGGCAATGCCGTGAGGTTGGAACAAGCCATGGTACGGACTGTCGATTCGACGCCCACCGATTTGTAGGAAGCGCCTAATGCGACGGGGTGGTATCGGATGCGTAGTGTCACGGGATAAAAGCGCTGGCGCGGGGTTATTGATGAAGGTGCCGTCCTCGCCCACCCACGGTGGATCCAGGCTGTCTGACACCTCCTGTCCGTAGCGCCCGTCGTCGTAGAGAACGCACTGCGGGAGGAGTTCGAACGCCCACACGGCCGTAGGCACTTCCAATCCTTTGTGCAGCAGCCGCGACGGGTCCGCATTGCAGACAGCAATGCCGTAAGCGACGCGCTTGAGGAGGTGCTTAAGCACCGATTCGTCCCGCATTCGCCTCGCCATCGAGACTGGCACGCGTATCACGATGCCCATTCTAAACTCCTTCTCCGCGTCCACGACGCGGGCTCGCGCCAGATCCGTCACGTCGCGGCGGCCTGAAACGAGCAACTGCACGCCGTGCAGCAGAAGGCCGTAGCCTGGCCGGAGGCCGTCATTCGTGGGCGGCTCGCACGTCGCGAACGGCGCAAACGGATTACTCCGAATGCCAGCGTGAAGCCACTCTCCTTCAGCCGACATGTTCACGTACTCAGTCACATTCACGGGAATGGAGGCCACCTCCAACTCTCTGTCCAGCGTCGCGGACCATTCTTCATCAAGAAGGGGACTCCACAGTTCCTCAACGCCCGCGGCTCCGAAGCAGCGCGATAACGGCAACCGGACGTCAGACCGATAGGGTTTCCTCGTCTGTTCGACGATCGCGGAAGCCCGTAACGTCTCGGGTGTGGCGTTCTCAGGCGCGTGCATCAATTGAAGTGCAAGGATGATGCCCACGGCAACCATGATGATCAGCATCGCGTGACGCCGTTGGCTGGCGTCGCCCTTACCGAAGGTGGGCCGTGGCATCCGAGAAGTGCCGAGAGGCGCCAACTTTACTCCGTTGGCCGGGTTCATTCGCAGTTAGACGCAGGAACAACTAGTTCTTTGCGCTTCGCCGACACATTCTTCTGCTGTTTGATCGGCACTACCCGGATACCCCCCCCAACCAACGCAAAGCAAAGTGACTGTGTGATCCGCTGTGATGCGGTGAGCATTGTTGGCACAAAAACAGCACCTCGACATTTCGATGACGAAGGGGGGAAGCACCGGTCGTCTAAATAACCGCGCCGCATTTGCTGTCGGTTTTGACTGCGAAAGCGAAGAGACCGCACCGCGGTACATCCAAAAAAATATCTTTTTGCAACGCGCGAGAAAAAATGCTTCCCCATTGCGTGGAGCCTTCAGCCGCCGTGTCCCATCCGCACGCGCGGAGGGATGTCAACGAGGAGGAGGAGAGGTTAGCTGACGCATGAGCGGGAGGACTCCTCCCGCTGTCAGGGAAGAGGGCGAATCGTGGAGTGACTCTACGATGCCCACTTCCACCTCCTCTTCTACCTGCTCCGCCTCCTCCTGGTGGTCCAAGGAGGCTGCAGGATGATCGGTGGCCGCCTCCTCCCCGTTGCGACGACGTTTGCTCTCCCCGTGCCCCGCGGACGAGGATTCCACGTAGCTCAACGTGCGAAACCTCCAGTCCGCGACCATTTGAAGTTTGCAGTGGCTCACGTGACGATCCGCAAAGGCCAATAGAAGCGGCGACCCTTCCTTCGGCGTCTCAAATTCAATCAGCGCCCGTTTCATCGCCGGATGCTGAGGCACGGCCGCGATGAAGCCGGAAAGAAGGAGCATCTGAGAGTCGTGCTCGACGACGACCAGCTCGTCATCTGGCCGCAAGACGCTGATGCTGCGGCCCTGCGCTGAGGTGCCGCGGCGGTCCGGGGTTAGAATGGCGTGGCCTCCTTCTGCAGGCGGCGTAGGCGGCACGGAGGAAGCAACAACCGCGGAAGCGGTGTCGGCGGCGACTAAGGGGTAGAGCAGCTCCATGTCGCTTCGCATGTAGACGCCACCTTCGTGGAAGAGCCAGCAATATGGAAAGAGGTCTGTCAAGGTGGGCCATGTGATCACAGCCGCCATGGCCGCCGGAGGAGCCGACGTCGCACGTTGTGGCCGCTCGTCACTCGTCGCGAATGAAACGTTTTCGTTGCGACTCGCCGTCATCGTTGACGAGAGTTCTTGTTGTTGTTGCGCGTTCCGCTTTTCGTTTTCGACGCGAGTTAGGTGAAACGATCTCCACGCAGCGGCGACGTCTGGACAACGGCTCTCCACGTACCTAACGGCGCCGTCGTTCGACGTGATTGCCACGTCGTACTCGGCGTTCCGGGCTATTAGTTCCTTGAGCCTCACACGCTCGCGGGCTGAAAATTGCTGCAGGAGGCGACGTTCGTGGAGGGTCACGAGAGCGGAGGATATTTCCGCACCCTCTTCCTCCTCCGTCCCCCGCCGGGGTGTGAGGGTGTGTGGCGACGCGTTATTTCCTTCGACATGGCGGGAAACATTGCTGAGTGGATTCGTCGGAGCTGCAAATCCTGGACCACCGCCTCCCCTGTCCCGCAGCTCGCGATCGTGATGCAGCATGATGCGGCGAGGGATGCGGTGATGCTCGACGTGGACCATGTGGCGAGGAGGCTGTTGACGCGGCGGCAGCGGTGGAGGCGACGACGTTCGGGCCACCAACACCACTGCGCGACGCCTCTCTGCGATGAGGGCAACCAATTCCCTGGCGGATACAATAACAGGCGACGGCATCGTCGTGCCGCTCGCGCCTCCTGGGGACGACGATGTCGACGATGATCCACTGACGTTCACTCCCTCCGTCGTGGGTCGCAGCGCATGTGCCGATGACGGCAAAGGGGAGGTTGATGCCACCGACATCAGTGCGTTTGTTGCCATCGCTTCCCAGACCTCGCGATTGCTGTGGTATACGATACCACTGTAAAAAAGCTCGTAATACGGACGATTCCTCCCGGCCACGTCCGCCGCCGGGGGACGATCACCGTTTCCGCTTTTTGTGGCCGCCGCTGCGAGATAGCGCCGCATTTCGTCGGGCTTCTCGACGTAGTTGGCGTAGAATAGGATGCGTTCGGACGACCGCCGCGGATTGGGGTTGATCACCAACCCTACCGCACACTGTTCTCGGTGCTGAAACTTAAACAGCCGTACTTGGCCTGCCCATCTGGGATGCGAGACTTCATCAAAATTCAATAAACTGGTCCCCGACACGTGCACAAACACACTCGCCGCCATGCAGGGCCCGGTCACGGCTAAGGTGTCCCCGCGATGAAATCTCCGCTCGATCCGCCGCACGGATTCCATCATCATCTCATAGGTCAGCGGCATTCCTGGAACGCTGGCGATAAATGCGTTGTAAATCCAACCGTGCCCGTTGTCCTCGGCGGACACCCACTCGTCCATCGGCTGGATCATCACGTCAAAGGGTACGAGAGGCTCCATGTCGGCATCGACGTAGACGCCGCCCAACTTCCAGAGCGCGCAATATCGCCAGAGATCCGCCCGAAAGGCGCCGGCGATCAGCCGAAGATAGGCCCGCCACACTCTCTGACCGCACTCACGTCGAACGAACGCCTCGGCTTCGGCGTCGCTGAAGTAGAGGTACTCGTGCGTGGGGTTTAGCGCCACGAGCTTGCTCATCAGGCGGTGCATCACGGGCGGCACGGTGCGATGACAGTTTGTTTGCAAGATGCGACGGGGGATCCTTCGAGGCGCCGGTGGACGCTGCGCTGACGTGTTACCAGGGACGGGAACGGGCAGCAGGGCGATGAGGGAGACGTCGTCGTGGTTGCTGTTCGCTGAGAGAGGGCGGGGCCGCAAACGAGGGTGACCGCCAGGACACATCGACGGTCGACCGCGAGGGGTCCACACGACGTCCGCATCGGCCATCGTGTTGCTCGCCGTTGCTGTTGCCCCCGTCGCCGAAGCAAGACGACTCTTCGACGTTGAACCGGACGTGGACAAAAACCGCCCCCCGGCTGCAGGTACGATCTCGGAAATGAGGTTGGCGGTCGGAATGCCTCCCCCCTCCTCTTCCTTGTGAGTGGTGGCCGCAGATTTTTCATCGCGACCTCCGAGGTGATAGTGGACGGGGGGAAAAAATTGCCATCCCGTTGCGAGCAGGAGGGCCGCCGCCACGGTCCGAAGCAGTAGCCACCACGAACAACAACCACACATCGTCTTCCTCTGATGAACTCGGACCGGGAAGGTGAGCGGTGACGACCATGCCGACGTCGTTGGGCGCTCCACTGCTTTCCGCATCCCTGGGTTGTGCTTTTTGGTGGTCGAGGGCCGTTGTGTGACCCCCCCACGCTCTCAGCTGGTCCACACACTGTGCGGCGGCGACGTTTGGATCGAAAGGTGGTGCGCACTATACCAAAGTTACCGAGCCATTTCCTTTCTTGGACACATTTACCTTTGCTTCTCCCCACCCTGGACGGTGTCTCTTTCTCCCCCCTTCCTTCCCACTACTTGCCTTTAAGAAATCGGGTTGGGTGCTGTTCCGCCCGCGCTCAGTGCTCACCAACCGAATGAATACAACAACAGCAACCACATCTTCGACAACATTAGTGCGAGAACCACAGGCGTGTGGGAGCCATCTCCTGAAGATTGCGGAAAAGGGCGAAAATAATACATCTCCCCTCCTCGAACGTCAGGGGGGCACGTTAGTACATTCATCTTTCATGACCCGGAAAATCTCCACTCCGTTTCTTTTCCGGGGAGCGAACGCGCAAACAAAAAAAGAGAAAAGAATGGAAAAAAGAAAGGAACGAATAGATGCGGCGGGGGGAAAAAACGTGTGGTGTACGTGTACGTGTTCGTATCAAGAAGAGGTTAGAGAGAAAACAACAAGACGGCAAGCAGCATGGCGAGAAGGCCCGCCGCGCCAAGAGATACCCCGGCACCAGGCAGAATCGAACCTGAACCGCACAACGGCCCACCGCAACTGCCTATGACTGCCGCCGTGGTGGCGACAAAGGAGATATTCTGCGCGTCCACACTGGCGTCGAAAAATGCACCGAGCGTTGCCGTCTCATTGTCCCATGTCCCAAGCAACTTGAATCGATACAGCGTGAACCCTTCCGGGGACGCTGACAATGATCCGTTGACGATCGATCGGATCCCTGTGCCAAGTGCGGCGGCGATGTCCAACGCCGCCATGGACGCCAAGAAGGACGTGCTGCCGGCGGTTAGCATCGAGAATGTGACGTTGAGGTGAACCTGCTTTGTCGGGAGAGATTGGGGAAGCGTCTTAACGAGCGAGGGGCATCGCTGCACGTAGGACGCGTTGTTCCTCTTCACATCGGTGCACTCGTCCATATAGTAGAGCGGCCCTGGGAAGGATGAGGTAAGCGCGATGGCGGCGGCATCCCAGTTGTAGGCGGTGTTCCCAGCCGACCCTCCTATCGCGGCCGAGAAGTTCACCGTGGGGAGGTCGGCGCTCGTCAATGGGGACGTGAGGCTAACGCCGACCACACGGTACGCACAACATCCCAGTGAATTCAGCGTCCCTGACAACTGCAAGCTGCAGTCCGCGCTACAGGAGGACGTTCCGCGGCCCCGGACAGTCGTGTAGGCCGCGACGAGACAATTCCATATCACACTCGTCTTGTTGAACACGTTTTGCACAATGTCGTTGGCATAGAATCCGCAGAGCACGCCGTTGCTGTTGGCTTGGCAGAGTTCATCGACGAGGGCGAGCCGCGACTGCATGGACACGAGCGTCGCTTGATAGGTGGGCACACAGTTGACGTTGATATACGCGGCGGACACGTTCCGCGCGGCACAACTGTAGAATGCGGTCACCGCGGCGCTAATGACGGATTGCGCGGCAGCCAGGGTCGGAATCTTGCTACATCGAGCATAGTCACTTGAGCGGCAGGAGCCCTGAACGGCGTTGAAGCTCGTGCTCTCGAGTGGCACCTGATTTGGCATGCGGGCACAATAGACACCGTTGGACTTGGCGCAGTAGAGCTGCTTGAAGTACATGAGGGAGCCTCCCACTTCCGGCCATTTGCCGAAGATGGTATCGATGCAGTCACTGCGACACAGCTCGAAATACGCATCGGACGAGTTCTGCGCGAGACGCGTGGCGGACAAGGGCTGACAGGAGCCCGTGGTGGACGTGCCTTTCCACGCGCACATGTAATTGGCCGCGCAGGCCGCTTCGCTAAGCGAGGTGCAGCTCGCAGGCGCCAGAAAGCGCTGAATCGTGTCGACGCAGCGCCGACCGGTTCGCTTGTCCGTTAAACAGTATCCCTGCATCATGTCGACTTTGTTTCTCCCCGTTTGCGTAAAGCAACCCGAGAGGCCGTTCCGGTTGCGTAACAGGACCATTAGGTTGTAGCACTCGTTGTTGTCGCACGCGTCCTCCACCGGCCGGATCGTCGAGTCGCTCGAATTGGCGGTGAAGAAAGGTCGAAGGTTGTAGCCGTTGGCGGAGCAAGTGAAGTTGACTTCTTGGAAGATGGCGAGCGTCCAGCAGGTGGATCGAATCCAGGGATCGGCGTCGCTGATGATGTCGATGGTGGTGCCGCTGCTTGCGGCTTGCTGCTGTCCTTGAAACGTGGCCGCTCCTTCTTCTCGATCATGGCGTCGTGGCCGTCCAAGTGACGAAGATTCGTGAAGGATCGCGTCCGAGTGCAGAAGCGACCGCCGTCGAGGAGCAGAGGCAGCCTCGCTCCCTGAAGAAACGTGCGGTGGGAAAGGGTTCCAGACGCGTAACGCCCTCTGAGTGGCGTAGAGTAGCAGCACGTCGTCGTCGTCGTTGTCGCCGCTGCTGCCGGCCATGCGCGGCTCGTCGATCGACCACTGTGTTCGCGACGAGGATGAGGACGACGGTTCCTCAACGGAGCGCCCCGATGGCAGCAGTGATGGCGTCGTTGCCGCGGTGACGAAGTCGCCGACCGCCGCGGCGGCTAGTAGCAGCACCACGGCCGACGCGGCGAGTGAACGGCACGCGGCGGTGGTGGCTCGCATTTCGTTCAGGGGAGAAGCCATACTCATCGTTGACGGGTGATGGAGTGTTGTGATTGATAGAAAACCTCTCCTCTTCGGAGGGTAAAAACAAAGGAGGAGAGCTGCAAAATCGCGCGCGATTTGCACGTCAAAATAAAGGGAACAAGAGAAAGCGAGAGAGCAATAGAGAGTGAAAGTAGAAGAAGAAAGACGACCCTGCCGTGCGCGATTGGTGACACACCCCCAGCAGATTTTCGAATACAGTCAACACCCCCTTTCGATCGCGTAAGGAGCCCTGTAAACGTAAAGGGACACGAACGCTAATGTAAGAGAGGACCTTTGGCGTGAGGATCCTCAGTGGGTCAAGAGGGGGAAGTGTACCCAACGTCGGAGCCCCACCCGAGCAGCCCAGGTTGCTCGCAGTCAGGGACGTCACGAAGGGGACGAGGTCCGCGATCCGCCACACCGCGAGAAAGTCGCGATCTTGTTGCTGGGCGATGATATGAGACGGCGTGAAGAGCAATGGCGACGGAAAATTCCAAGGTGGACATGAAAAATCATTCAAGTAAAATGACCCCTCGGAGACAGACATTTTGGCAAAGTCCTCGCACCGTTGCCGCGGATCATCATGGCGCGCCCACGGCATCGTGGAGTTGCGGGGCGGCGATGTCCAGACACCGCCCGGATAGTTGTTCATTGCGAGGAACTTCGCCCCTCCCTCGAGGACGAGTTTCCGGACGCCTTCGATTGCACGCGCGATAGGAATGTGTTGCACCACGTCCCGCGTGATGATCAAATCCATGGGACGAGCCGTCGCAGGAGTTGGAGCATCGCACGTGCTTTTCCACATGGGCGCCCCACACTCCACAAAATCCCACACCGCGAAATCCTTATTGAAGTGATTGT
>ERZ1292633.3296-Hain-H41-02um-R1-3296-length-15835-cov-6_pt1 | contig 15835 bp, 10 predicted proteins | sample MGYA00564406_ERZ1292633 | MGnify/ENA primary metagenome ERZ1292633 (study PRJEB36523, sample SAMEA6512639) | groundwater metagenome | collected 2019-01-08 | study: AquaDiva: Metagenomics assemblies of 32 groundwater samples | reverse complement strand
TGCATCAGCCAAGGGTCAGCGTAAGAATATCGTTGAATCTGATTTTCATCATCGAGTAAAGGGGAGCAAGGCAAGCAAGGAAACGGCGTGGCGAGACAGCTGTTGAACCCAATCCTACCGGTGGGCGGTTTTGCTGCGCGGTGACGCAGTGCGGAAGAAGCATACAAATCATAAGCGTTGCGCCTCGCGCTTCCAACGTGGTGTGCGAGTACCATTGAAAGCTCGTCCATTAAGTGGGGTGACGGATGCTCGTCCATTACTGGTGTGACGGAACGGTCGACACAAGGGTCCGCGAGTTTCCGAATGATTAACTGTTGAATTAATGGCGCACGGGAGTAACAACAAGAACAATGCACGTCGTCGTCGTGGTCTTCGGGCTGCGTGTTCAGTCCGCAACGCTATCATCGTGTGAGTCACGCAGCGGCCGTGGCCGTCAAAGGCGCCGTTCCATACGATCGAGCGTCGCACTCCCGGAGTAGCTTGAGGACCACGTCCTGGTCGAGACCCTGGACCGCCCGCAACGAGGGTCGGCAGTCCGTCATGCACCGGGAGAGGTCAGGATCCTCAACGACGAAGCCACCGCAGCAGATGAGCGAGTCGCCCCGCGCGATCACGCACTCGATGACATCGTCCGGGATATCCGCGAAGGACACCGTCGCCTCGTGCACCAGGTGCGCCGCGGGGGTCGAAACGGCGCTCAGCGTCAGGCGTTTCACCCCCGCTGCGTCGGTCCGGGCTACGAAGGTGCACGCCTCCATCACTGACGCGGCCACCGTCTGAACGGTGTGATGCCTGTAGCTGCGGAGAAACGCCCGGTTCTGCTCTGCATCGGTCGGTTTTTCGCGCACCTCACCTCGGAATACCGCGACTTGGTCGGACGTCAGCACATACAGGTACGTGGTCGGCGCCGTCGCGCCCGTCCACGCGTTCCATGCCGCACGAACGAATGCGCGGGTCTCGGCCGGGTCGTCGGGCGCTGATCGCCCCCCTCGCAGCACCCCTTCCCACGCTAGCTGGACCAAGCGATGCTTCACCGCCTCCATTTTACCCTCGGCGATGCGGTGAACCAAGGCGGCGGGATCTGGATGCCGAATGGCTTTCTCGTCGATATCAGGTGGCACCGTCATGGGGCGACCGACCACCTTACGCGAGAGGGCGCTCGCCCCCGGCGGGAGGGCCAGCGCTTCCGCCACGGCGTCGCGTCGCCACTTCGAAGATGACCCCAGCACGAAGATGGCCTCGTCACTGCACGCCGAGGAGCCATCGTCGCCGGCACAGACGGTGTTGTTGGCTGCCCCATCCTCTTGAGTGGGGAGGGACATTACCCGAGCCTGTTGGGAAGGCAATGGAGAGCAGGCCACTCAGCTTCGGCGCAAGATTTTGCACGATTCTGGGGCCCGTGTTTTCTCGCATCCGAGGCTAGAAAGCAACGACGGCCCTAATGCCCTACGGGCCGCGAGACGTAGGGGGAGGTCGCAGGCGGTGACGCGTCAGCAGCGCCAGGCATAGAGCCGGACGGCATCCTCCGCCGGGCGAGGGGCCCCACTAGGAGCGCCCAGCGCAGTGGGAGGCGAAGGAAATCCTGCCATGGCCTCCACGCCACCCGTAAAACCGCTCTCCCGTGGAACGCGGTCCAAATCGTCCTCCATTCTCTCGGAGCGCACGGCGCTAGCGCACAGGAACAGGCCCCCGCCAGGCCCCAGCAGCTGTCGCGCGGATCGCAGCCCTTGCTGCAGCGAATGCTGGAAGTAAAAAACGTCACAGCCGATGACGATGTCGAACGACCCGGGTCGCCGACCATCGGCACCGGGGGAGGCGGCCGCCGCGACTCCCGCCACACCCTCCCGAACACTGGCCACGTGAGTGTGCAACGCATCCAGCAGTTGCTGGCCGTGCTGCTCGTCGCCCCACTTTAGTACGCAGCAGTGAACGCTCGTCCCGGCAGGAAGCGTTCCTCGGCGCCGATTTTCATCGGTGTTCATGCCACATAGCGACACCGCCGTGAGCGACCCGTCGGTCAACGCGACAAAGCGAGCCCCGAGCGCGGCGGCCACAAGTCCCGCTGCACCGGTGCCGCTTCCAAGCTCGACGACCGACTTGCCGCGAATCAGGCCTTGCCTATCGCTGAGCCACTGAGCGAAAACGGGAGTGGCCGGCCAAATCTTCAGCGGAATCGAATCCTCTTCGATGAGGCGCCGCACCATCAGCGTGGCGGCATCGGCATCGGCATCATTTCCTCGCCGATCGCCACCTGCCGTCCCGTCACAAACCTCCACGGACGCGCGACGGCCGTCGACCCGGGCGAAGACGCATACGGCGTCGGCCGATCCCTGAAGGCGAGGTCGAGGCAGGCCGGGCAGTTGCGTTTGACCCCAGCGAGCCGCTTGCATGGCCGCCAGTATAGCGGTATCAGGTGGAAGCCGCCGAGGGGCCTGCGCCATCCTGCCACTAGGTCCACTGCACGGCGGCGCCTCCTCGACGTACGCCATCGTCCATCGCGTCGAAGGGGGCGGCACTCCCGCACCCGCCTGAGGCACGAAGACGTGCCAGAGGAAGCGGGTGTCGCCCCAGAGGACCGCCGGCGTCAGGGCACTCGGTCGCGTCTCCCCCCCTTCGGCCGCCGATGTCACCGCCGTCATTCGATTTCTCGCGATTTACCGACCCACTGAAGACGCAGAATAAAGAAAAATGAGAGTCGTCAAGCAACCGACCGGGAAGGGGGGGGGGCTAGGGGTCCTTTCTCATCCACCAGTCGTCGCGGATGTGGCCCTCTGCTCCCTGTTCTGTGTGTGCGTGCGATACAAAATACGTCCAATATCCCCCCCCCCCCCCCCCCGCACCTACCTGGCAACAGGTCGAGGGAGTGGAGCGGCGGGGGCAAAGCAGAGAGGGGGACCGCCGACATCAACCTGCGCTCCGCGGTCGCTCGTACGCGCTACGCCCCTTCCTACCGACCGAAGGACGTGTCGCGTACGTTCCACGTCGTCTTCTTGGTGACCATGTGGACGTAATACAGCCGACCCGTGGCGGCGTCCTTCGCCACTTTCCAGTCCCCCTTGACGGTTCCAGGCTCCCCTGGAGGCGGCGGTGGGGTCCCCACAGCGACCGCCTCCTTTTTCGCGGGAGGCGGCGGGGCCCTGCCGGCCGCAGAGGAGGAGGCTTCGGCAGGCATAAGCGTCGCTCCGCCAGGAAGAGTCCATGCCGTCGCCTTGGTGGCCACATTCACGAAGTAGGCGCGGCCTGATTTGGGATCCGTGGACGCCTTCCAGTCGCCAGCGGCCGACGGGACCGACGCGGTGGGCACCGCGTTGGCAGCAGCCGCTAAGGCGATCCCTGGCATGGGGACGCCGCCCGCGAAGGAGGTATCGGCGATATTCCACGACGTCTTCTTGGTTTTGGCGTTGACAAAGTACAGCTTCCCCGAGCTCGCGTCGAGCACGGCCTTCCAGTCGCCGCGAATCTCGCCAGGGGCCGGCGTCACGGCGGCGGGCGCCCGCGCGGCGGGGGGCGTCGTGACGGTCGCCACCTTTGCAAACGGTGTCTCTTCTATCTTCCAAGTCGTCTTTTTTGTGGCCGAGTTAAGATAGTAGACGCGCCGCGACGCGGCATCGAGCTTCACGATCCAATCCCCTGACGTAGTTCCGGGCAGCGCCCCGGTGGTGGCCCCGGCAGGCGCGGCATTGGCGGGCGCGAGGGCAGGCGTGGCAGTCGCCGCGGGGGCTGACGGCGGTGAGGCGACTTTGACTTGCGGCCCGGTTGTGTGCGGCTTCGGGGGGGCCGTCGGTGCCGTGCTGTTTGGTGCAGATGATACTGTGGTAGGGGGGATGACCGATGCGTTGGTGATCGCCGCGGGGACCGCACGCGACGCGGCAGGCGCCGAGCTGAGTTGAAACATCAGTGGAGGTTGCGTGGAGGTGCCTTCCTCGGCAGGGTCGACCGTCCACGCCGTCTCGCCCGTTGTCACGTTGATGAAGTACCGTTGACGCGTTGCGGTGTCGATCAATTCCTTCCAGTCGCCGACGACGCGCCCCGTCGCGGTCGGTGCCGACGCGGCGGCTGGCGGCTTCCCGGTGGTGTCCGCGGCGCTCGGAGACGGAAACGCGAAGGGCAGCGAGTCCATCCGCGGCGACAACGCCGCTTGATCCTTCCCAGCTGTCACGGCAGCCATCGGCGACCCACGAGGATCTGGCTGCCGCTCCGCGCGGTCACGACCCGTTTCAGCGGGGGCCGCGTCCCCTTCGACCGCGGACTCCTGCAACAAGGAGCGGATGGATGCCAGAAGAGTCTCGCGCGGCGGCGAGGAGGAGTGAGGGCGCACTTCCGCCGCGTTCGATGGAATGGGCGGCGAGCGTCCGAGTTCGTCGTCGCCAGCCACGGAACCGAGCGCTGCACGAATTTGAGCAAAAATAGAGTCCCGGAAGGAAGTGGTCGACTCACTCGCAGTCGACGCGGCAGCGCTCTTGACGTTCCCCCCCACCGCACGATGGAGGTCGCCCCTCCGCTCGACGTCCACCGCACGCGAGGCGACGGCGGCATCCCTTGCGGCGCAGACGAGCTCCCACTTGGCCGCTCGCCAGGCTGCGTCGTCCGCTTTGGGCGTCGCAGCCGTCGCGGCGAGTCGGTCCCCCCCGTCCGCATCCTCATCGACGACGGCACGCCGAAACGCCCGCAGCGCGCTCTCCGCCAAGTCGTCTTGCAAGGCATCGGCGGACCGTCGTGCCTCATCCACCGCACACAGGGACCGGTGCAGTGCGGCGGCCCGACGAAAGTGTCGTCGCTCGGCGCTGCGAATGGAGTCGATGGTGCGCAGGCGCTCGCACTGGTCGGCGACGGCGATGTCCGTGCTGGTCAGCAGCGTTCGCTTGAGCAGCTGCAGTCGCTGAGCGTCCCGCTGTCTGATGTCGGCGATGAGCCTGGGATCGGGCCGGTCGGGGGTCCAGGCTGAGCGGTCCCGGTACATGCTCTCTACGGCTGCCTCGCCCTCTCGATGATAGGGTGAGACCGCCGATGTCGCATCCCTCGCGATAGGAGGAGCCCGGGTCGTCAAGTTGTCCACTTGGCGGATGTCGTCCCGCGTCAGAAACATCAACAGCGGAGGGATATCTTGATGGGCGGTGGCGTGACGGGAGGGGGGAAGGACTTCAGCTGCCGGCCAAATGGAGCGCGTCGCCATAGCTGTGCACAAAGAAGCCTGGGGTGGGGTGAACGTACGTGAGAGACTGTTGCGAGCGCTGCTAGTAATCTTCACCTCTGCCGAAGAGTCCGGCCTCTCCGAGGGAAGGAAACAGGGCGGCGTCGCGGTGACGAGGTGGCGGTGGTGCCGCCGGGGCGGGGCCTGCTGGCCCATGGTGGCCGGGGGCGAACGCCGTGGCGCCTCCTCTTCGGTACCCTTCACCTCGCCCCTCGCCGGCGGCTCTCCCCCCCCCACCGTGGCCATGCCCACCGCGACCCCTTGCGTAAGCGCCTGTGTCGTGAACGTGCCCGCCTTGCCCTCGGGACCCACCACCGCGTTGGTGCGTCGCCTCCGCCGTGGACGGCCGACTGTGGGGGACGCTTGAAGAAGGATCATGACGCGACGAAGCAGCGGCAATCGCCGCCGCTCCGCGTGGGGCATTGTGCATGGTGGTGCCGAGGAACGGCCTGAACTTTGGCGCGTCGTCGACGGCGCTCTTCCGACTCGGTATGGCGGCCGAGCGCTGCAGCATGAATTCACGCCGCAGCTGTTCGACGCCGCCCCCCAGCAGCTGGACAGCATCGCTGAGGATAAGCATCCCGTTTTTGATCGCACAGCCTGACGGCAGCAGCAGCTTCTCCCCAGGCACCGGAACGTGTCGGGAAAAGAGCCGGAGGGATTCGACCTCGACGGCTGGGAGGGTCGTCATTCCGTCGCTGACGAGCAGCTTCAAGAGACGCTTGTCGCAGGAGCCCACGAGAGGCGTCGCGCCTGAGAGCCACGCGTGCTCCCCTTCCAGCATGTCAGCACACGCGCGGAGCGGCCTCGTGACGTCACGCACCGACATGACTTGGACCACGGCGAGTTGCGGGAGCTCGCCTGCAGGCTGGCTGCCAGCATCCCGCGGCAGACCGCCGGCACCGTAATCGGACAAGTCACCGTGGAGTAACTTGTCGATGACCTTATCGCAAGGGGGTAAGGTTCTTCCGGTCGCTGGGGGCACGTCGATCGCGGCGAGGATGTCGGCCAGCACCGGTGGTTTGACGCGCCACCCGCGTGCCGCGAGGAGATCGGCGATCGAGGACATGCGCAACGCGACTGATTGCTTGGTGAGTGGCGGCTGTTCACAACAGAAGCGTGCATCATGCCACGTCGCCTCCCCGCTGCATGAGAGCGACGGCGCGTGACGCGGTGCGAGTCGATCAGTTGGGGGCAGACAATTGCCACACCACACACACACAGCCACACACGCATGGCGACGTGATCACACAGACACACCCACACACATCGCGCACCGGTCGGCGGTCGATCTAGCTGGCGGAGTCAGCTCGCCAGGATCTACTAGTGGGCGCCCGTCAGCAGCTGGCGCTGCAACTTCACCCTCTCGCTGTCCAGGCGGGCCTTTTCTTCGAGGAACGTTCCGCCGATCTTGGCCATGTGCTCCTGAACTTGCAGCTTCTTCTTTTCCATTTCCTGCAGCTTCAGGGTCGCCTTCACGGTCTGTGAAATTTGAGCGACGCGGACAGTGTCGAGCCTTGCCTCTAACGCCTCGATGGCCGCGTCTTCCTCCTCGAGCTTTTCGTCCCGCGCCTTCAACGCCCGGCGCAGGACGACGATTTCGCCGCACAGCGCGTTGAATTCCTCCTCGTTCACAATCTGTCCGTCGCTCCCCTCGGGTTGGTGCTCCTGGCGGTCGGGCTTGCCGTCGAACAGGCTGGTAAGGGCCGCGGCTAAGACGTCCATTTGCGCGACCAGTTGCCGCAGGCGGTGCTCGTTGGCGGCGAGGGCCTTCTCATTCGTCCTCAGGAGCTCCGCCTGCTTGCTCAGGTCCGTGTGCAGCGTCCGCTTGTCGCCCTCAAGCTTCCTCATCGTCTTGTAGTCGTCCTCGGCCTTCATGGTCTTCAGCAGCTTCTCCTTGCGTGCCATGATGCGCTCGAGCTGCTTGAGCTGGGCGACCTTGTCGTTGACTTCCACCGTTTTCGCCTCCAGCAGCTCCTCCGCGTGCGCCAAGTGCTCCTCCACCTGCCGCCGGGCATCCAGCTGCGCCGTGAGCTGCTGGATCGTCTTCATGCGCGCCTCGGCCTGCTGCTTCAGCATGAGCTGCTCCTGGCGCAGCTCCTCAAGTGCCTTTGTCTTCTCGTCGTGGGCGTTTTTCAGAGCTAGGAGGGGGCCAAGCTGCTGACCCGCTTCGAGAAGGGCCCGCCTGTCGTCGATGGCCACGTCCGTCACCTGCAGGTCCCTCTCGAGCAGGCCGAGCTCCTTCTTGAGGGCCTCGCTTCGGAGCGACTCAAGCTTGATGGCGTTTTCTAGCTCCACAACGCGGTCGAGGTTCTCGCGCGAGATCGGCATGCGATTGCGCCGCGACGCGGGATCCGGGCCAGCGTCGAGCTTCCTGAGTGTGAGGCGATCGATGGCCTCATTTTCGCGCAGCAGCCCCTCTGCCTTCTTGGCCACACGCAGCTCAATTTCCTTTTGACTGACGAGCGTTTGCAGCTGGCGAATGCGCTCCTCGTTGGCCCCGAGCTGCGCCCCGACGCTTTGATCCGTCAGAGCGCCGCCGGCGACGGCCTCAGAGGACATCAACAGGAGGAGGATGGGGGGAGAGGGGAAATCTGTATTGTGTCTCTCTCCAACAAGTCGACGAGTCAACGGGAGTGTGTACGGGGTAAGGCGCCTGCGCACGATGGGGGGAGCGAATGAAGGGAACCGTGGCGCAGCATATTGACAACTTGACTTAACGTACATACGCCAGCACGCAGGCGACGATGCGTAGCAGCCTGCGCTCTCTCATGCCGCAGTGGGCGATGCTTCCTTGGGCGGTTGGGACGAGCGCCGTCGTAGGGGCGATGGCGTCCGCCCCGCAAATGGGAAAGGCTCCACAGCGGTGTCGTCTCCGGATGTCGGCGAGAGCCCTCCCAGGTTGCGAGCAAGCGGCTCGAACCGCGTGACTCGTCGCAGCGTCGCTACGCCTCCGGCTGCACGAGCATGACGCACGCTGAAGGGACTGCCGTCACGGGCGGGCGCCGGCGCGATGACGCTGCGACGCGTGGATAGGTGGTGGGCGCTGGTGGACGCCACCAGGCCGATCTTCTCCCCGGCGCGATGCGGCGGGGAAGACTTGGTAGGCACGCGCCGGTCCTTCGTGCTCCGCTCAATCTCATCCAGAAACTGCTTCACTGACGGAGCCGCCGCCGGCAGTTCTGCACCATTTTGACCGACCGGGCGTCGCACGGACTCTTTGAAGTCATGCATGGCCCTGACGATGGCCGTTTTCCTCTCCGCGACGCTGATGACCGTCGACAGGCCCTGCGGGGGCACCGCGACCGTCATGCGTAGGACGTCGTAGGACGGCGCGACCGGCGATCCAACCGGCGGCAGCGTCACGGGCCGCGGCGGCGGGGGACCAAGGTGCCGGTGGAACGACGCGACGGCAGCGGGCGAGTGGACGATCTGGTCTTGAATGACCTCTTTCGGCGTCCGAGTCGTGAGCTGGTAGAGCGCTTGAACGTCCGTGGCGAGGCGCCGTGGCGCTCCCGAGGTTGCCGCGAGGTCGCGCTGCAAGCCGTACGCCCAATCTCTGTAGACGGTCATCAAGCGCTGAGGTGTCACGCCCTTCAGCAGCTTCGAGCAGCGTTCCACGGCCTCATTGTTTGGTGCTGGCGTCCCCTCGGCGGTCTCATCGTCGGACGAGGACGGCAGCAAGTCCTCCTCGGCGAGCAGCGCGTCGAGGGGGTCGTCGACGCCCAACTTCCCAGCCAAGCCTGGAGGTGTCGTGTGATCTCTCTCGCCCGCCAGCGCCGTCCGTGGGGCATCCGCCGAGTCGACCGGTCTCGTGACCGCGGGCGGCGAGGAAACCTCGGTCAGAAACGTAACCGAATCACTGCGCGTTCGCACTTTTTCCGGCGTGACCCTGAGTGACACCCGTCGGAGGAAACTGCCCCGGCGCCCCGGCTGGACGTCTACTAGCCGGAGGAAGCCGCGCGCCAAATGATTCGCCGTGACGTCGGCCGCCCGTGCTGCTGGGTGCACCGCGGCGACGATCTCTTCGGGTAGGTCACACGCCAGGTTGCCGTCTGGATCGAGGCGGTGCGCGTCGTGAGGAGGGGGCGACGACCACGGCGGGTATTTCATCACGTAGCCCAGCGGTGGCAGCCTCGCGTTGTCCACGAGACAGCAATACCGGACGGTGAAGAACGGGCTCCAGAGTACAATGTGACCATCGTGTCCGGATGTGGCCACCACGGCGCGACCGCCGGACGCCCCTTCGGATTGCCGGTGGCGGCCGAAGTGCGCCCGTGGCCCTTCCATCCAGACGATGCTCGAGACCACGTCGCGGCCGTGCGCCGCGTTCACTTGCTTGACGAGCCATGCCGCGGGTGGTGGGTTGTCCGCCGTGGCGTCGCCGGCCGAGGGCAGCTGACTGGCGCGCCGGCCGCCGTTGCCTGCGGACGCGTCACCAGCAGGAGCGTCGACGGCGCTCATGCGACGACTCAGTCGGCGAGTTGCAACCGTCAAAAGATGCGACTGGACGGAAAGGGCGTCGTCCGCCGTCAAACCTGCGGCGGCTGCCGGGACCACCCGCTGATCCTCGGTTGATGTCGTCACGACCGGCGGAGGCTCATCCGCGGTCCCAAATGGCGTCTGTGAAAAGGATACCAGCGCCTGGTGCAGCGTGCTGGTCGCCGAGGGCCCCCCTTGGCGAAGCGAATCGCGGTGCCCGCCATTGGTCACGAGCAGCATCTCGACGGCGTCGATGAGACGCACGCCGCCTTGGTCGTCCCCGAGGTACAGCAGCCGCTGGGCGTGCGGGTGACACAGCAGCGACGTGGGCGTCAGTGCGACCGCGGTGGGATCAGTGGGGACGGCGGCGTTTCGCCAGCGCCCAAGGAGGGTCAACTGCGCTCGCGCCTCGCCCGGGTATCCGACTGTGCCGCCACCGGAGGCACTTGCCACGGTGGAGCTTCGGCGTCGGGCGTTGCTATGGGTGGGGGTGATCATCACGCAGCGCAGGAGAAAAACATTGCCGGTGCTGTCCGCGGCCACCACCGAGCTGCTGTGCGCACTGCCGTGGAGTAGGACGATTTCGACCGTCGGAGGCAGCGCGTCGCTCAGCAGCGTGACGGCGTCGTCCCGGGTCCACGCGCCGCTGGGCAGTTCCCGCCATGCCGTGACGGACGCTGGGGGCCGCCGTTTCTCGAGAAGGACGTCCTCTGTCACCATCAGCGCCCCGCTGAAGGAGTGGAAGCTCGCCAGCCTGATGCGGACCGACTGGGCCGACGTCGAGAACGTCACTCGGCGCAGGGTGCCCGGCGCGTTGCGGTCGCTGACAGGGAGGAGCACCTCCGGGTTGGCGCAGGAGCCCGACACCACGAGGGCGCCGGTGCCCGTCAGCGACATGTGCCGGCAGTCGGCTTGGCCGATGACCACGTGTCGTTCGGCCCCTGTGCCGGCGCTGTACGTCCCGATCACGCCCGTACTGGAGGCCACGGACACCGTCCGGTGGTGGGGATCGAGCGTGGCGGCGACGAGCCTGTCGATGCGAGGGACCTCGGTGCTGCTGCGGGTACCGTCGAGCCGCTCACCGAACACCACTGCCCGCTCGACGGACTGTTGGGTGAGGACGGGGAACGACAGCAGCTCGCTGCCATTGACGGCACTCCACACGCGAACGGTCTGCGCTCCGACGGTCGTCACGAGCGCCATGGACTCGGCAAGGAACGACATTGACGTGATCGGACCGTCGTGGGACGCCTTCGGCATATGGCAGCGACCGAAATCGGACTCGTTGAACCTGAACATGCACTGGCGTCGCTTGTTAGCCAGCAGGATGTGCTTCGACGCCGGGAGACACAACGACACGTCGAACAGATACCCTTGGCCGGTGGCGGCCTCGCTCGAACTGAAGACGAACGCGGTCTGGATGCACACGCCCGCTGCCAGATCCCACACCTTGAGACACCCAAGCCGGTCGACGCTGAGTCCGAGGCCGCTCTCGGCGACGAGACCGACTCCGATGATGCGCTCTGGGTGCGGCTTCGTCCGTCCTTCGCCGAGCGTGAGAGGCTTCGCGTCGTGCACGTTGTAGGGCCACAGCACAGGGAGCGCATCGACGCCGTACGACAGGATGTAGCCCAGGGAGCGGACCAGCAACATCCGCAGGGTGACCGCGCCGCGCAGGACTCGGGTGACGCCCGTCTCGCGGTGGTACAGCGCCAGCGTCCCGTCCATCGAACTCGTGATGGTGAGCTTTCCGGGCGTTTCCTCCAGCACGTCGGTGACCGAGTCAGAATGGGGGCGACGATAGCACTCGCTGCCAATCGGTGGGCCTTGCGGGCCGCCAGGGACGACGCGCTCCACCACGTCCGCCAGACAGTACTCGCTGACGCCCCCCTCTCGGTCTCCGGCGACCAGCCTGCCGATGGACGGGACCCACCGCAGCGCGCTAATCGTCGCTGGGATGTCGAGGACGGCGCGGACCGTTCCGTTCGCGCGATCGACGACGCGAATGGCGTCGAAGAAAGCGCAGGCGACCACGCCCATCGACAGAATCGGGCTGGCACACATGATGGCACCGCAGCTGTCCGCGTCGAAGTGCAGCATCTTCGCGGCAGAGAAGCCCCCCGAGGGAGGGGCCGCGGGCCCACTTCCCGCGTCGTCCGCGTGCTCCGCATCCTCCGCGGATGGGTCATCGTCATGGCTGGCGGCGGCCGCGGTGCTCTCATTGCTGCGCCATCTCAGCGTCGTGCCGCGCAACGAGCTGTCGACGATGCTCAGCGCGGACCGACCGTTCTTCGACACGCTGAGCAGCACCGCGTGCGTCCCCGTGGACGCGTAACGCTGCGCCGCGGCGGCGGCAGTCCCTCCGCCCCTTTCAATGTCGCCGACCGACGACGTGATGATCGCGGTGACGTGTCGAAGCTCGCGGCAGGCGACCGCGCTAGGCGGCAGATAGACGACGCGACCCGTCGGTGGCACGGCCGCTACGGGGTTGCTCGACGACGACGGGTCGCCTTCGTCCGCCATCGCGGGGCTGCACTCGGCCGCGAACAACACAAACTGCCGCCACGAAATGCGTGCGCGACGGAGGGCGTCGACGTGCTCGAAGAGCACCAGCAAACAGTACTTCAACAGATCGAGGTCTCCAAAGTAGTCCAGCTCCCCGCCCCCTCCATCCACCGTGGCCGCAGAGCCCAGCCGCACCACGGGCACGTGTCCCCGAGCCAGGAGTCGCCCGAGGATCTGGTCACGAAACTGCTGCTGCGTCATCGCACCGCCAAATGCGACTTGCAGGGTGAGGGACCCAGCGGGCGGCCCTGTGCGCTCGCGGTGGCCGTCCTCCTGGCGGCCCCCGTGGTCGATGAGACCCTCGGCGGACAGCACCCGCACGACGCCCTCCACAAAGGCGCGGGCTTCGACGAGCAAGCAGTTTGGGGACCCAAGCGACCGCCGCTCTCCTTTGTGGCCAGTTTCGAGGACGGAGCTGCTACGCTTTGCGACTGGTTGATGCTTGATCAGCTGGTAGTAGTCGAAGTCCTCCCTGGACCAGAAGCTGCCCTCGAGGAGGCGGATGTCGCCGCACCGGCGGATCAGCGCGGACACCAAGTCTCGCACGCTGAAGGAGGCTCGGCTCCAAGATGCGCTGCTGCCGGTGGGTGCCGGCGCCGTTTGCATGCCAGTGAAGAAAGTCAGGAAGGAATGCTGTCTTGACGGATCAATGCCCCCCCCTATAGTGTCTTTTTATTCATATGAGTGGAGATCGTTCGCTTCAATTGCAACAAGAAGAGAGAGACAAAGTGAGAGAATATGCCGACTGCCCGCATGGGGCACCGGCGGCGGCGGTGCGCACAAGCTCCCCGACCTGACGGCTTGTCAGCGACGCCGCAATGCGGCTGTATCGAGGCCGTCGTCCGAGAGAACCCGAAATATCCGAGGGACCGCGCCAGCCAGCTGTGTCCCGGTGCGACACCGTGCACTGCCCGCTCCCTGCGCGTGGTGGCACAAGCAGCGTGCAAGACAAGCGGCCTCGGACAAGGTAGACGGCGCGGAGGCGACGTGGCCGCCGACAACCAACAATTTGAGGAGCGGCGTGCAATGGTCAGCCTCGAGGCGGGGAGGTACGACCGCGCCGTGAAGCTGCCCCAGGCTTGCCCTCAGCAGCATCGTCACGTCGTCGTCCCGCCACACCACCGGTTCGGGCCGCGACGTTGCGCCATCAGCGACGGAGAGCACGACGAGCCATCGACGTCCCGTCCGTCCGCCGATGCCGTCGCGCGGCGAGGAGGCACCGCCGGAAAAAAGTGGGTTTACCGACGCCGCCGCGGACAGGGCGCTGACGAGGCGAAGCCACCAGGCCGGTAGGTGCTCAATCCGCGCCGCGTCTCCGGCGGCCCCGGCGAGGCGTTCCAGCAACGCGACGTCCCATTCGTCTGCGTCGATCACGCACGCCGCCGCACCCGCTGCCAGGGAAGCGAACGTGCGCAGGGGGCGGTCCAGACCCGTGGCGCCACTTCCCTCGCGCCGCCGGAGCGCCGCGAATAGCCACGAGTCGGGGAGGGACAGCGTGGCGAACACGTCGAACGGCACGCCCAGCATGTCGGACGGCGCCACGTGAAGCACGCCAGGCCGGTCCGCGGCAACGCCCGCCGACGCTGTGGCGGCATCGGTGGCCGGGGTCCAAATGCCAGCTAGCTTACCTGCGATCCAGCGCCGGACGAGGGGAAGGAGCAAGCGCCCGCGGCCGCAGCTGCTCCCGGTGACGTCGACGTGGAGCACGACACACACTTTCGCCGCGGCCAGTGCCCCTTCTCCTGCCGACGTCCACGCCGTGCTCCAAGAACGCTCGTTAACCGAATCGCCAGTGTCAACATCTGCACCGACGTCGATGACTGGCTCCTGCAGCCCGCGGAAAGGAGCCGCCGTACGGGGGTGCACAAACGTGCCCGCCTTTGCCCACCGGAGCAGCGACGCACAGCTCACGAAATGAGCGGCCAACTCGTCCGACGGTTGCTGTGTCGGTACCGTTGCTGGTGGAGGTGGTCGTGGCACGCCTCCCCCCCGTAGCACATGGGTGGTGGCGATCGGTTCTCCATTGCTTATGCGATGGTGACTCATTAGCCCCTCCGTCCTCTCCTATTACTGCACACTCGACGCGACGGACGGACGATATCGGATCGGATCTGTGGGGTTCCCCCTATGTGAGTCGTGTCCAACCAACACCGACCAACACCAAATTTCACCCAACATTCTCGAACACCGACAGGAGTTCACTGACACTGAAATGAGGCTTCCGTGTGATCAAGGGCTAGAAGTCTGGATACCGCTCAGGGTGCTGTCCCTGCTTTTTTAGCTCCTGGACATGCGCCATTCCCTCCGCGGCCGTCTTGGACGAAATCGCGTATGCCTTAAGGATGATTTCCTTCGCCACCTTCGTCAGTGCTACCGCGGTCAGGGAGTGCTCGGGACCAGCATCCCCTCGTCGAACGTCGAGTCGAGGCTCAAAACCTGTTAAGGCCGCGCCGACGATACGGGGTCCGCGAATAACCGACAGTAAGTGGAGCGCGTCGCGAGTGGTCAGCCCTCCAGGCTCGGGCATGAACACTCCGGGCGCGAAAGCCGGGTCCAACACGCTCGCGTCGAATGATAAGAAGATAGGGAAGTCATTGCGAATGTCCTTCACGGTGAACGTTCCCTTGGCGTAGATGCTGGACGCGTCGATGTAGCGCACTTGGTGCTCCTTGCGCACGGCGCGGGCGGTGGACGACGCGCCCCGGGTGCCGAACTGGAAAATCCCTTTCACGATGCGCTTCTCGAGGAGCACCTTGAGCGGGGCGCTGTCGTAGTTCATCCCGGTGTCTCCGCTAAAGTGCACGACGACCACATCTTCGTTGACCACACTGTGCACCCCCTCGACACAGGGGAGCACCGTGCTGATGGAGCCACCCACGAAGAAGGGGATGTATCCCTTCTCGGTGAGCGCCGCGGACGCCGCCCGGATGTGGGGATACATCGCCGCGGCGCCAGCGCCGGCGTCCATCGCCGCGAAAGGATGCGTGCCGGAGGTCGGCGCCATCGCGGCGGGGGTCGCACTCGCGCAGCTCCTTTCCAGCACGCCACAGTCCACCACGGGCGTTACCGTGATGCTGAGCGGTGGCGCCTCGAGGGGCTTGGCACCGAGGCTCGCCTCATCGTGCCATTGCACGTCCGTATAGAAGTCAGACGGCGACTGGTGACCATACTGCGTCATGGCGGTGCGGAGAACGGCCGCTCCGCGGTTGCCCTGGTCGTCAATGCCGAGCCATGCTACCGGACCGGCCCGGTTCGCAAATGACGGCGAACGCGCGGGAATACGCTGCAGCTTGGCGACGACGTCACCGAGGAGCGGCAGGGATGGCTGCTGCCAGAGCCGCGTCGTCCGCCGCATCACTCACGCGACGTTCCTTCTAATGAGAAAGAATAACGTGGGGAAAAGAAAACCAACCAACCAAATATCATCGCGGCGGTCCTGTCACGACCGGTGCTCATCACCCCATCACAGGCTACGACTCCGACACGCTCGCTTCTTCCGGGATGGCGTCCGCGTGCCCGCCGATGCCGGTTGGCAGCGGTAGCACTCCCTGTGGCCCCAGGGGAATGCCATCCGCTGAGCAGCCGTCATGCCTGGGC
>ERZ1292633.3295-Hain-H41-02um-R1-3295-length-15843-cov-7_pt1 | contig 15843 bp, 4 predicted proteins | sample MGYA00564406_ERZ1292633 | MGnify/ENA primary metagenome ERZ1292633 (study PRJEB36523, sample SAMEA6512639) | groundwater metagenome | collected 2019-01-08 | study: AquaDiva: Metagenomics assemblies of 32 groundwater samples | reverse complement strand
GGCGCCACTCGAGTGGTGCTTCAGCTACCGGCCGCACTTCGTACCAATCGGGCCAACGCCCGGCGGCGTCCTCGGGGAGCACCTTCGTTCGGTGCTGGTTGGTTTCCTGGCTGGCACGAAGACGCGCCTGAAGCGCCTTTACCTGGGCCCGTGTCGATGTGTACCGGCGGCCTTCCGGTTGCCTCATGGCGCATGGCTTGGAGCTGGGGAAGTCAGTGGTGTTCATTGTCTATTGAACCCAAACCCAGGTGTTCTGCATGGAGAGAAGCGCACCAACGCTACGCACGCCGCCCGACGCCGTTTTTGCCCATATATCACAGCCGGGAAACGCGGCATTGACTTGGCTGCAACTGTCCACTCTTTCCTCCAAACCCGGATACCTCCCGGATAGGTGAAAAACGTGAAAATTTGCCGGATACCTCGGATACCTCCCGGATATCCGCGGATATCCGGTGGTATCCGAGGCGGATATCCGCGAAATGTATGTTTAATGATGCCTCGGGGATCGACGGTGCGAGTTATCTTTCTCCTTCCCCCCTCTCGTGGCCCTTGCCTTGATATCTGTCTCCGGCGTTCGATACCTTCTCCTCACTTCGGTCGACTTGTGAGACTTGCGTGGCGGCGTTGTTCGCACACCAGCGGTACCCCGCTTTCTTTCTCTGGTTACACACGCCCGTTTGTTTTGCAGCAAATTTTGAAAATATCCGGCCACATGGTCGCCCTTTTGAACTCTTGGCTCTTCGTGGCGGCGGCGGTCTCAGTCAGTCTTGCCCTGCTGCTCGTCGACGCCGCCCCAAAATTCTTCTTCCCAGCGCATGATCGGTTCGCCCTTCCTGTGCCCTACGAGAGGCGGCGAATCGGTTTCCCGCTCACGTGGCGCCCCGACTTCGCGCTGATCGACCTCATGGAGCACGCCATAGGCGGCCTCGTCCCCCCTCCGTACTGGGTGGCCCCCGATAATCGGACGTTCAACGTCGAGCCCGATCTATCTATGTTGTACCACCTCGGCCGTCCCGCGTGCATTTCCGCGGCGAGCGTTCCGATCTACCATCCTTTCGAAGCTGCCAACGATTCCAATGCGACATCTTGGCGTTGTGCCTTCGCCTGCGATGAAGGCCAGGGCGAAGTGGATTTTTCTGCCCTTCCGCCGCTGATATCCCGCTTCGAGCTCACGTCCTTCAGTAAGGAGTCCACCTTAGCCTTCCGGGGCCTCCCTTCCATGCCGGCGACCGTCCACACGCTCTCATTCAGCGGCGCGTTCGCCGCCCTTCGCGCCGCCATGTCCGTCGGGCGGTTGAGCAATCTGATCCCTGGAACAGTGGGCTGGTTGATCCTGAACAACACCCTTACCGAGAAGAGCGCCACGACGTTCGCGTTTACCGTGCCAGCTACGCTCCCGGCATCGCTCTCACGCCTGTCGCTGCTTGGAACGTCCGGCCACGTCATCGGTCCGGGGGGCCTCTTGCCGCTCGAGATACAATTCAACGACGGCATCAATCTTGTTCGCCCTGTCACAACAAATATGACATTGGAACGCGAGATTGTTGCATACTTCAACAACGCCAGCTGCACTTTCGCACCTGGCGGAAGTTTGTCGCTTTGCGACAGCGGTCAGGTGAAATGGATTTCAACCATGCTTGGATGGACCCATGCAGCGTTCGCGCTGGGCGCCGCCAACTTCAACTACTACTCGGGCGTCATCTGCGACACCGCGAACCTGCCCGGGTCGCTGCTCGACCTCAGCGTCCTCCCAACAACGGTGCGTTACCTCTCTATCGACGTGGCCGAGGTGATGAAATGCCACGCTGGCCTCGACAGCATCCTGCTGAATACCGACCACTTGCACGCGGGTCTCGAAACGCTCGACATCGTGAACAGCGGATCCACGAACCCGCGTTGGGGCGTTCCCGACGACGACAGCAAAGTGTCGCCTCGGATATTTAATCCTGCGTTTCTCCCCAGATCGCTTCGAAGCTTCAAGGTTGCGTTGAAAACGGATCTGTTCCTTGACGGGCCCATCAACCTCGAGGCCATGCCGCCTGCCTTGACGCTGTTGGACCTCCGTGGAGTGCAGTTGTATCCCCGGAACGACACCACGGCGTCGTCCTCGCGGGTGTACGTGTTGCCGCAAACGGTCATGTACAACCTTACTTTAGTCCTGCCCCCGTGGCTCGGCGTTCGTGGCCCCCCATTGCTTCCCGGAGGGCCGCCAACGCTCGCCTGGTACTCCCTTTCAGCGGAACAAAGGGAGCGCAACGTGCAACTCACAATTCAGTTAACGGCGGCGAACCTCCCGCAGATCTACTTCCAAGCAGCCACGGGAGGGGCGACGGGATCGATGCGCTTAGGCATCAACGAATCGGTCGCTAAAAGCTGTACCATCCCAGGTTGTGCCGTCTGCTCATCGCTGGAGCCACTGGCTTGCGCGACAAAAGCTGGCATCGTTTCTGTCCCGGTGTACGCCGCGTTGTCGCCACGCCAGCTTTTCAACAAAGCATCCTACAATCGCAGTCAATTTGGGCGCGTGACGGCAGCGTCGTGGAACCCGCAGGCGGAGAGCCTCGCACTGGTGACTTTTAACGGAGGATTGTCGCAATTTAACGGTCTCGTGCGACTCGACTTCGATTTAGCGACGGATATGGCTGCTTCCGTCGCCGTGCCGTTCGGAACGAATTTTTTGGCCTGTGGCACCGTGGACAATTTTATTAGACTCTTTGACCGCTACACCAGTGACCTGATTTCAACTTTTTCTGACGGCGTGTACTGCGACGCGTCTCTCGAGTTTGTTCAGTCGTTTAAACCAACCAATCCCGGTGTCCCAGAGCCCGCCACCGAAGGATTCGCAGTGATGAATCGTCGCGTGCACTATATCCGGGACAACCTGTCGGTGAATAACGATATTGTGCAGCTTGAGTCGACCGACGTCATCCGAATGGCGGTCGAAATCGGCTTCCAGAGATTATTCATATTGGTCCTGTCGTCCAACGGCACGTTAACCTACCGAGTCGTGGCATTCCGCAACGCGATTTGGCAGATCGTGTCCTCCGTTCCGGCAGACGGCGTCATGGCGTCCACTTCGATTGCATCACTCCTCGGGGAGGCCTCTTCTGCCGCTTGCTGGGACGAGGCGTTCGTCCTCAACGGTACCCTTGTCGCGGACGGAAATTGGCACGTTCGCGTGCCCGCGTGGTGGATAGACCGCAAATCGTCCCGCTTCGACTACGGATCCTCACCTGATTTTGCGTCGATTGGCTACGTGCCGGGCACGGGCGGCCTCTGCGCATTCCGCATCCCTGTCGCGACGGTCAACCTAGCCTTCGTGATGACCGCGTCCCCGATCGATTGCAGCTTGCCCGGTCCTTTACGTCTCACCTTCCCGCCAAACGACCCCATATTGAAAGTGTTCTTCGGAGTGGCTCTGCCCAACGGAGCATTTGCCCTCGCCGTCTACCGCGGCAGGGAAGGCGGGACGGACCTCTACGATGGCGTGCTCATCACCGTGGAGCTCACCAGTGCCCTCGCGCAAGTGTTTCCGACGTCGTATCCATGGACCGCTGGCCGCTCGGGGAAGCCACCCGTCATGACTGCCGCCGCCATACGCCAACGCGGTGCCAACGGCTTCGCTTATTGGCCCGACATGCATGGAGTCGTCTCGGCTAGCCCCGAAGGAGTGTTCGTGGCATTCTTGGGCAGGAGTGCCACTCGGCCACTGCGCTTACTCTCAAGCAGCAGCGCTACCCTCGTTGGCGACAGGCGACTCGTTGTCCTGATGCGCCCGCATTCAACGGTGCTTGTGGGCAGCGTGTCAGTGCTGTATCATATCGAGCTACTCGCAGCCCCATACACGCCGCTCAGTCCGATCGTTTTCGCGGCCAGCTTACCTGATCACTACTTGCATCCGGTCCACCTCGCGGTGGAACGCAAGCTCGTTATGTATGGGAACGGCTTACTCGCTGCGTTTCGTATCAACGTAGGATCGCCCGCAGAGGTCACCGGAAGCAGTCCCGACATTTTTTCATTACCCGCGGGTGTCGATGGTGTTGCCGCGCTGCAATATCACGCCCCTACATCTACACTTTTTTTCCTGGATGACCCAGCATGTGCGGTCGATCAACAAGTGAAACTCACGCGAGTTTCGACCGGTTCGGTTACACGGCAAGAAACCCTCCCGTTGGACTGCGACAGCCGCACAGCAAAGTTGTTTGTGCCGCAGTTTGCCCGCGATATCGTGGTGTTCATCTCCGGTAATCGCAACCGGACCGCTGTCAAGGAACAGGTGGGGGGCTACCCGAGAGTTGGCGTGTCCTCCGTGAAGCCGGGGTCATCATGGCTCACGGCCGCCGCTTCCACCGACCACGTCGGCATCGCACGGTCCAACGATTGGGGTTTGCCTTCCTACGGCTATCTGTTTGCCGCGAGGCGCCGACTGGTGCTGTCGAGCGGTCGCACGACGACACGCGTCCGCGATATGTGGTTTGAGGTGGACGGTGACGAGATCGTGGCAGAGAGGACGCTTCTCGGCGGTGATGAGAACACGCTTGTGGTGCGATTACCTGACGGCGGCGGGGGGAGCGGGGAAACGTCCGGACTGGAGCGATTGGACGTTCTGGGTGCGATCACTGGTCTCGACGCGCTGGTGGTCCACAACGTTTCCTCGTCAGATGCCGCGACACGACAAGTTGTTCCGTTGTCCACCTCACTCCCGGGCCCTTGCCGTGCCGTCTCGTCTTTCAATCGCTCTCACGTCGCCGTTCTTTGCGAGACGACCGTCGTCTTCATAAACGTCGATACCGACGACGGAGAATATAAGACGATGGTGCCCATTCAGTATCGGCGATTCCCGCGTTTGTCGCCTGAATCGCCAGTGCCTTCGGACGGACCGTTGCCGTTCGGGAACGTTTCGTCGCTCACATTCGCCGCCGAGTGGTTTGACGGTAGTTGGCTGCTGCTCGATCGGGCGGGATCCCTCCCGCGGCTTTTCCACCCCCTCACCAACAGTCTGTCGACCGTTCGCAGCGACGGACCGAACCTGTCTCTTGCCGTCTTGTCCATGCACCCCGTGTCAGACGCTGCTGCTGTGGCCGTGCATGTCGAGACGGGCGCGATCTATCTATTGACGGCGCGCCAGAACACCTCCGTGTCGTGGACGTTTATCGACCATATGTTCAGCACCGTCGCCATCGACCCGGTGCCACAGGCAGCCGTCGCTTTCTGCAGTGTCCCCGGACTGATGTTCTGTTCGTTGCGCGAAAACGCCACCGATTATCGGTGGTCAATGAACTGCCGAAATGAATCATTTTTTGAGGGTATTGCCGCCGGTGGCGCCGAGGGGCTCAAGGTCGAATTCGGCAGCTTGATTTCGGGCACTTTGCACGACTCTTGCAGCGGCCCCACCCACAATGTGAGCAGCAGCGGCATGAACGGCGACATCACCGAGCTCGCCGTCATTCTAACTTGCACCGACATCCTCACAGGGCGCCAGAACACGGCGTGGCATGTAATCGTCATTGTGAATGCCGCCGACGACGCGGCACTGGAAGTCGAGTCGGTCCGGATGCTGAACGCCACGCAGAACTTTTCCCCGTTCCCTTTTCCCATCATCAACCTTGCGTACCACTCCACCGGTGCCATCGTAGCCGTGGACGCGGCCAGTACCACGTCCATCGTCTGGCGTCTGCCCGGCTCGTTCGCCGTCGTGGACCGAACCCAGCGGTCGACTTCGAGTCTGGCGGCATCCGTATACTCCGCCGACGCAACAATCGTTCAAAGTTTCCCCAAAGACCACTCTGTTTGGAAGCGCACTCTCACCGGAACAGCAATGTTCACCTCTTCGCAAGTGCCCATTGCGACAAACAGCGAGACGAACTTTTGGCCCAATTGGCGCACGCCACTGGATTCCGACGACGGCGCTGCGTATGCGTCGTCCTTTTGGGGCAATTATTTGACCGCGACCAGATGGCTCGCCGGCGCCCTGGCCATCGCTGTGGTGCCCGGCACGGAGTTGCTGATCGCGGCGACCAGGCGTAGCACCGACGACGCCTTGTCGTTCGTAACCTTTTGCGACGTCGAGAACGATCGAATGTCGACGATCGTCCACGCCCACGTTCCATCGATAGAGGTGCCCCCGGGCGTTGGAGTGGCGATAGCCGCGTCCAGCAGCAGAGTGTACGTCTCGATTGGCTTTAAAGTCTTCGCCATATCGACGATCATCCCGAGGCTTCAGGACGAATGCGAGGCCGGCGCGGCAGCGGACCGCCCCCCAGTTGCGCGTGAAGTTGGGGTAAGCGCCGCGGCGGTCCTCCTACTGACGGTGCCCTTGCCGGGCTTGGCCGAAATACCTGGCGCGATGGCGATCCGGCCCTTCCTCAAGGTCGGTTCCCTCACTGAGGCGATCGTTGCGGCCGCATGGAGCTGGTCCGACACCTCGGGTGCGCGCTCGTGTCGCGCACTCGCGATCGACACCATGGCGCGGGCACCGCCAACGGTACTTCGCCTTCCGCCAGAATCGTCCATCATCTTGGGGCTGGCCGTCGACGACACGGAAGGCGGCACCTCTATACTCGTTGCAACGTGCAACTGCACCGCCTCCGCACAATGCGCGTCGCTAGCCAACGTGTCGCAATGCCGGGTTATCGAATTTTCCGGTGAAGATGTGGTGCCGATGCAGCGACCGGATACCTTCGCAACGCCTCTGCGAACGTCGCCGCTGGCGACCTTCGTGGACCCCTTCAGTGTCATCCCCGAAGTTCGCGACGGAACGGCCGTGATTCAATCGTGGACGACGCAGCTCAACTCGTGGACAACGGTGACCGCGTCGGCATTTCTCGCCGCAGGACGGGCCGTCGTGGTGCACTACTTCCCGCGCCTGCGGCCAGAGTGGAATCGCACGTTCGGCTTCGAATTTCATTCCCGCACGAATTCACCGATTGAACGCACATTCGGCGGCCTCGCGTCGATACTTACCCCCGATGGCTACTCCAAGATAGGCTGGAACGCCACCGCAGGAATGACCCGCTTCGACGACGTTATCATGGGCGCGGGTAGAATATTCATCCTTGGCGATGGCGGCGACGGAAATCAGTCCGTTTTTGTCGTCGCCAACCCAAAGTACATCGCGACGAGCCGCCGAAACGTACAACTTTCTTCGCGCGGTGTGTCCACTGGACTCGGCAGCGCATCATCGATGCCGCGCCATATTGGCAATCCGAACGGCTTCGGGTTCACCTACACTGTCGCGCAGCGCTACAACACCGCCAGCAGCACGTACCGTTCCAAGAGGGTCACCAGCTCGCTCACGGCAGTGACGTGTGCCTTCAGTGGACCCACCGGCACTGTGTGGCATGCCGTGCTGACCACACAATCGGCTGAAGGGACTGTCACTTCCAGTTCTTTTGATGTAGATCTCGGGGACGCCGACCGACCGCCGACGTGGGTCCTGTCGATCAATTTGACCCACGTATTCCACTCCGCGTCCAAAGTCGCTCGCCGTAATCGGAACAACGGTCAACTCAAAGTCTTGTCCTGCAACAGTATTGCCAACAAGTACTCTCTCGCGGTGAATGTGAGCAGCAGCAGTTGCTTCGCGGCAGTCGCGGCGATTCCGTATCGTAACTCAGCCGCCGTCGTCGCAGCCGACCGTGATGGTAACGCGATTCGCGTCGTCGACCTTTTTCTGGCTCCACGTTGGACGGAGCAGTTGGCTGGGCCGCCCGGCGTCTGGAGCCGTCCTTCCGCGGTTGTGGTCTTGCGCGTGTCGAACAACACAGGGCAGCTTTTTTCCGCCGCCAGTGATCCGTTGCATGACTGCGCCGTCCTCTTCATCGCCATCGGCATCGACGGAACGATTCACCTTTTCAAGTGGTACCGCGGGACCACCGTGCAAACATTCGCGGCATCGGCCGCTCAGCTTTTTGTGTGGCATGGCGACAGCTCTTCGGACAACGACTTGGCACCGGGTAATTTGTTCGCGTTCACGACCGGCGAGCGTCTCCGCCGCTCCGGTCACATTGAGGTGGTCGGGGGATGCCTATGGGCGTTAGACGCTGCTTCATGGACGATCGACGATGCCTTGCCGGTTACCCCGGTGCTCTGCGGCGGCCGCGACGACAACCGAACCTCGCTGTACGATAGCAGCCTGTGGAACAGTTCAGGCGCGGAGCAGCTGCGGCAACCCATTCCGGATGTGCTTTCCACGGCCGGGCACGAAGCCTTCGAGACACAGTTCTTGGTGTCCATGGCAGCACCTGAGTGGGTCTATCAGAATGGGACTTCGCTTGTAGTCGATGATGGATTCGACACCGTCGAGCTCGCCGCGCGATCTCGGCCAACCACCGGGCGAGTTTGTGGAGAAGTGCGTTTTATTTCTCTTCCGGCGCCAGCCGGAGGCGACGAGGGTGCCCACAGTCACACGATCGGTCTGCGCGTTGTGAGCGCCATTGCGGCGGCACAACCAACCGTCACCGTTGCCTGGCGGGCAGGCCGTGTGAGCATCGTCCAACTTCCCCTATTTTTTACCGACAGTGCCCCCCCGTCAGTCACGTACCGCGACTTTCCGGCGCCGATTGTCGACGCACGCTACATTGCACCACTGCAGCTCATGCTGATTCTCCGTCCCACTTGCGTCACCGTGTCGCACGCGGCGGACCCGACACCCACAGAAACCACGTTGGCTGGCAACTGCGTCGTCACCGCAAACCTCTCAACCGTCGTATCTGACTTTGGCAATGCCTCCATTCCCGCCACGGCGGCGCGGTTCGCGGATCTGACGTCGTTTGAGCTCTTGGTCAATGCCTCGCTCTTCAGCCTGACTCAGTTCCGGCTCGTCTTGGTGGATGCCGCGATGGGCTGCCTCATCGTCGTCGACGGCATCGACGTCACTCTGGCCCGTGCGTCGATCCTTTCTTGCCCGAGCGTCGGATCCGCTTTGTCGAATGAGACCCTTTTTTTCAATCGAAGCAACGCGGCGGTCGCGCGCGTTTCGGCCCTGCCCGGGGGGTCCATGATCCTGTTCCAGCGTAACAACGGATCTGCGTTCCTGTTGTCCCAGGCGTCCACATTGGACCAAGATAGTCTAGCCGCCGCGTCGCGTCGCGTCGTCGTGGAAAAAACGGCCGCCTGCCTCTCGCTCATGTCGCGCGATGATGCCTTGCTCGCCGACGGGTCCATCGCCTCCTCACCCGACTTCGGCGTGACCGTGATGACGGAGAACACGATCCATCTTGCCATACCAAAGGTGGTCAGTGGCGGGGCGAACCTCGCCGAAAGAACGGACGGCGGCGCGTACGGAGCATTCGCGTTTCTGAACATCTCGTCGTCAGCAACCGTCTGCCCTGCGTTTGAGCCGCTCACCGGGACGGTCGTGACGTTGACCCCTAACGGGCGATCGCTAGTCCTGCTGGAAATGTGCCGTCGCTACAGCAACACGACCGTTGGCACCCATAACCTATCGAACCCGCTCATCAATTCCGCCACGGACCCCGTTGCCATCGCGCAGCGCCCCGTGTCGTATCGACTCGCAACGGATGTGGTTCCATTGGACGGCACCGCTGAGTTGGTCTCGTTGATACCGACGAAGTTTGGAACGGCCTGGGCCGCCGCACCGACATTGCGTCTCGTGGTGCTGTTGCAGCTTGCGGCGGTCAACACGACGTGGCTGGGGAATGCATCTCTCAGGCTGGGCAACGCCTCCGCTCCAGCGTTGGCGAGGGACGGGCGATGGAGCGACTCGCTCTGCGACGACTGTGCGTTGTTCCAGCGGCCTTTCGAGGTGCAACTGGCGGACGGGACGTGCACGAGGCTCTTCGTGCTCGACGCAGGCGTGATACGGATTGTCGCCGCCGCGGACTGTGCGGTGGGCTTCAGCACCGCCACGTATGTTCGCACCGTTCTCTCCCAGAATGTCCCGCCCTCGGCGGATTGTTCGCCTCTACTCGATGACTGGGACGGCTTGGACAGATGGCAACTGTTCACGTCCATCACCTCGGATCCCGTTTTGGATGCCACGGCGCGGCCTCCGCTGCCTAACGCGTCGTCCATGCTCGTGAGCGTGCTGTACGCCTTGACTTCCAGCGGTACGATGGTGGCGATCGTTCTCACTCACGATGGCAATGGGACGACGAAAGCATCGACCGCCTCGACGACCCCTTTCATCGGCGGCACCTGCGGGTTGACATTCTCTGACGTGGACCCCAACGTTGCCTACGTCACCCTCTGCCGCGGCGTTATCGGCGTGGTACGCCGGCAGCTGGCCGTGGATCCCGAAACGAGGCTCCCGACACATGCCGCCAACGTGTCGGTCTTCACCATGCTGTTCCAGTTGCCCGGTACCGTTAATGGTACTAAAGCGTCAACGATGGCCATCGCCGCCGGCGTAGCGGATTCCGACGTCATCCTCACGGCGGACGCAACCGGCGAAGGCTATGGCCTGAGTCTCGTCACCGTCCCATCGTCCGATATTGCCCAAGGTGGCGGTACTGGCCGATCCAGTGTCGTTCCTTTGGTGCTCCGGCGGCAACAGCCTCCCACCGCCGCAATTTTGACGGGAGGAGCCTTCAGCTCGGCCAATGCGACGCTGCCCGCTGTGGCGGCGGTGGCCATCGCGGCGGGCATGCCGGGAGTCACCGGGCTGCGACCTATAGTGTCATTCGGCGCGAATGCCGGCAGCGCAGTGTGGTACATCCTGGACAAGTTGGACAACGCAACCGCCACGAGCTGGCAATCGCTCACGACGTCGCGGCGGAACGCGTTCGATTTTGGTAGCCGTACGGCACGGACCGGCACTTGGTTCGACGTTGTTGACAATGCCATTCGCCACTGTCGGACGGTCACGTCAACTTTGACAAGCACGACGTCGATGACGAACACGACTTCGGCGACAAACACGACTTCGATGACGAACACAACTGATACCATAACGTCTACGACGAGCACAACCACCTTCACCGTCACCACGACGACCCCGAGCTCCACGACGACGATCGGTGGCGTGGCGACGAGCGTCGCCACCAATGTCACTCCACCCGCTTGTCCTGCGCCATTTCTCGTAGTCGTCGGCTTCAACGCGGCCGTCACCACGTGGGCTGCGGACGGCACCTTACTCGCGCGGATTCGCGCGAACGCCTCCGCCACGACTCAATCACCAGTGGGCAGCGCTCCGCCGCTTCCGTTGTCGATTGCGTCGCAGCTGCCCGAGGAGGTGAGCAGCCGCAACCTGCGCCGGTCGTGGAACGTCACGGTGGGCGTCCTCGGAGGTCGGTCGAGGAGGCCGGAGTCGATCAATGCTTCGCAATCCGCTTGGTTGTCCGCCTCGTTTGCCGGGAGCTGGGCCGACGCCTTCGAAGTGGTACCGGATGATGTGCCCTCCAGCGCGCAGCGATTTAAGTCGTCTCCGTTTGAACCCCGTTGCAGCGGTCCTGGTGTCATGACCGAGGCCGCCGTGCTCAGCGAGCGGGTCGTCGTTCTGAGCTTCAATGGAGACGTCACCGTGGACGCATCGATCAAGCACCGGCTCCGGTGCGATTTCGACCCCCGGATGTTCCTGTGCCCGTTCGCCGCTGCGAGTGACCGAGCGAGCATCGCCGACGTGATGTCTGCTGGCGTTTCCAGCGCGGAAATGGAATTCGCCGCCGATATTCAGCCGCTTCCGGCGGCCGTGGAGGCCAGCTTGCGACAGACGGCCTTCAGCGCAGGGGCGATGTCGTTCGTGTCCGGATCCCCCGCTGTCGCGTCTCAAATGGCCCGCGCCAACATGGCGCTGTCTCTGTCACAGTGCGATTTTGACCACGAAGCCCCGCTCGACTTCGCCAACAGTCCGATGGGCTTTGTATTCGGCCCGTCCATCGGTGCGGCGTACCGCGGCGGGATCGTGGGAAACACTACGCTCTGGCTAGTGATGGCCGCCCTGCATCTGCTCGTTGGTGTTGCGATGCACGCGGTGCGACGGCACAAATCATCCGGTACTCGCAACGCCGATGACGGTGGTGACAAATGGCTGCTCGGGTTTAGAATTGCACCCGGTTCCTTCGCCGAGTCTCTCTGCCACGCCAAATTTCCTGGTCTGCTGGCTGTACCGCTCGCCATGGTGGTACCTGGGTTGGCGATGTGCTCCACAGCCCTGGCCGTCCACGGCGTCGGCCCCGAAGATGTGGTACTGGGCGTCGTCGGCCTACTCGGTACTATGGCTGTGATCGTCTTGGTCACCATTACCGTCGTACGCCATTTCAACGCGGTGTACACGAAGGACATCAGCATCGATCCCATTACCGAGAAAAAGTCCGAACCCCATCCGATTCTCAAATTTTTCAACGGCGCCATGCGATGGAAGTCCCCGACACCGAATAACTTCTTCAAGAAGGTGTTTACACCGCTTTTCGAGGATTACCGGAGCGGCGATTCCGATCGTTCCTCGCGGCTGCCTCACGTACCGCTGCAGTACCTCTTCGGCGTGGAACTCGGCTTATCCTACCTTTGCGGCGTGCTGGACGGGACGCGTCCTAATACGTTCGCTGGATGCCGCACCGCTGCTGCGTTGGCGCTCGTGATCAATCTCTTATGGTTGATGTTTGCCGTCCTCTATCTCCCTTGTTCGTCGTTCTACCGGAACCTCTTCCTGATCGGCAACGCGACCCTGATCACGGCCTCTCTCGGTCTTGCCGTCGCTTCACACGTCTCGCAAAACGAGGCCTTTGCGACCGCAGCTGCAGGGGTCGCAGCCGTTTCCATGTACGTGACTCTCGTGAAAGCCATTGCGGATCTTGTGATGATGTTTCGGGACGTCTGGGAAGAATGGCGAAAGGCGAGGCACCGGGCCGGGCGGCCAATATCAGCCAAAGAGTCGCCGGCCGACGGCCCGGCAGCTGCCCTATTGTCCGCGGTACCCATCCCACAGGAAAATCTCACACCAGTGGACTCTGTTGCTACCGCATCACGCGCCGACTCGATCCCTCCCACCGAGGAGATGGAGGACGCCCCTGCCGATGCCGCCATTGCGGCGCAGCCCACGTCACGGCTAGGGCTCATCGTGTCGTCGTCCTCGTCGTCGTCCTCGTCCTCGCCGGCTTTATCCCCTGCGTCGCCAATGGTGGAACCCGCAAAGCGAGCAACTCACCGGTTCGACTACTTCGACCTGGAGGGACTCGATGAAGTCGCAGCGACGGTAGCGATGCCTGCCGAACCCGAGACCGATCACACGCGCAACTTTACGGACACTCGTGCCCGCGAGATCTCACGCAGTGCAGAAGCACAGCGCTTGTTGGACGCATGGTCGGGGGGATACTCTAGCCACGTTGCGGCGCCCACAACGGTTCGTACCCTTCAAGCAGCCGATGATCCCGTGAACGGCGCTGACGCCGCAGAGGCGCGCCGCCGCCAGGCTCAGCGAATGCTTATGGACGATGACGACTTGCTGTAAGTGTGTTTGCAGAGTATTTTTTCCAGCAATAGCAGTCCCGTCCTTTGTTGTCGGTGAGACTATGCGTCCCACTTTCATCTCCCCCCAAAAAATTGAAGTCCATCTCCGTCGCTCGCGTTGGCGCACCAGCCGTAGCTGTCAATTACCATGGGCTGAAGGGTGTTGCGGTGCGGGAGCAATCCAAACCAGGATCTTGAAAGATGTGGTTCCACAGGGGTCAGCCAGGGGTGTGCTACTTGCGATGCCCTATTGTGGCTTGGATATGTGGGTGAGCGTGCCGCAAGCCTCGTCTCTCTCTCTCTCTCCTCTATTGGGGAAGAACGGCTCTCCGAACGTCTAAAAGATGACGGGACGGAGTGGGGTTTCGACAGGCCTTAAAATCGGTTTTGCGTTGACCGAAAGGAAGCGTTGAGCATGATTGAGCAGGAAGAAAACAAACAAACCTCCGAGTCGAAGGATCGATGCGATCAGACAGAAGGACCAAGGAGCAACACGGACGGCTTTTCCCGATACGACGGCGCCGAGCAAAACATGACGCACTGAAATGAGGTGCGCACCGCCGCAACTGCATGTTGACTCTGAGGAAAGTGGTTTACCATCGCACTACATGTACCGGTACAAGTATACCCCGCACATTGGATGCTTAGGCACGATATTCAGCGGCATCGATATTGACCGCGCTCACAAAGAGTCGTTGCTCCGCGGCTGGGCGAAAGGTACGTGATGCTGGAGATTGGCCGCCGCGAGACCTGGCGACGAGTTGTTCAAGGCGTGCACGTCACTTGTCGAAATGCACGCGATCGTAATGGATCAGATCTTACGCAGACGCTCTCGTCGGCGGACCTCAACGACACCCTCCAACCCACGCGGCCAGCATGCATCCATCCGAAATGGTTGTGTCCGAGTCGACAACGCCCAGTCCGTCATCCAAACTGGAAGTCCTGAAGGAAGGAAGTTGTGGTTCTAACACGAGGTGCTCAGGACGAGAAGGGTAGGGGCAGCTCCCCGATGGAATTTCTGTTCGGCGTCACGGACGCCGGCGTCATTCAGGGTGTCATCGACGGCGCGTGCCGCGCGAGTGTGCGAGTGATCCACCCTCACCAGACAGCACTGTTGGGGACGTCTGCCTGACGGGTCAGCGCAACTCGCATTTGCACATTCGGCGGCCCGCCGAACATTTCTAGCCGCACCCTCTCCCTCCCATTGACGTCGCGGTTGGTTTGCCGCATATGCTGTCGGTGGTGATCCAGCACGTGGCAAGCAACTACCGTTGCGAGTGTTGCGTTTTACGTGTGACTCCCTTGCTGGGCTGATCCGTATGTGGCGACGACAACTGACCAAGGCGGTCACGCATGGCTTCGTCCAGCCTCAACCGGCGACGTGGAAAGCGGCTGCGTTCCCTCCGCTCTGCGCGCTGCGCGGTCGAACAGCCAGCGGAAGTTGGATCAACGAGGCCGCTCACATCGCCGTCACGCGTCCCGCCACAAACAGGTGTTACGCGGATCACGTGTTGCCGCTTGCCGCCGGGATCGCGGGCGGCACAGAGCCGGGCCGGCATCTGCAGCAAGCCACGATTGACGCCGCTCAGCAGGAACGCGGCATCTCGGCGTTGCGCGGTGAGAACGAGGCACTGCGACGCCTGAACGATTCAATGCAAGCTGATGGTGATAGGCTGAAAGCGGAAGTCGGTCGGCTGAAGGCCGAAAAGGAGCTGCTGAAGAAGCGAGTCGCGAGGCTTCAACGCGATGCGAAGCGGCCAACGCCCTGCGTCATGGAAACGCTGGGTCGGTTTCTGCGGCACTTCGCAACTCACATGCATTACCGCACCATCTTCGACGAGCATATGACCACCACCGAGATGTACGCGGCTGACACGCTGCCGCCAGAGGAACGCGCGCGGTACGCCGGCTTTCTGGCGATGCATCCGCAGCTGAACGAAATGGTTTGGGAAGCGATCGATCAGTTGCCGTCCCGCATACCAACGGCGCATCGAGCCGGTCGAGCGCGACGTGCGACCCCCACGCAGCTCAAGACTGAAATCGTTCTGGCTTTTGATGGTGAAGGGACGTTGAATCGCGACGAGCTGCGGGTCGTGGACGATCTTGTCCAGGTCTTGATGGACACGCCGGCGGCTTCCTCGCGACGACGTGAAACCCCTCACCACCACCCATTTCACCAGACAGCACTGTTGGGGACGTCTGCGTGACGGGTCAGCGCAACTCGCATTTGCACATTTGTCACGGTTGACTCCTCGTGGCAGGTCCGCCTTAAGACGGCGTGACAAGCGTGATGCGGCGCTCCGAGGGCCCGCCGAGCATTTCTAGCCGCACCTCTCCCTCCCGACATTGACGTCGCGTTTGGTTTGCCGCATATGCTGTCCGTGGTGATCCAGCACGTGGCAAGCAACTACCGTTGCGAGTGTTGCGTTTTACGTG